>MDTA01086936.1_pt1 | contig 18238 bp, 24 predicted proteins | sample 811151 | NCBI WGS metagenome assembly MDTA01 (sample SAMN05326648, study PRJNA326480) | marine metagenome | isolation source: seawater | place: Indian Ocean: South | collected 2010
ATGTTCGTCTAAATAAATTCTTGAACTATTTTTGGTATATAATTTTTAAAATTAAAAAAACCTTTATTACAATATTTCCAAGAATATTGATCAATCTTTCTATATAAAAAAGAAATATTTTTAAGACCATTTAAATTAATAAAATCTAGGTTTTCACCAACCGAAGGATATAAAGCAAATATGTTTGTTTGAATTTCTTTTAAATTTTGGATTTCAATTACTTTACAATCAAAAGATTTTTTTTTTAAAACATCTATTTGATTATTTAGAAGAGATTTTTTAAAGTTAAGAACTTTTTCGTCTAATTTAATTAGCCTTGTATCATTTCCATTAAACACAAAATAAATATTTCTAAAAGAATGATTATTGAAGTCAGATAGTTCAAAAGATATATTATTTTCAAATATCAATAGATCTTTTTCGGCAGATAAAGGTGAACTTATAAAATTATCAGTAATAACGGGGTAACTTCTATCATCTATTATCGGAGTTGGATTTTCATTAAGTCTAATATTGTTAAATCTATTATTTGTGAATTTTTTTATATTCCACTCAGAGGCAATATAATTTTTGCCTTTTGTCTGAATTCCAGCTACCCATTTCCAGCTCAAAGTGTTGGAAGCGCTGTCTCCATCAAAAAGATATTTCATGAAAAATTCTGCACCTAATTGCCATGGCAAACCAAGTGTAAAAATCCAAATACTCGCAAACCACATTCTTGTATGATTATGCAGATAACTATAATTTTTTAATTCATCTACCCATGTATTAAAGCATTTAATTTCAGTTTTTCCATTAATAGCTTCATTGTAATTTTTATTATTATAATATTCTTTTTTTAACTTATTTAGATCCATAAGATAATCAGACCAAACTTTTGGTCTTAATTCTAGCCACCCTTTCCAATAAACTCTCCATAAAATTTCTTGTATAAATTTTTCATTTTTAATAAATGAAAATTTTTTTAGGGATTTTTTGATAATTTCAATTTCGCTCAATATACCATGTGTAATATATGGGGATAAACAAGAAGTATTTTGCCTCTTAGATGGACCATAGTCAAAATTTCTAGCTCTAGAATACTCTACTAAGTTTTTTTCAACAAAATTATTTAACTCTTTTAAAGCAAAATCTCTTGAAGGTTTAAAATTCATAATAATTAAATTTTTTTTTATTTTTTTTCCTATGTTTTGAAGAGCGTCCTCTTACTCTTTTGCGCCAAATTATGTAACTTTTTTTTTTTAGAGTAGATCTCATTAGACATATTACTTCTTTTTCAGAAAGGCCAGTCTTTTTCTTGATTTCCTCAAAAGATATTTTATCGGACCAAGCCATTCCTACTACTTCGTCCATTTTATTTTTCATATAAATTATTCGGAAGACACTTATGTATATTATTTTTTTTTAGCTTATTGCCGATTTGCCACCATCAACACCAATAATTTGTCCTGTAACCCAGAGACTCTCCTCAGACAATAAAAAGTTTGCCATAGATGCCACATCTTCAGCTTTTCCTATTCTTTTCATTGGATGCGACTTAGCAATCCCTTCGCTCATTAATTTATTTTTTAAAATTGGCTGAGACATTTTTGAATCAGTTAAACTCGGAGCAATACAATTTACTCTTATGTTTGGTGCAAATTCTGCTGCAAGAGATTTTGTTAACCCCTCTATAGCTCCTTTTGCAGAAGCAATTATTGCGTGATTAGTAAATCCTGTTTGTACAGCAACTGTTGAGAAAAGAACAACGGAGCCTTTATTTTTTTTTAAATTTTCTTGTAAACCTTTAATGATTTCAACAATTGGAAAAAAATTAATATCAAAACATTTTTTAAAATCTTCTTTTTTAGTTATCCTTAAAGGTTTTAAATCAATTGATCCGATACAATAAGCAACTCCTGAAACATCAGTATCTTTAAACTCATCTTTTATAAAATCTGAAATGTTATCTGAAAATATATCAAAAATAGTATAGTTTGAATTTAATTTTGAAGATAAGCTTTTAAGCTCTTCTTCATTTCTGCCTATTAAATGAACTTCCTTACCTGACTGTAACAATTTTTCAGAAAGTTTAGACCCTATAGATCCAGTTGCTCCAAATATTAAAAACTTTCCCATTATTGATTTCCCTCTGGTTTTCTTGGATCTTTTAAACTTTTAAGCACTTTAGAAATGCCTGATATTTTTAAGCTAATAAAAATAATATACATAAGTGTTGCACCCAAAGCCATTGTGGATAGAAATACGAAAATTGCTGTTAAAAACTTTTCAGTAAACCAATTTTCAATGTCTGAGTTTGATAAATAAAGTATATTCCAGAATAGTAAAAAAACTAATTCGTAGGTTATTATTACTTTATATAATGAATTCATGCTTAATAATTAGTTTGTACTAATATTATTTCAATGAGTTAAAATATTTTTGAATAATTAGTTATTAGTTTTGCCTAATAAATTTACCATTAAAACACCAGCGACAATTAATCCAATCCCCAAAATGACGTAAATGTTGGGAATTTGATTAAATTTAACAAATCCTACGAAACTTGTTGCTATTATACACAAGCCCGCAAAAGATGCGTAAGTTACCCCTACAGGTATTGTTTTCATAACAAGGGATAAAGCATACATACACGCAACTATAGAAATACCAGTAAACAAACTTGGAAACAATAAAGTAAAACCCTGAGAACTTTTTGCAAAACCATTAGCTGCTGTACCTAAAATTACAGCTACGAAGAGAATAATATATGCTGTGATATTGTTCACAAGATAACATTAATATTAATTTGTAATTTTATCTACAAACTTTTTTGCAAGAGGACCGACCAATAATGCTGTTGTTATAGCAATTGGAAGTCCCACTGCCCATGCTTTTAAGAATCTATTTAGGTAACCACTATCTATTCCTGTATTTACATATGTAATTATTAAGGTCATAAGTAAACTCATACCAAAGCCCATTACCAGTATGAATAAAAGATTAGAATATTTTTTTGGGAACATTTTAAATAATCCTTACACTCTATTTTGGTAATTTAGTTGCACCTGTTTCTTGGTATATAATCTTACCATCTTTAAATTTATAATAAGACATAACGGCTTCTTTATTTCCATCTTTAAAAGTTACCATAGCATGTTCAAAACCAACCTCATCATTTTCAAAAAGAACTCTCACTTTATCTTTTTTTACATCTTTCATTCCGATCCATCCAACAACATCTTTTTTAGATAATGTTTTTCCTGATGCATGCATTAAAAATTGATAATCATTGTGAATCAATTGTTCAGCACCCGCAGTATCGCCCTCATTAATAATTTTTGATATTTTTTCTATTTTAGACATTTTAGAGTCCTTTTTTTTAGTTTAAGTATAAATTTTATCAGCTAGTCCGTAGCACAGTATAGCACTTAGTAAAGTTAAAACCCCTGGAGCAATTATACCTTCTACTGAAGTTTTAGAATTAACACCCAAGTTACCTTTTCTATGAGACCATATTGCAAAAATAAATGCTGCAGCATTTTGTAAAAATATTAAATTAAAAAAAGCCCAAGTATTTTCCAATCCATTTGGTCTTACAAATCCAACATATATAGCCATTAAAACTGAAGCTACAAATATTGATCCAAAAAATCTCGTCATTATAGCTGCTCCATCACCCATTCCATATTGATCAACAAAAGACTTTGTTGTAAATAAGCATCTAAATGCGTAAAAGGCAAAGGCACCGAAGTGTACTAAAAATACTATCAAGTAAAAAATATTATTAAACTTTTCAATCATTCTATTCTCCTTTTATTATTATTCCATTAGATACCGAATTATCTAACCGGATTTTTTTTATTGGTTTATACTCATCTGAATTATACCAGTCTAAGGCATTTTGAAAAGATGGAAATTTTATCACAACTGTCCTGGGATAAGACCATTCTCCTTCCACAATTTTGAATTCTCCGCCTCTCACAATGTATTCTCCACCATATTTTTCAGCAGTTGGTTTAACTTGTTTCACATAATCTTGATAAGCATCTGAATTTTTTACTTCAATATTAAATATTGCAAACCCAGACATTATTTACCTGGTTTAACAACACTGTTTGCAGCTTTAGCGGCATTTCCGAATGCTTTATTGTAATCAATAACTTCGTGTATCATTAAATCTTCCATAAGACCTGAGTTTTTAAAAGCTATCTTTAAACCTACTACTGCCTCAAACTCACCTTCAACACATGAAATTACATCAAATCTTCCTCTCACCCATTCATAACTTATCATTTTAGCTCCTGCTGCTTCCGTTACTTTTTTTGTAGATTCGTATCTGTCTGCAGATGGATCCTTTTGCATTCTTTCCATTAAATCCTTGCTTATTTTACCAATTAAATAAAATTTAGCCACAAAACCTCCTTTATTGTTAATATTTGTATTCACCTGTGAAAGTATTAAATGTTGAGGCAAATCCTTTTTTTTTAGTTTTAAGATTTATTCTACCACTATTTCCTTTACCTTTAATATTTTCATATTTGCCAGTACCTCTAATAAATTCAAAAGTACCAGATCCATCTACTCCAGATGTACCTTTTCCAGTATATTTAATAAATACACTCTCTCCATCAATCAAATCGAACCTACATATGCCTGTTTCATCTTCAAATTTTGCCTCTTTTGTAGTTAATCCTCCGACACATTGTATTGATGAATTATTAAAAACTGGATCTTCATTTAAATCTTTCATACTTGCAATTCCGTCGTAGGTAATCGCTAGATCGCCTTTGCCAGCGTTTAGAGCGTTAACAGCCCAAGATCCAAAACCCTCAAGTTTAATTTTTCCCGATCCATGACCATCTGCAAATGTAGCAGTTGAAAAGATTGTGATAATTAAAGTTAGTATTATTTTTTTCATGTTTTTTCCTTTTTTTAATCAATAGGTTAAATAATTTTATAAATTAAAGATAAAGCTTTTATTACAATGCAGATATGCGGTTTTATATCCAGTTTGGAAAAGGCAGCCCTTTTTCTTGAAGAAACTTTTTATTAAACAGCTTGGAGTTGTATTTATCTGATCGATCACACAAAATAGTTACAATTGTTTTACCTGGACCTAATTTTTTTCCAAGTCTAATTGCTCCAGCTATATTAACTCCACAACTGGTACCTAAACTTAAACCTTCATTTTCAATTAAATTAAACAATAAAGGTAAGGACTCGTTATCACTAATTGAAAAAGCTCCATCAATTTTGGCTTCAGCAAAGTTCGCTGTTATTCTGCTAGATCCTATACCTTCTGTTATAGATCCTCCTTCGCTTTTCAATTCTCCATTTTCTATATAATTATATAGAGATGATCCAGCTGGATCTGACAAATAAATTTTAACATCTTTGTTTTTCTCTTTTAAAAAATTACTTACTCCTGCGATGGTTCCACCAGTGCCAGATGAGCAAACAAACCCATCTATTTTCCCCTCTGTTTGATCCCAAATTTCAGGTCCAGTTGTTTCGTAATGTCCTTTTGAATTAGCTGTGTTATCAAATTGATTTGCCCAAACTACACCATAATTGTTTGAACTTTTCAATTCATCAGCAAGTCTTCCAGCAACTTTGACATAATTACCATCCTCTTTGTATGGCTTAGGGGGCACAAGTCTTAAATCAGCTCCAATATTTTTAAGCATATCTTTTTTTTCTTGTGTTTGGTTATCATTCATTACGATAACAGTTTTATAACCAACTGAATTTCCAATAAGACACAATCCTATGCCAGTATTTCCTGCTGTTCCCTCGACTATGACTCCTCCTTTTGAAATAAGTTTTTTTTCTTCTGCATCTTTTATTAACGCTAAAGCCGCTCTATCTTTTACTGATCCCCCAGGGTTTAAGTATTCCGCTTTTCCATAAATTTGACAACCAGTTATTTCTGATGCAGCTTTTAATTTTACCAAAGGTGTGTTGCCTATACCTGCAATAAAATTATTTTGAAAGTTTTTCATTGATCTAACTTTGTATCACTACCAGGTGCAATTCCATATGGCTTAAATTCTCCAGATGTCTCACCAACATTTTTAGCAGGTATACCTACCATAACTGCATTTTCTGGGACATCTTTTGTTACAACCGCGTTAGCACCAACTTTAGCATTTCTCCCAACTACCACAGGTCCTAATATTTGTGCACCAGAACCGACTACCACATTATCCATTAATGTAGGATGTCTTTTTATGTTTCTTTGATCATCAGAATTAATACTTGGCGATATGCCTCCTAAAGTAACCATATGATAGATGGTTACATTATCACCAATCTCAGAAGTTTCTCCAATTACAACACCCATGCCATGATCTATAAATAGGTTTTTACCAATTTTTGCTTTTGGATGAATTTCAATTCCAGTTAAAAATCTTGAAAATTGAGAAACAATTCTAGCAATTAAATCAAATTTTGCTACGGAGAAGAAATTTGCAATCTTGTGAAATAGAACAGCTTTAACACCAGGATATGTCAAAATCAAACTCAACTTTGATTTTGCAGCTGGATCTCTTTTTAAAATAGATTCTAAATATTCGGTCATAATTGTTTTAGAGAATTTAGATTAACTAAAAAACTACTTCTTACAACAGCAAGTAGCTTCGCTTGGCTGACAAACACAATTTTTGTTACCATCACAGTCACAAAAATCGTATGTGCAATTTGTACATTTACATTTTTGGTTATTACAAGCCATTAAATTAATATAAGCTTTATATGTTAAAATACAACAGCAATCTTGCCGCAAATTATATTTGATCTAGTGTAAGGCCTTTAACATTTGCTGGCACCGCAATATCCATCATTTTTGGATTAGCCAATTTTAAATTATTCATAATGTCAGCGTATTCTTCTTTTGAATTAACTTGTAATCTTGGATTATTATTTCTTTCATTTTCAATTGTAGAATATTTCTTTCCATTATAATCATGCGCAGGAAATACTAAAGTTTTCTCGGGAAGCTTTAGTAATTTATTAAATAAAGAGTCATATGCGTCATAAGAACTTCCATTTTGAAAATCTGTTCTTCCAGTACCGTTTATTAAAAGAGTATCACCTGTAAAAATTCTATCATTCATTAAATAACTATAAGAACAGTCTGTGTGACCTGGTGTATAAATTGCTTTAAGTTGAATATTTTCAATATTAATTTTTTCATTATCTTTTATTTTTAAATCGATTACTTCAGACTTTGAATTTTCACCCATAACTCTGGTACAGTTTGTTCTTTTGTTTAGTTCATTTAAACCTGTTATATGATCAGCATGTATGTGAGTATCTATTACCTTGACCAACTTAAGTTCTAATTCCTCTAAAATTTTTATGTATTCATTTGTATGCTCAATTACAGGATCTATGATCAGAGCTTCTCTGCCTTTATCGCTAGCTATAATGTACGTGTAAGTTGAAGATTTAGTGTCAAATAATTGTTTAAAGATCATGATATTTCATAATATTATAAAAAATTGCAAGGCAAATCAATCTTGCATATAATTTAATTTTAAAAAATAAACTAAGGATAATAATTATGACATTAAAAATAAATAGTTTAGCTCCCGATTTTAAGGCAAAAACACAAGAAGGTGATATTTCATTTCACGAGTGGCTTGGGGACAGTTGGGGTGTATTATTTTCGCACCCAAAAGATTTTACTCCAGTGTGTACAACAGAATTAGGTTCATTGGCTAAAATGAAACCCGAGTTTGATGCAAGAAATGTAAAGGTAATCGGTTTAAGTGTAGATCCAGTTTCAGACCATGTAAAATGGTTAGAGGATATTAAAGATGTGTGTGGTATGAAACCATCTTATCCAATTATAGCAGATGAAAAGCTAGAAATTGCAAAACTTTATAATATGCTAGAAGGTGATGCCGGAACAACATCAATGGGAAGAACAGCAGTAGATAACGAAACAGTCAGAACTGTCTATGTTATTAGACCAGATAAAAGAATAGGATTGTTTCTTACTTATCCGATGACAACAGGTAGAAATTTTGCTGAAATATTAAGAGCAATAGACTCCATGCAAAGAACAGCAAAACATAAAATAGCAACACCAGCTGATTGGAAGCCAGGTGAAAAAGTAATTATAGTTCCCAAAGTAACTAATGAAGAAGCGAAAAAAATATATCCAGATGGATGGGAAACTATAAAACCGTATTTAAGAAAAGTACCAGATCCACATAAATAATTAGGTTAAAAGATTAAACCAACAGTCTTAGAAATAAGATTGTTGGTTTTTTTTATTTTTTGTATTTTTTCATTGAAACTTGAGCTAATAAAAGATTTGGATCAATAAATACTTTAGACTCTTTAACTTTTTTAAAAGATTTGTAAGCAAAGATAGCTATTGGCAACTCTGTACAACCAAGAATAATTTTTTTACATTTTTCTTTAAGTAAAAATTTTACTGCAGGTCTTAAAACTTTTTCAGCTTCCTTAGCCTTTCCCATTTTGACAAATTTTATTGCTTTATTTACAGAATTTTTTTGTAATGATTTTATTGGACTAACTAATTTATAATTTTTATTAAAATATCTACTATAAATTCCAGTTCTTAAGGTGGCTTCAGTACAAAGAATTCCAATTTTTGAATTTTTTTTACAGCTTTTTTGTGTATGTATAAATACTTCTTTCGGCATACTCAATATCGGGATACCAATTTTTTTTTGCAAATCATCTCTCCAGTGGTGAGCAGTATTACAAGGCATCACAATAAATTTGCATTTATTTTTTTGTAGTAAACGACAACCTGTAACTAAACTTTTTAAAACATTATGGTATTTTTTAATATTTTCAGGTCTTTTAGGAATGTTTGATTTATTATAAAGAATGAATAGGGGGTATTTTTGATCAATTTTACCTCTATTTATTACTGCTAGCTTATTGCAAAAATCTAAACCAGCCTGTGTACCCATTCCACCAAGTATTCCAATCATAATTAATTAGAGTATCCGTATTTTCTTAATCTTACATCGCCAGTTCTTGCATGGGCTTCCATACCTTCGTATCTTGAAATTCTGGCTGCAGCTGCACCAACTTCTTTCGTAGACTCCTTTGTCATCCGTTGAAAACTTAGGGTTTTTATAAATTTACCAACAAACAATCCCCCAGTATATCTACCAGCTCCTTTGGTTGGTAAAATATGGTTTGTTCCAGAGCATTTATCTCCATATGCAACAGTCGTTTCTTCACCAATAAACAATGAACCATAGTTTTTAAGGTTTTCATGAAACCATTTTAAATTTTTAGTGTGAACTTCTAAATGTTCAGGTGCATATTCATCGCTTATTTTAACTAAGTCTTCATCACTATCACAAAGAATAACCTCACCGTAATCTTTCCATGCAGCCTCTGCACTTGTGCGTGGTACTTCTGGAAGATCTGATATAAGTTCTGGAACTCTTTTCATTACGTCTTCCGCAAGCTTCTTGCTCGATGTAAATAACCATGCTGGAGAATTATAGCCATGTTCAGCCTGACCAACTAAATCATAAGCAACAATTTCTGGATCTGCAGTTTCATCTGCAATTACAGCTATTTCAGTTGGGCCTGCAAAAAGGTCTATTCCTACTTTTCCAAATAAAATTCTTTTAGCTTCTGCAACAAATTGGTTTCCTGGACCAACTAAAATATCTGCCGGTGGGTTACCAAACATACCGTATGTCATTGCTGCTATAGCTGGTACACCACCTAAATTAAGTATAACATTTGCTCCACATAAATTAGCTGTGTAAATTATAGCTGGATGAGCACCAACTATTTCTTTTGGAGGGCTACATGCAATAATATTTTTAACACCAGCAACTTTAGCAGTAGTTACGCTCATAACCGCAGAAGCTATATGTGCATACCTTCCGCCTGGAATATAACAACCAGCTGTATTAACAGGAATTAATTTTTGACCAGCATACAAACCTTTTGATAATTCAACTTCGAAATCTTGACCGTAATTTTTTAACTGTGCCTCTGCAAATTTTCTTACTCTATCATAAGAAAATTTTATATCGTCTTTTGTTTTTTGATCTAAAGATTTTTTTATATCTTCAATCTTTTCTTTTGAAACTATTATTTCACCATTATATTTATCAAATTTTTTTGTTAATTCTTTACATCCATCTTCTCTAGTTTTTTCTAAATCATTTAGAAGTTTTTGAACTATTTCCCTAGTTTTTAAATCATCAGTTGAAGATGTCTTTGGAGATTTTTTTAAGTACTTAATTGTCATATATGTATCGAGGTTTTTTAAATCATTAATTAGTTTAATGCAACTACTGCAGCAGCAATTGATGCTAAACGTGCAGGAGCATCATCAGATCTACTTGTAATTACTACCGGTACCTTTCCACCAATAACAACCCCAGCAGCACAGGCTCCCATAAAGTAAACCATCATTTTAACTAGTCCATTGCCTGTTTCTACACTAGGAACTAATATTATATCAGCATGGCCTGCGACCAAATTTTTTACTCCTTTAATAGCAGCTGATTTTTTTGAAATACTGTTATCAAAAGCTAATGGCCCAAAAACATCAGCATTTAAATTTTCTTTTTTGCAAAGTTCAGTAATTTCTTTAGCGTCGATTGAACTTTGAACACTATCAAGAACTTCCTCAGTTGCAGATAAAATAGATACCTTTGGTCTTTCTACTCCTATTCTATGAGAAAATTCAACAACATTTCTTAATATATGCATTTTTGTTTTAACATTTGGTAACACATTTAGCGCACCATCAGTTATTATTAAGGCTTTGTCATTTTTCTCCAAAGTCATATGCCAAATATGACTTAACCTAGTTTTTCCAAGCAAATTATATTCTTTCTTAATAACTTCCTTCATTAGAACATCTGTGTGAATATGACCTTTAACAATAATTTTTACCTTCCCTTTAGAAGCAAGTTTGGCTGCAACTTTTGCAGTATTGTTTTCTACAGGCTCATGTATGATTTCATATTTTGAAATATCAAATTTTAAATCATTAGCACAATTTTCTATTTCTTTTTTATCTCCAATTAATACTGGTATAATTAAATTTTCTTTTACAGCATCCATTGCTGATAGCATTGGCAAAGGCTTTCCAGCATTAACTATTGCAGCCGCCACTCCTTTTTTTTTATGAGCAACATTTAATAAGTTGTCTGGACAAACAATTTCTTTATTTGAAAGCATTTTTAATAATTTTATATATAATTTTAAATGTGTATATAGTAAGCTAAAATGTCTTAAAATGGAAATAGTTACAAAAATTGCCCCATTATCTTTAGCTTTAATAATGCTCGCCCTTGGAATGGGGTTAACAGTACATGATTTCATAAGGGTAGCCAAACAACCAAAGGATTTTATTGTGGGTTTAATCTGTCAGCTAATTTTTTTACCACTAGTTGCTTTGACATTAATTTTTTTATTTAATACTCCAATTGAAATAGCTATAGGATTAATGATTATTGCTGCAGCACCAGGTGGGGTAACATCAAATATTTTAACCAAATTTGCAAATGGCGATGTAGCTCTTTCTATATCTCTAACAGCAATTATAAGTTTATTAAGCATTATCACTGTTCCATTTATAATATTTAAATCTGTAGAGATATTTGATGTACCAGTGAACGGAGTTGAAATTTCAATGTTGGGTATATCAATAAAAATGTTTTCAGTTGTAACATTGCCAGTAATTTTAGGAATGTTAATAAGAAGATTTGCAACAAATTTTATTTCTTCTAGAGAAAAAACTATACAAATAATTTCTTTAATTTTATTTTTAATTGTACTTTTTAGCGCAATAATTCAAGAGAGATCTAATATTATGCCATATATGAAGCAATCTGGTGCTTTAACATTTTCACTTAATATAACTATGATGATATTAGGTTTTTATGTTGCAAAATTTTTTGCGACAGGATCTGAACAAAGAAAATGTATATCACTAGAATGCGGTCTTCAAAACGGGACACTTGCTATATTTGTTGGAACTCAAATTTTTAATGATGTGGCTTATATTGTTCCTGCAGCTACCTATTCTTTGATTATGTTTGCAACATCAATCATTTTTGTTTTTTTGGTTAAAAAAAATAATTAATAGATTTTTAATGATAAAACCTTTTAAAATAGAGATATCTAAAGAAAATCTTCAAAATATATATAATAAAGTAAAAAATTATCAATGGCACGAGATGCCAGATGATGGCGGATGGGAGTATGGAACAAATCTAGAATATATGAAAAATTTTTCAAAGTATTGGGTTGAAAAATATGACTGGAGAAAAACAGAGGCAAATATCAACAGGTTTAAAAATTTTAAATCAAATATTGAGGGAATAGATATTCATTTCATTCATGAAAAAGGAAGTGGAAATAACCCAAAACCTTTACTACTAAGCCATGGTTGGCCAGGTTCAATCGTGGAATTTTTAAATATTATAGATAAATTAGCGCATCCGGAAAAATATGGAGGAAGTGAAGAAGATGCCTTTGATGTTGTTGTACCCTCTTTGCCAGGTTTTGGATTTTCAGGAAGACCTTCCAGACCAATAGGTCCTAGGAAAATGGCATCAATATTAAACTCTTTAATGTTAAACAAACTTGGATATAAAAAATTTATTGCTCAAGGAGGAGATTTTGGTGGGACTATTTCAACTTGGCTAGCGTATGATTTTCCCCAAAATTTATTGGGAATACATATTAATATTTTAATTACAAGACATCCTGATGGACCACAAACTTCTGAAGAAAAACAATGGCAAGAAAGATTTAGGAAAGAACAAAGAATTGAAGATGGTTATAGAACTCAGCAAGCAACAAAACCACAAACATTGAGCTATGCAATGATGGATAGTCCAGTTGGTGTCGCGGCTTGGATTATAGAGAAGATGAGAGGATGGTCTGATATTAAAAATAATGATATTGAAAGCGTTTATTCTAAAGATGTTTTGTTATCAAATATTATGGTTTATTTGGTAACAAGAACTTTTAATACAGCTAGCTGGATTTATTATGGAAGAAGGGAGGAGGGTGGCAGGTCGTTACCTAAAGAACATTTACCACTTAAAGTTCCAACTGCTATCGCAATATTTCCTAAAGAATATTTAGAGTGGGCTCCAAGATCTTATGTTGAAAGAATTTATAATGTCAAACAATGGACAAAAATGGCAAAAGGAGGACATTTTGCTTCTTTAGAACAACCAGAACTTTTGATAAATGATATAACAAAATTTTCAAAGGTTTTATGATAAAAAAATTTCTTTTTATTTTATTTTTACTATTTACTACAACTCTTAATTCTGCTTCACTTAATATGATAGGGCACAAAGGAAACGAACTAAATATAGATAGAGTAATTAACATAAAAATGTATGACAATTATTTTGAGCCAAATTTTGTAAAAATTAAAAAAGGAGAAACAATTAAATTTTTAATTTCAAACAAAGGAAGTTTAGTACATGAATATAATATTGGTACTAAAGAAATGCATTTAGAGCATCAAGAAGAAATGCAAAAACTAGTTGATAATGAAATTATTAAAGGTGGAGAAATTGATAAATTAAAAATGAAAATAATGTCAAAAAAAGATCATTCTTTAGCCCACTCTCACGCGAATAGTGTAATGCTAGAACCAAATCAAATAGGTGAAGTTATTTGGAAGTTTACAAAATATGTGGATTTAGAGATGGGTTGTAATGTTCCAGGTCATTACCAGTCTGGCATGTTAGGAAAAATTATAATATACTAATTCCTTCTTTCACAAAATAAACTGCAAGAAAAAAAACAATAGCTAAATAAATTATAACGTAAATTGTATATTTAATATATTTTTTCATTTTTCATTTAACATTTAGATCTTTTAAGTCCTTTTTAATATTATTAGGTATAAGAATTTTTTTAAAAATATTTTTCTTATATCTTTTAAATTTATTTTGTCCAGGATATAGGATTTCATCAACACCTTTAATTTTTGGCAAATTTTTAACCATTCTAATATTTTTCTTAATTCTTTTTCCAAAATTACCTACAAATAAATTTGGTTTCATAGCTATGAACATATGACCAACATTTTGTGGTCCAGAAAAATCGTCAAAAGGATCTTTTACTTTGCCACCATGACTACTTCCTGTCATCACTCCACTTAAAATATCAACCATCCAAGCTAGACCTGAACCTCTGAACCCTCCAAGAGGCAATTGAACACCTAGCAATGCTTTTTTTGCATCTGTAGTTGGTTTACCAAATTTATCTAAGGCAACTCCCATAGGGATCTTTTTACCTGTTTTTGCAGCAACCCTTATTTTTCCTCTATTAATTTCTGAAACAGAAGTATCCAAAATAAATGGTATTTTTGAAGAAGTTGGTGCCCCAAAACAAATTGGATTTGTACCAAACAGTTTTTTTCTTGAACCATAAGGAGCAATAGCGGGTGGTGCATTTGTAAAACAAAAAACTATTAAATTTTTTTTTACGGCTTGTTCTGCATAGTAGCCAGAAAGTCCATAATGACCACTATTTTTAATTCCAACCAGACCTATTCCCGTTTTCTTTGCATTTTTAATTACTTGTTTTATTCCAATGTCTGCTGCAACAAAGCCAATACTATTATTAGCATCAATTTGTGAAATTGATTGTGATATTTTTTTAATTTTAATTTTTGGTCTTGGATTGATAACTTTTTTATTTATTCTATCACAGTACATTTTTAATCTTGCCAGACCATGCGTGTGTGCACCAACTAATTCAGCATTGATCAATGCTTCAGATACTATATTTGCATGATTTTGAGTTAAACCATGATTTCTGAAAATTTTTATAATTATTTTTTTTAATTTTTTTCCATTAACCATAAAGCATCTTTAGTTAAAAAATATATCTTACCAGTGGTTGGATGAACTTGTATATCTCTAATTCGTCCAATTTGATTTTCAAAAACAATATTTTCTTTGACATCTTTGAGGTTTGAAAAATCAAGACTTCTTAATGACATATCTTTTAAAGACGTTATTAATGCGTATCCATTCCACTCTCTAAACTCTTCACCTTTATAAATTGTAATTGCACTAACAGCTATGGATGGAACCCAATATTTTATAGCCTTTGTAAATCCTGGTTTCCATTTAGGACCAATTTTTGTTCCACTATAATTCGTTCCTCCCCATCCTAATATTTTCCAACCATAATTTTCACCTTTTTTTACTTCACCAAACCAATCTCCACCTTTTGCTCCATGATTACTCATATAAATTTTACGATCGAAAGGTGATAAAAAAAGTCCTTGAGGATTTCTTATACCAATTTGAAAAATTTCAGGTAACCAATTATCTTTACCAGTAAATTTTGGATTATCTTTTGGAATACTTCCATCTAAATGTATTCGAATAATACTTCCTGGGTGTGAAGTCGGATCTTGAGCAATCATACCTTGACCTCTTTCTCCTGCAGAAGCAAATAAATAATTATCTTTGATAACTAATCTTGAACCAAAATGATAACCAGAATCAATAGGTGGATTGGCTTGAAATATATTAGTAAAAGATAATTTTTTTCTATTTAGTTTTGCTTTTGCAATGGAAGTGCTAGTTTTCCAATCGCCTCTATTTTCTGAATAGGAAATCCATATATGTTTATCTTTATATAAAATATCTAATAGACCACCTTGTCCGTATACTAGGTAATTTAAATTATGCTCAATATCATAAATTTTCTTAGTATTAACATTAACTATTTTTATTTTTCCTTCTTTTTCTGTGAGAATTATTTCTTCATCATTAATAAATGATGATCCCCATGGTTGATTTAAAGATACTATTTTACTGAGTTTAATTTCATCAGCTTCACAAACAGATGAAATAAAAAATAAGACAATTATTATCCTTTTCCACGCCATGGGATGGTTTTATCGATTATTTTTCTTAAAGTAACGTCGAATAAAAGTCCCAGCATACCCATTATGAATATAGTTATCCAAATAACTTCATACTGGAAGTATTTCTTTGCGACATTTTCAACAAAACCAATACCCGTTGTTCCAGCCAAAAATTCTGCAGCCACAAGTGTTCCCCAGCACATTCCAACAGCAACTCTTATTCCAGTTAGGATTTCAGGTAAAGAGTTAGGAAAAATTACATATCTTAAAATTTGTTTCTTGGAAGCACCTAGAGAATGAGCTGCATGAATTTTTGATAATTGAGTTCCTGAAGCGCCAGCCCTTGCTGAAATAATCATTATTGATAAAGAAACCATAAATAATAAGAAAACTTTTCCAGTATTATCAATTCCCAGTACAGAAATAATTAACGGTGCCCATGCTAAAGGTGGAACAGGTCTGTAAAGCTCAATTAAAGGATCAAAAAAACCTTTTGCAAATCTATTTAATCCCATGAATAATCCTAAAGGAACTCCTATAATTATTCCAAAAACTAAACCAAGAAAAACTCTTAAAAATGAATCCCAAATATGCCCGTAAGGGACTGGAACTTTAAATAATTTAAAATCCCCTGTTACGAATTTTAAAACTTTACCCTTAAAATTTTGTTTGACTATTCCATCTTTTGTATGAACAGGATATTCTCCAGGCAATATATCTGCAATCCAATCAGGCAAAATGAAACCGATCATTTTGCTTACATCAACCATATTTATCCATAGAAGAGGTATCTCTTTATAGCCAACACTCGGTTTTGACATTAAAACAAATTTTTTAAATGTATCTGAGGGCTTTGGCAACCATCTACCAGATCCTTGTTCTGAACAACTTGGGCCACTAGCTACAATTGTTCCAGCAGGAAATAAAAAAATATCGATAAATCTTAATCCACCCTGGGCTTCTTTTTGTACACTATCAAATTTAACAATTGCACTTTGCATTTTATCTAATGCATTCGGTGGATATATACTTGCAAATTCTATTCTTCTTGCAATTTTAACAATATTTTTTGCATAATTAGAAGCTACCTCTTCGCTATCATTTAAATCACCTCTATAAACCTTAATATCATTTTTAAGTTCTTTAATTTTACTTTTAAACACTGGATTATGATTTCTTAATTGAAAAAATTCATCACTTATAAGGTTTAATTCTTGGGCTGCGGCATGAAATTTTAGACCTCTATTAGTTGCAGGTACTAAAGGAACTTCAATAGTATTTTCAATTGTTCCTGATCCAGCATCAACTTTTGTAATACCCCAACCACCTTCCTCATTTACAGCTTTGAGTCTTTCATTCAGCTCTTGGTTTGTTTCAAATGGATAATCAGGTTTTTTAAAATTTTCTGTTAAAAAATTTATTTTATCAGTTATTTCATAAATTTTTTGTTTAGTATCATTTTCTATTAAATTTTCATTAGTTAATAAAGGAATTAACTGTTTAGTCTTTGTAATAAAATCAATAAGAATTGTTTTTTGTTCATTATTAAGTTCATTTGAATTTTGAATTTCTATTGTAATTTTTTTAAGATTTTTATTTTCTTGTCGAATTTGTGAAGTACTTTTTAATTCTCTTTCTTCAATAGGAAATTGATATTTCAAACCTAACAATGAGTCATTTACCTTAGCTACTTGGCAAAGTTCATTTGCTGATTTTGGATAAAAACCCTTTGCAATATCCCATGAATAGTAAAGCCATATCAAAAGAAGAAAACTACTTCCAACAATAACCCAGTGTGTGCCACCCAATGCTCTTTCTGGGTTTCCAAAAACTGCATCTACTTTCTCTGTCCTAATTAATCGTCTTCCATAAAGAATACAGCCAATAACGGCAAAAAAAATCAAGAAAGTTATTAATTGGGTAAGCATTTAAATTTCTTTCCCCATAATTTCTTCTTCCATATCCCAAATCATTTCTAAAATTTCCTCACGAGTAGAGGAAAATTCTTTATTCTTTTTAATTTCTCTTAAATCTTCTTTTAGACCCATCTCGGCAAATGGAAGATTGTATTCTTTATGAATTCTTCCTGGCCTTGGTGCCATCACGTACAATCTTTCTCCTAGTAATAATGCTTCCTCAACTGAGTGAGTAATTAAAATAATTGTTTTACCAGTTTCTTTCCAAATTTTTAAAACAAGAGATTGCATTTTTTCTCTTGTTAATGCATCAAGTGCTCCTAATGGTTCATCCATCAAAATTAAATCTGGGTCATTAATTAAACATCTTGCAAGGGCCACTCTTTGTTGCATACCACCTGATAATTGATAAGTAGGAGTATTTCCAAAACCTTTAAGACCAACTATTTCTAACCAC
>MDTA01060878.1_pt1 | contig 18235 bp, 15 predicted proteins | sample 811151 | NCBI WGS metagenome assembly MDTA01 (sample SAMN05326648, study PRJNA326480) | marine metagenome | isolation source: seawater | place: Indian Ocean: South | collected 2010
AGAGCGCCACCCAGACGAGAGTGGAGTCGGCGAGCGTCGCGAGCCAAGCCTCGCCATCCACCTCGGAGCCCGGCTCGGGAACCGGGTCTGCCCGAGGTCGCCCCGCCGACTCCCCTCGCTCACTCGCCACGCTCGCCCACGCCGCGTGTCGTTCACGCCAGGCGGCTGCGGCACGCGAGCAAGCCAAGTGCGAGTGTGCCTGGAGAGAGAGGGTGCGAAAAGAGGGCCAGCGCCAACGCGACATAATTTTCCTCCAACGCGACATAATTCTGCACTCCCCTCCGGATACTAGGGCCCTCATTCTCCCGCGCGGCGTGACACCCTTGTGGAAAAAAAAGAGTGTGACACCCTTGCAAGACCTGCCTAAAAAGGAAGCTGAGGCTTCATTTGGCGCGTTATCATCCACCCTTTACCCACTGCCTTAGAATCCGCACCCGCCCGTTTACTAGCGATAAGGACGGCCGGCGCCGCCACCCAGGAGGACCGCGATCATGCTGCCCAACCTTTCCAAGCTGTCGCTTCGCTGCGCGCCGTGCGACACGCTGCACACGCGGCCACCCGAGCTCACCATCTGCAACATCTGCCAGGACCCGCTTTGGGGCGTCGAGGACGACGACGAGGACGACGAAGGCGGCGACGCCACCAAGCGCGTGGGCCAGGTGAACATGGCGCCCGACCTCAAGTTGGAGGTGCAGCGGCGGCTCGGCGTACGCGCGTACAACCGGCTCGTCGAGCCCAACCGGCTGCTCGCGCCGCCCGACAAGTGGCGCATGCGGCACGAGCAGGGCAACCCGGCGCAGCCGGTGCCGGTCATCTCGCTTTCGTGCGGCCACTGGTTCCACGCGAACTGCATCGCCAACTGGGCGAACCAGAAGCCGAACCAGCCGCAGTGCCCCACCTGCAAGAGCGAGGCGCAGCCGGGCCAGCGCATCATCGACCAGGACCTGCACGACATGGGCATGGACGACCTGATCCCGCCGCCCGCGGCGCCGGCGCCGGCGCCGGTGGTGCCGCCGCCGCCGACGGTCGCGGAGGCGCGGGGCATCCTCAACGAGGCGCGGGAGCGCGAGCGCGCCGAGGTGCAGCGCCAGCGCAACATTCGGGATGAGCAACAGGCGGAGCAGCGCCGACAGCGCGAGCGGGCGCTGCGCGAGGCCAACCGGCTCAAGTCGATCGCGCGCCTGCGCCTCGTGCTCGCCCGGCGGGCGATCAAGGACTACCAACAGAAGGTGACGGACGTGAAACGGTACGTGGGCTGGGAGAAGCGCAAAGTGGCCCTGCAGAAGGAGCTGGCCACGCGCATGCTCGCGCTGGATAAGGCGCGCTGGGAGAAGGTGGCCGAGGAGGAAGGCAAGCTGCAAGAAATTCTCAGATTGCTGCAGGTGGTGGAGGACAACCTGCGGCGCCACACAATGCCCGTAGGCCTGTACATGGACACCGCACTGCGTAACCGTGGCAAGGCCTACCTGGCGCTGACCAAGGCGATGGCCGACGGCGTGCCGCCGGATGAGGCAGACCGGAAGGTGGACGAAGTGCGAAAATGGATGCAGCTGCTGCTCGATCAGGACCAGATGTTTGGAGTGACCGCGTCGTTGCACGATAGGGGCACCTTCTTCAACCAGGTGGTGAACACGCAGGTGCACCCGCCACAGATCGTCAGCCAACCCGACTTCAAGCTCGCGCTCGAGCGTCAGTTCGCCTCGGTCTACCCCAAGACGCGCTGGATGGGAGGCGGCGAGTACGCGCGCGCCGAGGACGTCGTCTCGGAGTTTGGTGGTGAGTACTGGCTCGCGTCGCGTGGCGAGACCCACACATACTGGACGGGGTTTGGCGATCTCTCGCGCGGGCTGTGGATGATCGACCCGCTCGTGCCGATGCCCGGCATGGAGACGGCGTCGGGCGGCTACCAGGTGCAGTGGCCGCCGCAGCCGCAGGGCGACGTGCCGATCCCCGGCGGCGTCAGCCTGTGGTTCTGGTCGAGGGAGCGCAGCAAGTGGGAGCCCGAAGGGCTGGTGGCGGCGCCGGCGTCGGCGGCGCCCACTGCACCTGGTAGCCGCCCGACGCGTCATCCTCAAGACGTCGACGCGTTCGTCGAGATGTAGCCCGAGTACCCGGAGGGCAACATGCTCACCGACATGGGCCTGACCGCCGACGCCTTCCTGGCGGGCGCCGACCTAGAGAGAGAATGAGGCCTCCGGTATCCGGCAGTGAAGTGCAAAATTGTGTCGCGTTGCAAAAAAATGAATGTGTCTGCGTGCGTAGGTTTAATTTGGCCCATTATCACCCTTGCTTTACCCTTTTTAGGCAGTTTGCTTACAAAAACGCCAACAGACCGCGCTAAGACCGTGTCAGCGTTAAGACAGCGCCTGTGTGTCTTAAGGTTAAGAAAAGTGCAACTGATTACTAATTAAAGAATGGCGCAGAAAACACTAGTCCTATTTGTGGAGGGCGGCATCGGCGTGGGCAAATCGACCGTACTGCAGCGGATAGGCGATGAGTTTGAAGACAACCCGAACGTCGCCATCTTGCCCGAGCCCGTCGAAGAGTGGACGAAACACGGATTCCTTGAGGCAATGTACACGGGCGAAATCGATGCCGGCGCGTTTCAAATCGCGGTCCTCATATCGATCACGTCGCAACTCCTCGACGTCATCACGGCGAAGCGTCCGAAGGTGATCATAGCCGAGCGCTCGCCCTATTCCAACTGTCACGTGTTCGGGAAGTCGCTGACGGGACTGGACTATCAGTTGTTCGAGTATTCCTGGGACTTGGTAGTGAAACGCATAGAGCCGCTTATCGACGCTCGGTTCATCTACCTTTCTGCACCCATCGCAACGCTCTCGGAGAGGATTGGTGTGCGCTCGCGGAGCGGCGAGGATGCCATCCCCGCCGCTTACCTTGAGATGATCGACGACCGCCATGAGGCCTGGATGAAGGCCACCCCGCATAAAAAAGTCTATGCAGGCGTTGGCGCGGACGAGGTCTATCAAAGTATTCTGCGCGCGGTGCACGAGCTTGCAGACGAGGCAGGCCGTGGGAAGGTCCTCCGTGACGACGAGGAGGAGGGCGCGATCGCGCCACAGACGCGCGCGTCGAAGCTCGGAGTGTGTGTAGCGTAAAAAAATAAAAGGCGTTTTCCCGCGCTTTGGACTGGTGCGACGAGTGTTTGAAACACTCGAAGGCTCGCGCTAAGCGCTTGTTGCCGTACTGCGCGTGCTGATCGAGTGTTACCTTTTTAGGAAGGTGGTGTTCTCCCGCTAACGACGCTGCCGCCTGAGCCAACCACGCAGACCAACGCACAAGCTACCCATGCCGACCAGGCGGATTTCAATCGAGGACGAGTCAGACGACGATGAGCACGGGGACGAGCAGGACGAGGAGGACCACGACGAGGATCACGATGTGAGCCTTCCGTTGCTGTCCAAGACCCGAGCCGAGATTGACACCTTTGTGGATGATCCAGCCCGAGATGATGGCCCGGAGCGCCTGCTCGCGGTCCGCCAGCTGCTCGAGCGGCTCAGAGATGAGCTGTTCTCAGAACCCCAAACCAACCTCGTCGAAGCGCTGGGAGCCACACAGAAGACGAGAGAGGCAGTGCTCCGGGCGGTCTTGAGCGATGACGCGGCCAGCACAGGCGTGAGAGTCAGGCTGGTGGCGCGGACCGCGGCATTCGTGTCAACCTCGCTGTACGAAGATCTTCCTTACGAAAAGCGAGGCAACTGGGTAGCGGTCCGCGGCGAAGACAAGATCGCGCTTCGAGGCGTGCCAGGTGCGCCGCCGCTGCAACCACCATCAGTGATCATGGAGATTCCAGACTCCGTCTTCGGGACGAGCAACTCCACAGGCAGCAGCTCGATCACCATCGAGCTGGAGGGCGGCGACGAAGAACGGCTTACGGTCACAGCTGCACCATCTCAGGCACAGTATGAGCTTCGTTGTGGTGCCATCCCACTCGCGACCCAATTTGGGCCGTTTTCGAGTGAGCGCGCGGCGATCCCCGCGCGCTCACTCTTTTCTCGCGAGCTACCGCTGCCGAGTGCCCTTTCAACAGCAGAAGGCGCGTCGTCCTCGAACCGGCTGCCCGACCGGTTGGCCCATCGGGTGGCGGCGTTTTGGCACGATCGACTTCACTTTGGGGCTGTTCATCGGGCACTGCACCTGGAGGGCCATCCTCGTCAATTTGTGGTCGACGACGTTTGCATCGTGCGCGGGGTTGGTCGGCGGAAGCAAACTGAGATACGCGCGACGATGCACTCGATGAGCTTGCAGTGCATGTGCTCACTTCACCGCGGGTCGGCTGGCGCCGATCGATGCCCTCCGTGCGGGCCGCACGAAAAAATTCGCAGCGTCCGCCTCACGATTGGAATGTGTGGCTCGAGGCTGGTCGGGGAGTGTGGCGAGTGTCCTCAGCACCAATCCCACACGCTTCGCAGCGAGGACGTGCCCGATGTTTGCTGTGCAAACAGCGAAGCACACCTGCGCTGTTTCCATCAGACGGCAGACGGTGCTCAGGCCTTGGCACGCTCGCACGCGCTCGACCTCGACCGCTTTGACCCGGTCGACCTCGTGGAACTGCGCTTGCTCGTCGCCGCGACCAGTGCTTGGTACCGAGTCAAGGGCGACCAGCGCACCAGCGTTTTGGACTGGCTCGACGGCCAGTATGAGTTGTTGCGCGTGGCCAGGGACGGGTATGCCGCTCAGGACGGCCTCGCGGACGTGTCCGCTCGAGTGCGTGGGTCAGGCTCCCGACGGCGTGCTGACAGCGACGACGAAGAAGAGGAGGACGCCGACTCCGAAGCTGAGGAGGAGGACGAGGACGGTGGGAGGGGCGAAGATTACCACGAGAAGCGCAATGAAGCTTCTCGCCGCCTCGAGACCGTGCTGCGGAGCGGCGACGTTTGCTGGCGGCGTTGGGGTGGAAGGCTGCTTGTTGGGCGGCGCAGCGGAGGTGGAGGGGGCCGTCCAGCCTGGAAACGCCTCACCAGCAAAACGCGGCCGTTCGGTGGCGTGCTGAAATCTCACACTGCGTGGCTTCCCGAGTTTTTGTCGAGGCATGAAAACTAAACCTTTAAGACGGTGGGTTGGGGTTCTGTTCACTCTTCCTTGTTTGTGTGTGTGTGTTATGCTAAGCCCTATAAATCTAGCCTTGAAGCCGACACGAGAGGTCAGTTAGACCAGCCTCGCCCTCGCAGCGGGATCTCCAACGACAGCTTCATGTATGGTGGCCTCGGACCCACAACCAAGAAACCAGCCTTCCCCGCATTTCGGCTGCCATCATCTGGCCACGTAAACCTTACCCTGAACCGACGCGTTTCACTGTTTTGATTGGGGTGGCCGCTGTACCCTTCGTCGAGGGCGACCAACCGCACCTCATCCGAGAAGAGTTTGTCTTCTTCGCCATTGGCTCCGACCTCGTACAAACCACCGGTTGCGTTGGCAAAGTCGAAGTTTGTAAGGGTTTTGATGCGCTTGGTGTTGTTGAGACGTCCTTCAAATGTGAGCACTATAACGCCCTTGCCGAGAGGGGGGACCCAGATTGGTCCGACGTGGCTCATGCTGTCGCTGTCTACCACCACCTCCCGATCGCGCTGCGTCTGCTGGTCGTTCGGGTCGCCTATCATTACGAGTTCCAACATGACTGCAGGGAGGCCCTCATTCAGGCTCAGGCCCGCGAGGTCGGGAAGCTCCGACACCCTGCTCGACATAGGCGGTCCGTGGCGTCTGTTACTGTCTTTGGAAAGTGAAGACAGCCTTTATTATATTACGCCCGCGGACGCCGCCGCTTCTCGCCGCGGTCACCCCGACCCTCGCGACCTTCGCGACCTTCGCGACCTTCGCGACCTGCGCGACTCTGGTGCGCGTGCCTACGCCCGCGCCCGCTCCCGCGCCGCGCCGAGACCGTTGCCGTGTGCGTGACGAGCACCGCTCTTAAAAATCCGTCGTACCCCTTGGCGCGCAGGTGGACCTCTGGGATGGGATTGTCGGCGTGCTGCACATAGACGAGCCACTCGTCGGTCTCTGCCGACAGCGTCAGGATGCAGCGCCCCGTCGGCGCATTGGTCTCAAAAAAGGGCAGCCTCACGCGGCCAAGAAACGCGTCGTCTTTGCGCAGGTCGCCGTCCCGGCCAATGGCGATGGCCAGGCCCGCGAGCACGGCCGACATTTTGCCGACCTCTGTTTGGTTGTGCTCAAACTCCCACACAGACCCTCGCAGCGCAGAGGCGTGCGCTTCGTTGAGCACCTCGGCGTAGTCCGCCGTGATGACCGCGTTGGTGTCGCGCTCGAGGAGCAGCCCGCGGCGGACCTTCACGACGATGCGCGGAAGCATGAAGCTGAGCTGGATGTCCCGCATCACGGCCTGTCCGAGCTCCGACTCCGCGGTGTCCACCAGCGCGGCCAACCGCGGCCCGATGGCCCCGTCCTTGATGGCGGCCATCGCAGCCATGCTGGCGTACTCCGAATCGACGCCTTTGCTCAGCAGCAACCGCTGCGCGATGCGCGACTGCTCGATTTGAAAGTAGAGCTCCGCTTGGGCACAGAGCTGCTTGAAGGCCTCCTCGCGCCGTGCCTCCTCGTCCCTCGCTTGTTGCTCTGCCCTCTCCTCGGCGTCGGCCTCGACGCCGGCCTCGTCCTCCCCGCCACACGCGTCTGTCTTGTTTGTTTGGCTTGTCTCGAGCACGAGCGGGGCCGCCACGTCGACGACGGCCTGCTTCAAAGTGTCCTGATACTCCGGCCGGCACACTGCCGCCGCCCACGAGCTTCGCGGCGGTCTTCCTTGGGCGACGCTCATGGTCTCGGCTAGGGTGCACCGATGAAACTCATCAACGAGAAGGCGGCTGTCCGTGCTTTCCCCGCCTTCCCCGCCTTCCCCGCCCCAAGCGGCCTCGTCGGCGGCACGCTTCTCGGCGCTCACCAATAGCGCCATCAAAAGACCGCGCGTCGTCTGCAGCGCTTCCTGCGTCTCCTGTGCATCCACCTTGACCACGATGCGCCGAGACAGGGCCATGCCCGCGCAGCGCAGTGCGACCAGAGCGGCACTGTTCATCACGACCGTGCCTACCCTTGCCTGCGCCCGCGCCCCCGGACGACGCCGAGTGTCGGCGTTGGCCACCAGTCGCGCCAACTCGGCCATCGCCATCGCCGCCTTTCTGTGGTCGGCAACGCTGAGGGGCTGCTCTGGGCTTGCGCTCAAGAGCTGCCGCACCTTTGAACACAGCCTCGCACATCGGACCTCCGGTGCTTCGTTTCTCCGTACGGCTCCGGCGGACGTCGAAGACGCGCTTGTGGCGGTTTGGACCGAGGACGCGTGCGAGGCGTGGGACGCGGAGACGGAGACCGCGTCCTCCTCGTCCTCCTCGTCCTCCTCGTCCTCCTCGTCCTCGCCGTCCTCTTCCTCGTCCTCTTCGCCGCCCTCTTCGCATTCGCGCTCTATGAGCCCGTCGCTGGTGGGCCCTTCCGGTCCTTCCAGCTCACACTCCATGCACTCTGTTTGCAATGGGCGGCGGCTTTGGCTTTGGAGCTCTTGAGGCTCTTGAGGCTCTTGAGGCTCTTGAGGCTGAGGCTGAACCTGGTGCGTGCACCCTTCCGCCTGAGGACAGCTACACCCATTTCCCAGCTGCCACCACTGCCACATGTTGTAACGTGTACGTGTTAATGTCAATTCACGCACGGCACCGCCTTCCGTTTGGGGTTAGGTGGCTCATTATTCACGAATGAGAAACATCAACACCAACCTCAACCTTAGCGCAACGCAGTCCCGACAATTCACTGACACTCACCAGAGGGCGCCGAAGTGTGGCTCGGCGGACGCACACGGCGCATGTGTGGGTGCATGCGAGTGCCGTTGCGCGCGCCCGCGTCATGACCGACTGCCCTTCTGGGTGCGCCAGCGTTCTGAATGGGCCGCCACGCGGCTGTAAGGCGGTAAGGCTGTCAGAAGTGAAAGAGCACGCTCACGAGCTCCTCAAACGGGGTTCGTTTAGGAGGCTCGTTGGGGTGACCCCTCAGCACGAGCGCGCATGCGTCCTCGTAGAGGGCCGAGATCTTGTACCAGCGACCGTCGACACACTCGACTTCGTACCCAACGAGCAGCGGCACGCAGCAGCACACGGGCACCTCGACGACGGTCTGTGTCTCCAAGATGAGCACCTCGTACATGGTCGCGGGGGAGCTTTTGCCGACACCAATCACCCTTGCCACCGGAAGGGTAGCATCCGTGCCCTTGCCCTTGCCCTTGCCCTTGCCCTTGCTCGCTGGGCTGTCCTTGGCGGGCGTAATCGCGACCAATTTGGCGTGGCACTCTCCACCCTTACATCCATACTCTTTGTGGAGCTGGTCAAGGTCGTTTTGGCTCAGTGGTTCATTATTCATAGGGTTTGTGGGATTCTTTCGGGCCCACGTGTACAAAGCCTCAGCATCGTAGTAGTCGTACGGATCGTTGCCCTTACCCGAATGCCTCACTCTAAACGTTTTCCCTCCTTCGTCGTTGGCTAACAAGGGTAGTAGTGTGATTGGACATTCCTTCCCTTCCTTGGCTTCCTCTTCATTGAGCGGGTAGAACTCGTCTGTGGGCGCCACCGCGTGCCCACCACCCATCGCACCCGTACGCGCACGCACGTGCGCACTGAGCAGCTCGTCGGAGATGGTGGCCACCCCCGCATCGACACTACCACCAGTCTTGGTGGGCGCAGTAGGTTCTTCCAGAGGTATCTCCCGCCACCGGTGCTGTTCAATGGGTTCTAAGAGGTTCCACGCCTCGTAAGCCCACGTCTGCTCGGACACCCACTTCAAGTCGTCTTTACCAATCGAAGTTCCCATGCCTCTCAGCGCATCTAATTTGGCATTTATATTTTTCTCTTCTGTTGCACCCTCCCTTCGCGTTCGGGCCGAGTCCCTTTCTCTTCCATCCCAATCTGATAAATCGGGCGTGCGTGTCGGCGCTCACGAGACATTGGCAACGCGGCGTGCCGTGGCGTGTAGGCGCGACAGTGACGGAAGCATTGCTTGCTCAATTGGCCTCTTGGCCTCCTGGCCTCCTGGCCTCCTGGCCTCTAAGCCTTCTAAGCCTTCTAAGCCTTCTTACTCCTGCTGCGCACCACCTCTCCCTTATGGGACCCCCCACCGCGCGCTAGGACGGCGACAAGCACAAGCACAAACACAAACACAACACCAGAACACCAGACCACCATGGCAGTCGGCAAAGGCGGCAGCGGATTGGGCGCAGCAGCCCCCGCGGCAGCAGAGACCCAGCCAGTGTTTGAGTCCGCAACCGCCGACTCGGGGGCCATGGCCTACCTCCGGTCGAGGGTCGCGCTCAAGCACAATGCCGATGGGTACATCCGCCTCCGACGCAGGGGGTGGGAGAAGGCGGCACTCTCCGCGCCCATGCTGGCTCAGAGGATTCCCACCAGCTACGACAAGGACGGGAAGGCCACAGCGCACCGCATGAAGCGCCGCCGGGGCCTCCCGAAGACGGCACTCAAAATCGCGATGAGCGGCATGTCCCAAGTGCTCGACGCGCACCACCAGCGGGAGCTTCTGCGTATGGGCGCGCCGGCCCAGCGCGAGCATGGGCGCAGCCCGGCGCTCATCGGCCTCAACGACGGCGCCCGCACGATGCTCAACGACCGCATCACCGCCAAGCTCAAGGAGGTCCTTAACGCGGCGTGGGCCATCCAAAAGACGACGGGAAGCCGCGCCGGAAGTGGAGACAAGACATCGAAGCTGCCCAAGCAGCGCCTGACGCACCGCGCCACCGAGCTCGCTTACAAGCTCGTCTCGAAGCGGATCGCAGCCGCCTCAAGCCCTGCCGGCGTCCACATCATCGTGCTGCCCAGTGCCCAGAAGAAGGACGAAATCCGCCTCGGCAAGTCGGGCCGCATGGAAGAAGGGGTGGCGCTCTACCAAGCGCCCAAGGAAAACGGCGATGAGGCGGCGGACGGCGAAGAGGGAGAGGACGACGACGACGACGATACGCCGGTGCCAGAGTGAGTTGATGAGTTGACGAGTTGAGAGAGTGCGTTCGCGCGAACGCGAACGCACACGCACTCACAATCCTCGAACACGAGAGACGCGGGGAGCACACGAGACACGCGCAGACAACACACACACAAGCACACACTCCGACGCGAGTAGAGGAAATGAGTGTGCGTGTGAGGGAGTGCTACTCTGAACCTCTTTCGTGCCGTTTTCTGCTCCCCAAGAGTGCAATATCGCGGTCCCGTTTTCTCTGAGCCATGATCTCTTTCCACCACGCACGGCCTTGTGTCCTAGGCTCATCGAAGGCCTCTTTAAATGCACCTTCCCACTCTTTCTCGCCATCCTTCGTTTCTACTTTCAAGTTGGCAAAGCTGAGCCCGATCACGCGCGGGGGCGCCGAGGGTGCGTGGAGCACCGCTACATCTTTTTGACCAGCTCTGCGAGGCGGTCCAGTTCCCCACGTTTAATGTCTTCGACGATATCATACGCGTTTTGCTCGAACGAGAATTGAAATGTATCGCCTTTGAGACACACGAGCCCAAACCTTGTGTCCGGGTCTTCGGCCAAGTTCTTAAACATTGCTGACACGTAAACTTGGAATTCCTCTGGAAAGGCGTACGCCAATGAGCCATCACCTGTGTTATGGATGACTGAGTACCCACCCTCCGCGAACGAGAGGAAGCTTTGAGATTGGCTATGAATTTCTGCGCCATCGGTAAGGACCGCGGCTACTGGAGGTTTGTACCCTGGTTGCCCTGCCTGGTCAACCGCAGCGAGCACGTCCACCTCAGGTAAACGACTCTTGTCTCTCACAGGATTCACACTCGGCTTCGCGGCTAGCCTTGCCACGTCCATGTCTCTCTGGATCACATCTGCAAGCTGCATCCATACCAAGTCCTCGCGGAATGGCTTTGTTACCAGCGCAGCTTTTTCATAAAGACGGTTCAACCCAGCTGTCACAATGGCTTTTTGCTTTTCATCTGTAAACTGTCCTCGATGAGGTGAGAAGTGGCACGAAAGGAGCACGCTCACAACAATGCCTTTTCTTTGATTGCTTTTTTGTGCTCTAGGGTAGTGGAGTTCGAGATTCCAGTCCGTATCCTCCCAGTCCGTATCCGGATCTGGTGGAGATTTCTGATTCGGGTAACCAGCATACATTCTGACACGCACGTGTGATTCCAGAAGATTATTCGAAAGCTGGAAAGCTTCCCTCTGGGTTGCACCGTACAATTGAGTTGGCTGGCTTTGGGGAACCATTTGATTTGCGCGCCCCACTAGAAACGCTTGCTCAAGAGGACCTTGGGCCTTTGCAAGAGCTCGCTCGTGCAAAGGTGTTTCGCGGTCCACACCCTCGCCTTTTTTGGGTGGATGGCCTTCCTCAAAGCCGTTTTTTGGCTTTGCGGATGCTGGGAGCAAGCTGAGGTTGGGCAGCATGACGCGTCGCGTGGTTTACTAATAATGCTCATATACACGCACACTTATTCTTTGCAGCGCCCTTCCGCTATCCGCTACCCCTTTCTAAAAAGGGAAGTTCACGCCCAGCGCCCCAGAGCGGCCAGAACGCACCCCACGACCACCAATGTGGCCCACGGGCAAAGAAGACAAGACGGATGCGGAGTATGAGCGTGAAGAGCTCGCGGTGTGCAGCCAGAAGGCAACGGAGCTGATGAAACTGTCGATACAGGCCGTGCGCGATATCTGTGATGCCAACCCCACTCTCGGGAACCCGAACGACTACTCTCAGTACGTGCAGGCGCACATGCGCGCAACGTGTCAATTCCTGAACGTGCGAAAGCAGGAGGAGCTGAGAGACGCCGTGGACTCCAGCGACTCCGGCGCCTTCGACACCGCGGACCAGCTTAAGAGCCTCAACAAGGCGTTCGAGGCGTATGCGGCGCGTGCGGTGGATCTCTCCGAGAGAATCGCCGACAAGTGATGGCTCACCGGCACTGGCGCTAGGTCTGGGGCGAGTGTGGGTTAGACAAGCCCGTGTTCTGCGTGTTCTGCGTGTTCTGCGTAAACGGGACCAACTTTTGAACCGTCTGGTTTACAAATGTCTCGCTGTCTCACCATTCCCACTCGTAAGCGGCGACCGCACCATCCGCATCCCCGTCGTTCGCGCCTTGCAGGGCTTTGAGTCCCCAAGTGGATGCAATGGTGAACGTGATCTTGTCGTTGTACGGTGTTCCCACCTTGAGGTCGCAGACGGTGTCGACAAAGGTCCCGAGCGTGCAGATGCCGTGCTCGTCCAGAGGGACGCTAACCACTTCGTCGCCACCCGTCGCCCCCAACGGCTTCAGGACCAGCTTCGTGCCTTGGAAAAAGGGCTGCCCCCAGAAAGAGGACACGTCTTTCCAAGGAAAAGGGTCGTCGTGGCCCAGATCAAAGTGTTCCGCGTCGCAATTGGACCGGCTCCTGAAGATGCAAGTGTGCGGCCGCGCAGAGACGACCTTCTTGCCCAGCCGCTCAGCAAGCCTGGTGTTGGCTTCGAGCACCACCGCACTAGCGACGCTCTCGTTGTCGCTGTCCAGCGCCTCGATCGCTTCCTGGCGGCACTGGATGACGCTAGGGTGCCTTGAAGTATGGGCCAGCGCCTCGACCGAGTACATCTGAAAGTGCTGGTGGCTGTAGCGGGCATGCGTTAGAATGTACCCCGCAACCAGTTCGTCGCGCGACAGCGGCTCGTGTTCAACGCGGAGGGGGAGGATCAAATCCAAAGGATCGCTCGTGAAGAGGTGCTTGCTGTCCTTGATCTTGGAGCGCTTGACAACGGGCCCGGCCAGCTGAACCTTCTCGGTGCCGGGCGCAACCTCAACGTCGAGTTCTTGAGCCGTGCGCTTCAGCGGGTCGGATGGGGTCGTTGCGCCGGCGGCGGCCATTTCGAAGAACGGAGAGAGGGGGCGTCGCGGCGCACGTGGGTTGGCTTCTCGTAGTGTCACAAGGCGCCCTCTTCCGACCTGCCCTTTTAGGCAGGTCGGCTAAAGTGCTCAAAAAACAGACCGACTTGCCTAAAAAGGCTGGAAGCCACGTCCTTGAGACGCAGGTGGTACAGTGCGGGCAGGGCCATGGTCGCGGCGACGGCGAGCGCTGTCTCTTTGTCCTTGCTACTAGTACTATACCACAGTGAACGATGCTGGCACAGTTATGTTCTTCAGCTTTGAAAACATCACAACCACAAGAAGAAGCCGCCCCGGAGACGCGCTAATGCTGTACTACAGGGTTGTGGCTCACGACCCCAACGCGTCGAAGAAATGTGGTGATGTTCGTAGTCCTCGCTGTGCCGTGCACTGACTCTGTGGCGAGAGACCACTCCTTCCGCGCCTCATGCACCATGTGCTGCGCTTCGTGCCCAGAACCCACAGCCTCGAACGACTGGATGCGAACACAGCTGGACGAGTTTGCAGCTGTGTATAGCAGAAAGCCAGGCGGTCGTCAGAACGCCATGGGCGTCAACTTTCTCCACGGTTTCGGTCTATGGGTACTCGTCCGCTCGCTGAAGGCAAAGGGCGAATTGCAGCACATCATCGAGAGCGGCTGCTACCGCGGCGTTGGCTCGTGGTTGCTCAGGCAGGCCGCCGGCAGCGGCGTGCAAATGTCGTTTGTTTCGCCGGAGACCCCCGACCTCTACGTTGACAGGGCCGAGGACTCCAAGTATTACACTGGACGTGATTTTGTGGACTTTGCGCTCATTGCTTGGCCACCGACGATCAATCGGAGTGCGACTCTTGTCTTCATAGACGACCACCAGGCCGCGCCGCGGCGTGTGCAAGAGGCTGCTCACCACGGGTTTCGGCACGTAGCTTTCGATGACAACTGGCTGCCCAACCGCGGCGATTGCACCAGTCTCAAGAGCGTTTGCTCTGGGCGTTCTGGCCTCACGTTGAGCACCGGCAACGCCTCGGCCACGCCATTGTGGCAGGACAACATCGGCCTGCGTAGGCACTTTATGCAAAACAGCGAAGTCGCACGGCTGGAGCGCCTCTTTGACGAGGCCGTCGAGGGCTACTTCGAGCTGCCGCCAGTATGGCACGCGACTGATGGGCGCAACCACTACTCCAAGTGGCCGCGCCACTCCTTGGAAGCAGCGTCGCACGTGACGGAGCAGGCATGGGCCGAACTCACGGCGCCAGCCCTGCTGTCGCGGCATGACGCGGAGGCATTCTGCGCCAAAAACGGACTCAGCCTGAATTGGGAGGCGCATCGCTACACGCACCTCGCCCACGCACGTGTGCGTGAGCCCAAGGTGAACTTCGTCTTTAGGGACAGGTCGCCGCAGGCGCTGCGCAAGTGGGGGAGACTGCCTGTAAAATTCCGAATTCGTGAACACGACTAGCTGTGTGAGTATGTCGTACGGGAATGTCCACTTTTCACGTCTTGAGCAAGTGTCCAGTCACGGCCCCGAAGACGCGCTCTCGTTGTTGTACAAGTGCAGCGCCCTCTCGGGGCCGACGGCGCTCTCCTCCGCCTGCACATTCTCGCGGATGACGTTGCCGAGTAGAATGCCGCCGAGAATGAGCTTGCTCGTCATGGAGAGGATGCAATAGATTGCCTCGCTCTCCCAAAAGTCTCGCGGGGTGTCGCGAGTGAGATAGATCCACTGCACAAAAGTAAAGATCGAAAATGTGGCACACGTGAGGCTGAGGGCGGTGTAGATGAACGGCTGGATCACGTCCGACGACGGGCTGTCTGGGAAGGCATGCTTGACATCGTCCATCGTCTGGGCAAAGAATCGGAACAAAAGCACCCACGCCACTATGTACGGCAAGAAGCCCAGGAAGTGTGGGTGCAGACGCCAGAGCTTATCCCGCACAGTGTTTCCACCGCTCCCGAAGCGCCACTCTGCCTTTGCCTTTTTGCCGGCGTTGGTGCCATCTGGCCACCCGGCCGCGTGCAGCTCCGCGAGGTACCCGAAGCTCATCGTCGTGGAGATGAGCGTCGCGTACGCCAAGACTTCAGACTCCGTCCGGATCCCGACGATGAGCAACAGCGTGAGGAACTGCAGCGGTGCCGAGAAGCTGTATTCGATCCAGCGCAGCGGGGCAAACCCGCGCGAAAGCCATACGTAAAGCGTTCGTCCGCATTTCCAGTTGATCACCCAGGTCAGGTGGAAGAGTGCGCTCAGTCCGAAGAAGGCGGCGGTGGCCGCGCCGATGTGAACTTTTGAGTCCGTGGGTACCAACACCGCGACGACTCTTGAGCTGTCGCTGTCGCCGCTGCCAGCCTCATTGTTAAAGTCTTCGTACCCACACACCGTCTCATTCCCCTGGCGAGTAAACACAAACTGCTGCCGCCAAATGTGAAGACATCCGCCGTCGAAGCCGTTTGACATCATGAAAGAGCATGCAATGGCAGCAGCCGTAAAACCAAGGTGGACCACCGCCGCGAACGCGTGAAACGACCATAGAGGAGCTCCACGCGCACGCGCACACATCGGAACACCGCAAAGCAGGTGGACCTTCATATCCTCTGGTGTAATGTAGTTTTCGTCTTCACTGTCGGCAGTTTTGGGATCGGAACTTAATAGTCCAGCAGTTGGAAGTGGTTCGAACTTGACACCGCCCTTGTGGTCTACGCTCAGGCGAACGCGCTGCATCTCAACTTCACACACGCCCTTTACACGCCACACACGCTGGCAAGAAAGACCGTGAATGCCGCTCACCTCAAGGCTGGTGACGACGCGCCTTATGTTCTTCTCACGCAAAAAAGATACCAACACGTGTCATCTCAGCCTCCTCAGCCAAGCGGTGGGCCGCCTCCGCCTGGAGCGATTGCCATGCAGCATCGCTTAGAATGGCGCCGCTCTCGACGAGCAGCCGCCCAACTAACCCCTCGGCACCGCCCTCGAGTGCTCGCAGTGACGCCAGCTTGGACACGACGTCCCTCGCTTGCTCAAGTGTGTCCAATCTTAGCAGCTGCTCCACCTGTTCTGGGGCCAGCGTTTTGACGGTGCCTGCGACCTCTCCCACGAGGAACTCGACACGCACCACGGCGCCACCATCGCCGCCGGCCGGGGCTCTGCTCAGAATCCGCACGACTTTGCGATTCCACTCCTCTCGCGCCACACACTGAGTGAAACCGACGGCGTCGCATCTGTCCACTTTAGCCACACCCACCATGGGCACTATGAGCGCCGCGAGTAGCACTGAGCACCGCGAGTAGTTTTAGCGCGAGGCCTTGTTTTCACGAGACGACATTCCCCGCGTAGAGGAGGCTGCCCTGGGCGCGGGCCTCCTCGTAGCCCCGAATGTGGTGCGCGGCACGCTCGGTGTGGTAGTAGAAGAGCTCGACGCGCGGGACGAGGGTCTCGGCGTCGTTGCGCTGGATGGCATCGACGAGCTCCTGGCGCGGGAGGTCGAAGATGGCGTTGATCCGGTCGGCGAGGGTCTGGATGCGGTCCTCTAGACGCATCGTCTTTGGGGTGACGTTGCACGCGTTGGGGTTGAGCTTGAGCACGTAGACGATCGGACGAACGGCGTCGCGGCGCGCATGGCCTGCGCGGTCGTCGGCAAACCCCTCGCGCTGCGCATGGATCGAGAGCGCCTGTTGGAGGTCGTCGCAGCGGCCGAGCTCGCAGCTGGTCGTGTAGTTCGGATCGGAGTGCGACTTCTCGTCAATCTCGACGACGATGCAGCAGACCATCCGGCCCGTCTCGGGGTGGCGCAGCACGTAGAGCAGGTCGGGCCGGCGCTGCTTGGTCGTGTCGCAGTCCTGGTCGGCGGCGCCGCCGAGACCTCCGACGCGCCCCGCGCGCACCTTGCGCTTCTTGGAGAGGAGCGTTCCGATCATCTGCGTCATCGCGTCGCGCATCTCGATCCCGTGCGGTACGCGCTTCACGAGCATGTCGAGGCAGACGTCCTCCCACGACTTGCCCTTGGCGGGCGCCAGGCCCTCCGCGCCCGCCTCGCGCGCCTCTTCGGTGAGCCTCTCCTCGCAGTGACAGCAGAGGCCGTTGCCGCCCTTGCTCACCATGCGCTTGGAGGCGATGCGTATGTCTTGGCACCGCGCGCAGAGGTTCACCAGCTTGCCCGCGGCGGCCTTGCCGGCCGCTTCGGCGTCCTTGCCGCGGCAGATCTGGCAGTTGAACCGCGTCGAGAGGCCGTGCGGGCAGCGTTCCGCCGACGGCAGGTGCCACTGGCAGTAGAGGCTGACCCCGGCGCCAAGCTGGACTTGCTCAGCTTTCGACGCGCACTCGACGCACGCGCGGAACCAGGTCCAGGCCCTTTGTTTGCCGTTCCGCCCGCGGACGGCGCGGTGCGGCGTGTGGCCGTTCTGCTGATTCGGCCGCCAGTAGACAACTCCCTCCTCGGCGTCGGCGGCGTCGTCGGGCCCGCGCGGCAGGTCGCGCGTGAGCGGGTCGGCCGCCGCGCGGCGCTCCATCTCCGCCCAGTACTCGCCATCGAGGCGCGCGCGGAGCGCCTCCGTCGCCTGGGCGCACGCCTCCTCCTGGTCCGCAGGGAAGAGCGTGGTGGACTCGATCTTCTGCCCGCCCGAGGCCGTCTTCTTCAGCTTGTTGTGCACTTGGCCGAACCACTTTTTCCTTAGTGCGTGCCATTTCACGCCCGCGTGCTTCGACTGCGGAAGGTTGGGGTTGCGCCGCGCGTTGGAGTTTCCCCTTCCCCCCACCTTTTTCTTCTTGGGCTCGGGCTTGGTCTCGGGCTCGGTCTCGGTCTCTGGCGTGGCACGCTTCGCCCTTGCTGCCTTCTGGGCGCGGGCAATGACCACCCCGTCGTCCTCGTCGTCCTCGTCGCCATCGTCGTCGGAGGCCGGCTCCGACTCCGACTGTGACTCGGCCCCGGTCCCGGTCCCGGTCTCGGTCTCGGTCCTGGCCGAGCCCCGCCGCGAGGGCGAGGGCACAGGAGAGGAAGGTGGCGTGCAATCTGGCGTGTTCAGCATCGCACTCACTCGCAGAGCCGATCGACAATTGACGAGGTCGAGGCGCGCGCAGTACGGCAACAAGCGCTTAGCGTGAGCCTTCGAGAAGTTCAAACGGCCTCGCGCAGTCCAAAACGCGCGGGAACACGGGGCCAGGGCCGCCTTGCCAAAAAAGGGAACTTTGACGAATTTTGAGCTCGCCGCCAGGGAGATTTTTCTGCCTCCTGGGCGAGGGAGAATGAGGCCCCCGGTATCCGGAGGGGCAGTGCAAAATTGTGTCGCGTTGGGAATGTGCCGCTGTTTACCACCCGACCTTATTTTTATCTCACGGTCTGAAACAGCACGACCTCATTAATCGAAACACTTCGCAGCGAATAAAAAAGCG
>MDTA01202236.1_pt1 | contig 18234 bp, 9 predicted proteins | sample 811151 | NCBI WGS metagenome assembly MDTA01 (sample SAMN05326648, study PRJNA326480) | marine metagenome | isolation source: seawater | place: Indian Ocean: South | collected 2010
CATCATCATATTCAGCAGCGACAATGGTCATTCCGAAGAAAACAATCGGGGGATAACTGTAGGTTATCACAACTCAGGGTATCCAATTGGTCACTACTATTTGGCCCATGGAGGAGGAGGCTACACGGGGAAATGGATTGGCCGTAAAGGCACTTTTCTCGAAGGCGGTGTTCGCGTTCCTATGATTGTCAGCTACCCAAAAGCCTTCCCCCAGGGAGCCGTTCGCCACCAAACCATCACCATTATGGATTGGATGCCCACGCTAATCGAGCTTATCGGCCTACCCCAACCGGCAAACCCATTCGACGGATACAACATACTGCCGATAATCAAGAGCGCTAACGCTACGTCGAACCACGAGATACTTCACTTTGATTGGCGCGAGGACTGGGCTGTGCGCGAGGGCGATTGGAAGCTCATCGCCAAAACCAACCGGCAAACCGGAGAAGTGACTTACTCCCTCCACAATCTGGCTGACGCTAAACCTGAGGTGGAAGACTATGCCTCCAGAATGCCCGAGCTCGTTGCTCGACTCCAAGACCTTCACGAGGCCTGGTCACGTCAAGTAAAACCGAACTAGAGCTAAAGCGCTCGCTTGTCCCGGCTTAGCTGAATCAATTCGGCTCTACTCGCCTACCTCGGAATGCCATTGGCTCTATTTCATTTCCGGCTATGGATCCACTAACCGCTGGGGCGGACCCCCTACACCCTAGCTTTGCTTTTCAGCATTCGGACCCTCCGCCGCGCTAGCAAACTGCTAACAACTCTGGTCGGTTTATTGAGTAAGGAACTCAAGCAAGTCCGCCATCTCCTCCAAACTGATCGCCTGCTCAAGACCCTCTGGCATCAGCGAGCGCTTCAACCCCGCCATGCCTTTCACTTTGGTTCGAAGAAACGTCATCGTTTCGCCCGAGGGAAGCGCTAGGCTAACGTTACGAACATCTTCCGAAGCGATCATACCCACTTGGCTCTCGCCGTCTTTGAAATCGAACTGGAACGCTTGATATTGAGGCGCGACTTCCCGATTGGGATCGATTAGATTGCTTAGTATAAACTCCTTTCCTGACGAAGCGAAAGACGTAGCAGGCGGGCCAAAAGAAACCCCACGTCCGTCAGCTGTCTTGTGACAACTGATACACAATCGATCGAATACCTCAGCCCCCTTCTCCCTATCTCCCTCGAGCCGCAAAGATGCTTGATATCGGTTCAGAGCATCTGCTCGTGATTCCAAAGAGGGAACCAGTTCCTCTACCAGGCTAGCGAGATTCTGCCTAAGATGCTGCCTAGCAGTTGGGGAGACCAACTCAGTCAAACCCTTATTGCTATCTATGGCGACCAAAAGTCTCGCCGACCCTTCTTCCGTTTTCGCTAACCGTTCTATGACCGCTCTGGCCTGCTCCTTGGTCAGCTTATCTAACCGATCCGCCAAAAACGCTGTATCTCCAATTCGCTCTAGAGCTGCGTTCACCAACGCCTCTTGGGCATCGACATCCAGAGCGATGCTCTTCAATATTTCTTCACTATCGCTACTCGGCTGCAAGTCGAGTAATCGTAGAGCTGCTAATTTTGTATCCAGTTTATCACTAGAATCTGACAGTAGCGATTTCGCTCTATTGAAAAGCCGCTTTAGTGGAGAACGCCGGGCTTGGACCGCCCACTCAACGTTAGAGTCACCGACTCCCCTTCGCAGCGCTTCCAGGGATTCCGCCACACGGCTGTCCATGGCGCCTTGTTCGTAGCGTCTCGCTACCGCATCAATCAATGCCTGTGAACCCGTTCGTCCCATCATTTCCGCAAGCTTGATCTCGAAATCCGGTGAAGCGGTTGAGACCGATGCCTCCCAGGCCTTCCCGATATCCTTCTCGCTACGCAAGGAATTCAAAACAATCGCCTCGCCCCAAGGATCTCCTCTCCATTGGGAGATTCTGTCTACCAAGGGCCGTTTGCTGGCCAACAGCGATGGTAACGGATCCGGTCGCCGCTTAGATTCGATGGCCTGGCCCCGCTCATAGAGCAAGCGTCGGGCCGTAGTCTGCGACCAATCATTGCTACTACTTCGCGCCAAAGACCGAAGTTCATCGTCACTGGCCTTTGAAAGCCGGGGAACCTGTGGACGCCGGAAACCTTGCTGCTCAACCCGATAAATCCGCCCCCGATCATTACCGCTGTTCAAATCGAGATGCTGCTTGATCCCAGGTGGGAGCGACCATGGATGCTCAATAGTCTCCCGATACATGTCGCATATGTAGAGACAGCCATCGGGGCCCGTCGCGAAACTGGCGGGCCTAAACCAATTGTCACGGCTCCGCAGGAATTCGATTGTTTGTTCATCGTCGGGACGTGTCGCTATCGGTTGAATACTATTTTGGTTCATTCGTAGAATCTTCCGGTGGACTAGATTGCTACCCACATCTCCAACGAACACATTATCACGAAAGCCATCTCCGTAAGCATCGCCCCAATACATGTGAATGCCCGTTGCCGAAGTGAAGTACCCCGATACGCGACCCCCGCCTTCAATCATCCCTCTAACAACCCCCGACACCCTCCAGCGGGTGCGGACCACGCGCCAAGGCTCATCCGGACTAATGCGATAGACTGGCGCCGCAGCTCCGTCGTCCGCAACATCCGTCAGGGCTGATGGCAGATTGAAATAGGGATTTGGAATGACATCGGAGCGTTCGTAGGCCACCCATATGACGTGTCTCGAATTGCTGCATACAAATCGGTGGCCTTGAGAATCGAAGCTCATTCCGTATTGGGCCGTTCCATTCTCCAAACGGAAATCCAATTTCTCCGGGTCGAAGGAAAAGTCCGCCCTCCGGAGGACGATGGGCGGCTCCGAAGACCCAGGCCTAGTGACGCGACCACCACTAGCGGCCGCGGCTCCCCATATCCGATTGTCCGGACCCCAACGGAAGCTATTAAATAGAGCCTGCATGTTGAGCCTTGAATTCTCAGGCCCGAATCCCGTGAACACGACTCCCTCTCTATCCGCAACCCGATCGCCATCCTCGTCCTTCAAGTAAATCAGGTCTGGCGTCACCCCCACGAATACACCCCCTTTGTAGCACACGATGCCAGTAGGCCACTTGAGCCCATCTTTGAAAATCGTAGACGACTCGAAGATCCCATCGTTATCCCTGTCTTCAAGGTAGCGGATTCGCCCAAGCCGATCTTCGCGGTGCTCGGAATAGCCCCTCATCTCTATAACATACATACCCCCGTCCGCGTCGAAAGCCATGGCTATAGGATCCACGACATCAGGCTCATGAGCCGCTAACTTCAGGCTAAAACCCTCTCGTATCTCGAAGGTGTCCAGGGCCTCTTCGGGTTCAATCGCGGCGATGCGGGGCATCTGCGAAGCATCTACTTCAGGCTCCTGCCCCAATCCGGGATCAAGACAACCAATACACACGGCAACGCCTAGGGGCAAAATGCCACCGCGAATATACTGGCCAATCAAAGAGAAGGGATTTTCACTCACTAGAACGAGATCATGGTGAATCGCGGAGAATTTGCAACCCAGAGCATAATGAAAACCCTTCTTTCTACTTGTATCGCAATCATTGTTACAGTAACTCTCGCATACTCAGCCAGCCCCAAAGACTTGCCCGACGGGTTCACAACCTTGAACGTCGGCGACCAAGCCCCTGGATTCACGCTTCCGGGAACGGATGGAAAGACTTACTCTTTGGAGGACTTTTCCGATCACGATATCCTCGTCATCTATTTCACCGGTACGCATTGCCCCACCTCTCATGGAGCGATGGGGCGGATGCTGCAGTTCGTTGAAGACTTCAGCAACGAGAGCTTTGGATTTGTAGCCATCAATCCCAACCATTCTTCTGGCCTCAGACCCGACGAGTTCGGGCACACCGACTACGACGAAACCTTTGAAGACTCTAAACGCTACGCCGAAGACTACGGCTGGACCTTCCCATTCCTCTACGACGGCGACGAGCAATTAACCGCTCGAGCCTATGGCTGCTTGGCCACGCCTCATGTGTTTATCTTCGATAAGGATCGCAAGCTCCGCTACAATGGACGCTTCGACGATTCCCGCTACGCTGAACCTGAGACTGTCAAACACCCGGACGCCCGCAATGCTGTGGAAGCGTTGCTAGCCGGCAATCCCGTACCCGTCGAAACCACGCGCCCACATGGTTGCTCGACCAAATGGAAAGAACGCAGCTTGCATGTCGCGGAAGAGGAGCAGCAATGGCAATCTTTCGACGCTACTATCGAGGAGATCGACGCCAAAGGAGTGTCCGCTTTGCGAAAAAACGGATCGGGCAAACTGCGGCTAATCAATCTCTGGGCCACCTGGTGCGCCCCTTGCGTGGAGGAATTTCCCGATCTAACAGCCATCGCCAGGAAATTCAGCCGAAGAGAGTTCGAACTGATCACCATCAGCGTGGATCAGCCCAACCAAATGGCTCAGGCAAAAGCCTTTCTGGGGAAACACCGGGCCGTGATGAGCGAGAAACTGAGAAAGACGGTCGAAGCCGAGGGCCGCACGACCAACAACTACCTGTATACCGGCACTAGCCTGGACGATCTAGCCGACGCTTTGGACCCGGATTGGCCGGGACCGATCCCCTACTCCGTCCTGATCGATCAGGAGGGCAACGTCCTTTACCGTAAGCTTGGCAAAATCGATCCCAACAAAGTGAGGTCAAAGATATTAAATACGCTGACGCGTCGTTACGTCCTACCAGATTCTAGCAGCTAGATCCTCTATGCTGAAATACTACCTCTACGCGATTGTCCCGGCATTTCTGCTACTATCCACCTTCATTTGGGTAGTCGTCAGTTTAATACGCCGTTGTAAATCCTGGCGAATTGCTGCGGGAATATTTGCCGCCGAAATTTTGATACTGGCAATCGGCTACTTTGTCTATTTCACGCCCGTAGAGTACGCCCGCAACTATTTGGATGATCCTCCGCCCGATCCCGGGTCCCTGGCCGATATCGCCAACGAAAAAGGTTTCTACATCGGCGCCGCAGTTAACATGGCGGACAATCCTGAATACCGAAAACTCGTCCCTTCAGAATTCAACTCCGTCACGCCAGAGAACTACGCCAAGTGGCGTCAGCTTCTCGTTAACGACGAGATCGGTAATTACGATTTTTCTAAAGCCGACGCCATCGTTGACTACGCAGTGGAGAAGGGCGTTCGCGTTCGCGGCCATACTTTGATTTGGGGGAAGTTCTCAGGTCGCACCTATCCCAAAGAGCTAGATGATCGCATAGCTAATGCCAAAGACCCGCCGACCGAATTGCGAAGCATCATGCGAGAGCATATCCAAACCGTCATGACGCACTTCCAGGGACGCATACCCATCTGGGATGTCGTCAACGAACCGCTATCCATGGATGGCGTCTATTTGGATAAAAATATCTTTTTGAATACATTGGGGCGTTCCTACATAGCCGAATCGTTCCGCATGGCCCGGGAAGCCGATCCTTCTGCCCAGCTTTTTATCAACGAGCAATTCGGGAACTACACAGGCGAGCTAGTGGAATTGTTTTTCGATCTGCTCGAATGGCTGCTCGAAGAGAATGTTCCCATCGATGGGGTTGGCATCCAGGCCCACAATATTTTCAAAACCCACAACCTAGACGAGTTTCGTCAATTCGTTGAAAGGGTGGCCGATCTCGGCTTGCTGGTGGAAGTCACGGAATTCGATGCCCGCATTCGCTTGTTCGGAGAGGAGCCCGACCCATACCGTGCTCAAAGCGACTACATGGCCGAGTACGCTCGCATCTGTATCGAAAACCCCGCCTGTATCGGCTTCACCGTGTGGGGCCTCAGCGATGCCTCGACCTGGTTCGATTGGGTACCGCCATTCAACAGAATGCTGCCCAACGATCCCCTGCTGTTCGATGTGAATTTGAGGCCCAAGCCCGCTTATGCTAAAATTCGCGACGCCCTCGCGAGACGTCCATAGAATCCAACCCGAATCGCGCCTACACCCCTGACCCATGCGACTCCTCTCACTACTAATCTTTGCTCTAAGTTTTCTGCACCACGCCTCATCACGCCCAAACATCGTCTTCATTCTTGCCGATGATCTGGGAATCGGCGATGTCAATTGCTACGGCGGCGATCGCTGTCTCATAGACACCCCAAATCTCGACCAGCTAGCAGCGGGCGGGCTACGATTCACCGACGCCCACGTTCCAGCGTCTGTCTGCGCCCCAACACGCGTAGCGATTATGACCGGACAATACCGCTGGCGAACGAATCGATATCAGCGGGGCGGGGCCTGGGGTTTCACCGGCTTGCATTTCGATCCTTCTAAATCGTTCACACTCGGGGATCTATTCCGCCAGGCGGGATACAAAACGAGCTACGTCGGGAAATGGCATTTGGGTACACTGATGGAAACCAAAGATGGGAAGGTTCAGGGCGAAACCAACGTCGACTACCACAAACCCCTTCGAATCGGCCCGCCCCAATTCGGATTTGATTACAGTTTCATACTTCCGGGATCACTGGACATGTATCCCTACGCCTATGCCCGTAACAATATTTGGCAGGGCGAGATCACCGCCCAAAAAGGTTGGAGCGCCTTCAACCGCGTCGGGGATGCCGAGAAGGACTTCGAAGATCATGAAGTTCTTGAAACCTTCTATCGCGAAGCGGAATCCTACATCGGGAAGCAAGACGCCAAAAACCCCTTTTTTCTCTATCTCGCCCTAACCGCCCCGCATACGCCTACAAGCCCCGGGGTAAACTGGCGCGGCAAGAGCGACCTGGGCGTGTACGGAGATTTCGTCATGGAGGTCGATCACGCCGTTGAACGCGTAGTCGCAGCGCTAAAAGAACGGGGGCTTTACGAGGACACCCTTATTCTCTTTTCCTCTGACCACGGACCGGCCTCCTACGCTGGAAACATCCTTGAGGCGACACCCGGACAAATCCATCTGATGGAAGAGGCCGGCCATTATCCCAGCGGTCCTCACCGCGGGTATAAATTTTCTGCATACGAAGGGGGTCTTCGCGTGCCGCTCATCGCCCATTGGCCAGCCGTTATCGAGCCAGGCACTATCTCCGATCACCTCGTCGGCCTTAATGATCTAATGGCTACCTTCGCTGACGTCATCGGCGAGAAAATCGCTCCCGAGCAAGGACCCGACTCCATCAGCTTCGCCCCGGTTTTCCGTAACCAATATTCTCCTACCGCTCGTCAACACTTGATCATGCAATCGGCGTTAGAGGTTTTCGCTTTCCGCGATGGCGACTGGAAACTGATCCTCAGCCCCGGAAGTGGAGCCCGAGGCATCCATGGCAACCGGCCGACACCAGAAGACGCTTGGCAAAGAGCTTTGGCGGAATTTGGAGGAAATCCATCTCAAAGCGATTTCCTAAGACCGCCATTCGTCCAACTATACAACCTCGCCAGGGATCCCCCCCGCGAGGAGCACAACTTGGCCGAGGATATGCCAGGCCGGGTAGACAGCATGGTCGCCCGCCTGCGAGAACAGATCCAGAGCGGCCGGAGCAACCCGGGACCAAGGCTAGATCATCCGCGAACTGTTAAAATCCACCAAAGACTACCCGATTTCGTGCGTAACTCACTTCGGTGAGAACGCTTTTAAACAATCTTTGCCGTTCTCAATTAGATGGGCTATTCGGATCACCCAGCCCTGAGAGAAACGCTACGCTACCGTTCCCTTAAACACCCCCACTCCAGGGATCGAAACGCTCATTTTGGTAACGTTACCAAAATGAGTGTTCCATCAAGCAAAGCATTCATCGGGGGATCATCAACGTCTGTAGAGGCTTTTCTCGCACGCTGAAAACCGACTGGCGAAATCTCGGTTTAACAGACTCCAGCAGCTTTCCCCGTTGTCCATTTAGGGGCGATGGGCAGGAATTCATGATTGTCTAAACCAGACTTTCCAGCGAATCTAACCGATCGATTCACCTATTTCCATGACCCCTAAGACCCAAAATCTTCCTTCTTCACCTACTGGATGGCGATTACTCCCAGCCGCAATAGCCCTAGGAATGGTGTCTCAGGCTGGGTTCGTTTCGGGCGCCAGCGATCCCTTCAGCCAGGTTGTGCTACCCGCCTTCGAGGAGCATTGCATCAAATGCCATGGCCTAGACGGTAAAGAGAAGGGTGATCTCAACCTGCTTGAGATCGGAAGCGCTTCGGAGCTGATCAACAATCCCGAGCAGCTAGAGGAGATCATAGACGTCCTCGATTTCGAGGACATGCCTCCAGAGGAAGAAGAGCCACTGGATTCGGGCCTCAGGCAATCCCTAATATCTGAACTCCGAACCCTACTCGGCTCTGCCATCGCTACCCAGGTCGAAGCGATCCCCACGCCCATGCGGCGGATGAATCGCTTCCAGTACAATAATTCCGTACAGGACTTGTTCGAATTGGACGTCGAAGTCTTTACCTTGCCCGAGCGAATGCTGCGCGAGCACGGGGACTACTTCAAGCCGCAGACAGGAGCCATGCCGCAGAGCTTGAAAGTCGGAAGCCGGCCACTCGGAAAGTCGCAGATGATCGAGCCCCGACTATCAGGCGTCGCTCCCTTCCCCCAGGACTTGCGAGCAGAACATGGATACGACAACCGGGCCGACCATCTCTCCCTTTCCCCTTTGTTGATGGAGTCCTTTCTCAAACTGAGCCGATCCATCGTTGAAAGCCCCGACTTCAATGAGGAGACTTGCGGCATTTGGGCTTCGTTCTTCGCTGCCCCGGCAATCTCCACCAATTTGGAAACCGTCATTGAAAATCGGTTACGCGACTTTCTGACCCGCGCCTTTCGGGAGCCGGTCGACAGCAAGACCCTTGAACGCTATTCCAGTAATGCCTTAAGCCGCATTCGCTCAGGAGAATCCTTCACCAACACAATGAAGCTAATGGCGTCAGCCGCCTTGGCATCACCGCGGTTTCTCTACTTGAGAGATGGGCAAGGAGACAACGCCCGCGATCGAGATCTCGCACTTGCCTCTCGGCTATCGTACTTCCTTTGGGGAAGCATTCCCGATCCCATTCTTCTCGAGCGAGCGGTAAACGGCGAGTTGAGCAACCTTGAGACGCTCTCAGCCGAGGTAGACCGCCTGTTGACCGATGAAAAACTGAAGCGGTTTTGCGACAGTTTTCCCAGCCAATGGCTTCAATTGGACCGCATCATCACCTCCACTCCGGACCCAGAAACCTGGCCAGCATTCTATTTTTCCAAATACCGAGGCAGCATGCACATGATGCTCGAGCCCCTGCTCCTTTTCGAAACGATCCTTATAGAGGACCGTCCGATTCTGGAGCTAATCGATTCCAACTACAGTTATCGCAGCGAATTCCTGCAATCGTGGTATCGTGAAGGCACCCAGCCCAAGAGAATGGCGGTCGTCCAGGTTCCCTTCGAACGCGTGATGCTCGACGATCGTCGCTACGGCGGCGTCATCACTACAGCCGCGGTCATGACCATGACATCCAGTGCCAGCCGCACGCAACCCATCACTCGCGGCACCTGGGTCGCCTCCGTCATTTTCAATAACCCGCCTGAGCCGCCGCCCGCCGACGTTCCGCCGCTTCCGGAGAAGAGTGATGAGATCGATATCGAATCTCTCACCCTTAGGGAACGGCTAAACGTTCATCGCGAAAACCCGGATTGCGCCGGATGCCACAATAGAATCGATCCCCTTGGCTTCGCCCTGGAAAACTACGATCCAACAGGGTTGTGGCGTGATTACTACGAAAACGGCCGTATCGTCGACGCCGCTGGCAAGCTTTTCCGCCAGCACGCCTTCAGCGACATCGTCGGATTCAAGGACGCCATCCTGGCTGAAAAGGACCGGTTCGTCCGCGCTTTCGCGGCTCACATGCTTGCCTTTGCTCTGGGGCGGGAAATCCACGTTGCTGATTCACCCGCTCTCGATCAAATCGCCCAAGCCACGATCGACGAGGGCTATCGCATGCAAACTCTCATCAAGGAGATCATTCTTAGCGAGCCGTTCCTCCAGGAATCCGCTAAAGCATCTCCGCTGGTAGCGAGTACGACTAAATGAACTCACAGTGGCCCCAACTCCTGGCATCTCAGGTAGGGAGGACCGGCTCGGTCCTCCGCGATAGACCCACGACAATGGAGGACCGAGCCCAGTCTTCGCCAAGGCTTCGCCGGGCATACGGTTCTCCCTATCTCTTTAGTGTTCTCGCTTGGGTTACCATTTTACTGCTGTTCACTTACCCAAGGGTCTCCGCCAATCAGCCGAACATTATCATCTTTTTGGCTGACGATTTGGGCTACGCGGATGTCGGGTTCAATGGCTGCCAGGATATCCCTACGCCTCACATTGATTCAATCGCGGCCAATGGGGTGAAGTTTACTGATGGATACGCGAACCATCCAGTTTGTTCTCCTTCACGGGCAGGACTGCTCAGCGGCCGCTACCAGCACAGTTTCGGGTTCGAGAACAATTCTGGACCAGAAGAATATTCGGCTCCGAACTTCGGAATCCCTCGAGACGTTCCCATCCTAGCTGAACGCCTGAAGGAAGTTGGATACGAAACCGCGTGGGTGGGCAAATGGCACGTCGGGTTCAATGAAGGCCTTAGGCCCCACGAGCGTGGATTCGGCTACACCTATGGCTTCCACGCGGGAGCTCGCACCTTCTATCCCAACGGCCCGAGACAAAATCATCAAATGTTCCGCAATGGAAAGCCCTTTGATGGAGAAACTGAATACCTAACGGATGCCTTTGCCCGCGACGCGATGGCTTTCATCGATCGCTCCGGCCCGGAAGACGCTCCTTTCTTTCTCTTCTTCTCATTCAATGCCGTCCATTTGCCGCTTGAAGCTACCAAGAAATACGAGAACCGTTTCCCGGATATAAAAGACAAGAATCGCAAGACCTATGCTGGTATGCTTTCAGCCCTCGACGATGCCATTGGAGGCGTAATGAGCAGCGTACGGCAATTGCAACAGGAAGATAACACGCTCGTGTTTTTTTATAGCGACAATGGTGGCCCAACGCCACAGACAACATCCCGAAACGATCCACTTCGTGGATACAAAGGGCAAATGTTCGAAGGAGGCATAAGAGTGCCGTTCGCGATGCAATGGCCAGAGCGTATATCCGCTGGCGAAACCTACGAGCATCCCATCATGGGATTCGATGTGACCGCGACCGCCTTGGCCGCCGCCGGAATTGCGCTATCGGCTGATGATACCTTAGACGGTAAAGACCTCTTGCCTTTTCTAGATGGTTCGGACGATGGCCTCCCCCACTCGCAACTATTCTGGAGGGCAGGGAACCAACACGCTGCCCGCGTCGGCAACTGGAAGCTCGTCAAACCGCGGGGTCAATCGGAGATGCTTTTCGATTTGTCACAAGATATCGGCGAGACGAAAGACCTCTCTAAAAGCCATCCTGAGAAGCTAAAGGAATTGCAAGGCATCTACGATGCCTGGAGCTCGCAAATGGAAGAGCCGCGTTGGATACGTCAGGACCGCCGCAACGCCGAAGTTGGCGGCAAACTCAAAACCGCCGCGTCCTCTCCAAGCAGAAGCGATCTCAGTCAAGAAGAGCGATTGGAGCGCCTTTTTCAGGCCGATCGAAACGGCGACGGACGACTCACCCGTCGAGAGTACCAAGGCCAGTTCTTCGAAGCCCTGGACCGCAATGGCAACGGCGTTATAACTCGCCGGGAAGCCGAAGCAGTCATTAAACAAACATCATCCCGCTCCTCTCGGGAAGCTACTAAACCATCGGCTTCAGTGCCCAGCAACGCGCACCGGGAGAGCGGAGCAGCTTGATAGCTTGGGAGTTTCAGAATACAATGGATCAAGACCAACCTCAACAACAGCCCGACCCGCCCGCCGATAGAAGTCAGCGAAACCGAAACTGGGCTGCGATCTTCTTCCGACTCCTGCCTCCCATTACGATCCTAGCAGTCGGCATCATCGGATTTTCCATTCTATCCATAGAGCCCGAAGAGCCCAAAAAGGCCCGCCGTGAACCCCGCCCCATTAAAACCCAAGTAGTTGAATTGACCTTACAAAACTATCCAACGCGGATAAGTACTCAGGGCAATGTTCGGCCTCACAATCAAATCACTCTTAACTCCGAAGTATCTGGAAGGATAATCGAGTTGCATCCAAATTTCGAGGACGGGGCCTTTTTCAATCGCGGGGACATACTCGTCACTCTAGATCCCGCCGATTTCAAGGCCGCGGTCCTAACAGCAGAGGCCCAGCTAGCTCGCATGACTGCGGCCTACGACATGGAGAAGGCTCAAGCCCAACAAGCTAAAGAGAACTGGGAGCGCTTCGAATCCGACGAAGAACCAGACGATCTCGTTTTGAGATTGCCTCAACTGCGGGAAGCCGAAGCCAACATGAATGCGGCATCGGCGGGATTGGAACGAGCAAAGAGGAACCTTGAGCGTACCCAGATACAGGCTCCCTTCAACGGCCGCGTTCGCGAGCGCAATGTAGGCCTGGGTCAGGCGATTCGCATCAATTCTCCACTCGGCGTTATATTCGCTACAGATTATGCAGAAGTGCGTCTTCCAATTCCGGGTCAAGACTTGCCGTTCCTCGATTTGCCCGAAGAGGTAGGAGACCCGCCGGTAGACGTCATCCTGAAAGATGCTATAAATCTAAGCAACGAAACCACTTGGAAGGCTCAGATTGTTCGCACGGAGGGCACACTCGATACCAATTCCCTTGAGCTGTTCGCAATCGCCAAGGTGGATGACCCATTTGGACAAATCTCGGGCAAGCCACCCCTGCGTATCGGTCAACCCGTCCTGGCTTCCATCTCGGGTAAAGTCCTGGAAAACGTGATGCCCCTGCCCAGGCTAGGCGTAAAGCGCCTGGACCAGGTTTATTTAGTGGATCCTGGTAAGATGACCCTGCACAATCGCACCATCGAGGCGATATGGGCAGACGAAGACCACGTTATCATTCGTGATCCGAACATCCCAGAGGGTATGCTGCTGGCCACTACGAAGCTGGGCTATGCGCCTGAAGGGGGAAAAGTGGAAATTCTTCCCGACATCAATCCTGATGCCCCCACAACGTCAGCTTGGCTCGAAGCGATGGGTGTTCCAAGCAAAGCAAAAGACGGAAAGAATTAGACGTCCTCCCGATGATTAGCTGGTTCACCAGAAACGGAATAGCCGCCAACTTTCTCATGGTTGGCATCTTCCTAGCCGGCATATACACCGCCTTTTTCAAAATCCCGCTGGAAGTGACGCCCGCGCTGAGCTGGAACCTAGTTATGATGGATATGCGGTATCGCGGTGCCACCCCCAAGGATATCGAAAAAGCCATATTAATCCCGGTTGAAACAGCCTTGGAACGAGTCCAAGGAATCGAGCAACTCAATGCCGACGGCAGCAACGGGCGAGCCCGCTTCTACTTGCGAGCTAAAGACGGCGTGGATTTGCGCGGGCTGATGGACGACGTCAAAGCCGCAGTCGATACCATCAACACTTTCCCCGCGGAAACCGAACCCCCACGTATTTTCATACCGGAATCGGCAAACTCGCGGGAGGTGCTCACCATCGCGGTCTCGGGACATTTGAGCGACCACGACCTCCTCAAAGCCGCTCGCCAAGTTCAGGATGATCTTCTGGAGATGCCAGGCATCAGCAGAATCAGCATCCAAGGAGACCGGGCCCGCGAGATTTCGATCGAGGCGGATGAACGGAAACTCAGATCCTATGGACTGACTTTCCAGCACATAGCCGACGCCATTCGACGGAATTCTATAGATATGCCCGCCGGCACGATTCAAAGCCAAAGCGGTCGCTTAACCGTGAGGACCCGGGGCCAAGCATATACCGAAGAGGATTTTTCCAAGATTCCCATCCGCTCGAAGGACGGAGCCGATGTCCTCATCGGAGAGGTAGCGAAGATCATCGATGGCTTCGAAGGCGGTACCAAGTACGTCGAATTTAACGAAAAACCGGCCCTCTATGTAGAAGTCATGCGAATTGGGCAGGAGAGCGCCATCGGCATCTCTGACAAGGTACGGGACTACGTAGCCTCCTCCCACAATCGATTTCCCGACGGCGTCGAACTGCACATTTGGAAAGACGAGTCCCAAAGTATACGCGGTCGCTTGGATACGCTGGTTACTTCACTCTTTCAGGGAAGCATCCTCGTCATGATCATGCTCGGCATTTTTCTGCGCCCGCAGGTCGCGTTCTGGGTCGTGTTGGGTATCCCGATCTCCTTTGCCGGCGGCGTCTTGCTCATGCCCTTTTTTGGGGTGACGGCCAATATCATGAGCCTTTTTGGCTATATTCTGGTATTGGGGGTCGTTGTCGACGACGCGATTATCACGGGCGAAAATGTCTATTCCCAACTCAAAACCGGCATGGACCCGACTGAGGCCAGCATACTGGGGACTAAACAGGTGGCCGTGCCCGTTACATTCGGCGTCATAACAACCGCGGTCGCCTTTTTGCCCCTACTTTACTTCGAGGGTGTTTGGGGGGATTTCGCCAAGCAGATTCCGCCTATCGTGGCCCCGGTACTGCTATTCTCGCTAATCGAGTCCAAGTTGATTTTGCCAGCTCACTTGAAGCACGTGCGCATCAAACCGACCAAAAATGCATTTGGGCGCTTCCAGACACGCGTCGCCAATGGCATGGAACGCTTGGCTGAGAACGTCTATCAGCCGGCGCTGAAATTCGCTGTCGCCCATCGCTGGTCAGTAATGTGCCTGTTCGCCACCATGGGTTTGCTCATGGCCGGTTACTGTTTGGGTGGCCGCCTGGGCTTCCAGTCCTTCCCAAGCGTTGATACCACTCGCCTTACAGCCATCCTGGCCCTTCCAGGCGATGTCCGCTTGGAAACCACAGACCGATACATCCGGAGAATCGTCGATGCCGTCGATCAGCTTAAAACCGAATTCGTCGATCCCGGAACCGGCGAACCCCTGGTTCGCAATGTCTCTCTCGTCTCCGGTGCAAAGTATCCTGGAAAAGGATACAGCCAGTCCCAAGGATTCGTCCAAGTGGAAGTCGTTCCTCCGGAGGGTCGAAGCGAAACGGGACCGCGCAATAGCGTGATCGCCAATCGGTGGGCTGAAATCATCGGGCCTATACCCGAGGCCAGAACATTTCGCGTGTATTCCGAGTCCACGCTCCAACAGGGGGGCGAGTACAACGAAGACAATTTGAGTCTTGAACTGCGCGGTCCGAGTTCGGAGGAAAAGGCAATAGTCGCTGACAAGATCCGGATGATGCTCTGGGGATACGAAGGTATTAACAACGCCTGGGCCAACGTTAATTTTCGAGCCGATGAGCTGGAAGTCACCCTTAAGCCCAGAGCCGCTGAGCTGGGCCTAACCCAACAGCAGCTAGCCCGACAAATCCGCCAAGCATTTTACGGGGAACAGGCTCAACGGGTACTACAGGGTGTCGACGACATTCGTGTCATGGTGCGTTTGCCTGAAGATGAACGCGAATCCTTGTACACGTTCGAGCGTATCAAAATCCGAACTCCTCGGGGGGCCGACGTGCCTCTGACGAACGTAGCCGACGTTACCTTCACGCAAGCGCCAACCTCTGTGGAACGCAACGACCGGGCTGAAATCATTCGCATTGGGGCCCAACCGATCGACGAAACCGTGGACATCATTGGGATCTCGAAGGAAATCGCTCCCCGAATTCAAGAGCTCTGCAATGAGGTGGAAGGCCTGTCTTTCCAATGGATGGGGTATGTAGCCGAAGCCGAAGAGTCGAGACGCCGGACCATCATCGGCTCCCTGGCTCTGCTATTCGTCCTCTACGCCCTCCTCGCGATCCCGTTCAAATCCATGGTCCAGCCCTTCTTCGTATTGATCGCCCTTCCATTCGGCATTATCGGCGCCTTACTCGGGCACATGATCATGGGCTTGACGCCCTCTTACTTGTCCATCTTCGGAATGCTGGCCTTGGCTGGAGTGGTGGTGAACGACTCTCTGGTCATGGTCGATTTTGTCAACCAAAGAAGGGCGACTGGCATGAGTCTACACGACGCTGCCTTGGAGGCTGGGGGCAAGCGCTTCCGCCCCATTATCCTGACCTCGGCGACGACTTTCGTCGGACTCCTCCCATTGATGCTGGAAACCTCCCTGCAGGCCCAGTTCCTGATACCGATGGCCGTGTCGCTAGGATTCGGCGTGCTCTTCGCCACTGTTATCACCTTATTCCTTATACCGTGCTCCCTCCTGGTTGCCCAGGACCTAGGGACAATGTTGTCCTCGGCGAAGAGCTGGTATTGGAAGCCCTTCAAGTCCGAGGAAACGGTGAAGCATTCCGCCTAACCCTTTCTAAGCTCACCCAAAATGCCGGTTTCGGAAATCTAATTGCCTGGATGATGGCTCATATGATATAGATACTCTACGTTTTCCAATGGCTCCCATGATCAACAGACGCGATTTTCTAAGAGGCGCAGGCGGGGTTATCCTTTCGCTACCCTGGTTCGAAAGCATGGCCAAGCTCGCTCCCGCGAAGATCCCGAAAACCCGGCTGGCCTATTTCTACGTCCCCATCGGGGTGGTTCGCCGATCATTTTTCCCGGGTGAAGCCGAGGCGGAGGTGCCCGAAGGAAATCAGGGCAACAAGATGGCTTCTCTATTCATCCCGGAAATCAAGACGGGATTCCATGACCTCAAACTCACGCCCACTCTCGAGCCCTTAGCCGCTGTAAGGGATAAGGTCACTTTGATTACCGGCATGGATCGTCCTTTTCAACACGGCACGGACGTCCACGCCCAATGCGCCTCTTGTTATCTCAGCAGCGCCACCCCGTATTCCGTAGAAAATTCCGCCTATCCACTCGATCGGACGCTGGATCATATCATCGGTGATCAGGTCGGCGAAGAGACTCCGTTCAGGACGCTTGAGTTCAGCTGCAATAGCCACAAGGACAATAAGGAATCCATCTATTTCGACAATATGTCCTGGTATGGCACCGGCCATGTAGCCCCGTCGATTCGCGATCCACGAAAGATGTACGATCGGCTCTTCGGCACTCAAGAAGTACAGAACTATCGAAACATTACCGATCTCGTTCTCGAAGACGCTCGCACATTGAATCGAAAACTTGGATACGCGGATCAGCAGAAATTCGCCGAGTATTTCGATTCCATTCGAACAATAGAAGAGCAGATCGACAAACTGGACGCAATGAAGGGCGAGCTGGACAAAACCCTGATGCCCGAGCCCACTGGGGCTTACCTGCCACGCGGTGAATATATCCGGCTGATGGGAGATCTGATGGTCGTCGCTCTCCAAACGGGCCTAACTCGCGTCGCCACCTTCATGGTCGGTCCGGAAAGATGGGATACGCCTTTCACCTATGATAGCCTTTTCGACAAGCCAGTAACCCATCATTACCTTTCTCACAATCAAACTGAATACGTTGAGGATCTCGAAAAGCTCGATCGATTCCACATGGAACAATATGCCTACCTTATCCAGAAAATGGATAACATCGTGGAAAGCGATGGCACCACGCTGCTCCACAACACGATCTTCACTTACGGGTCCGGATTAGGCGATGGCTCTACCCATCAATATCATGACCTGCCAATGATTGTGGCCGGAACCGGCCGAGGCCAATTCATTCCTGGCAAGTACTACCACGCTCCGGAAGGCACACCGCTGGCGAATCTGTGGCTCTCTCAAGCCCAAGCAATGGGATTGAGCTTGGATCGTTTCGCCGATAGCGACGCTCCGCTCAATGCGATTACGCGTTCTTAACATGTAGCTAGTCTTTACATCGACTCGCCCAAGGAATTTGCGATCGAGGTATAGGACCAAGCCTATTGTCTCGACGAAGCACAGCTGAAACGTAAGAGGAACCTATTTGCCTCATAGGGGCAAAAAGCGATCCCTCATTTCGCAGGTCTTAGCTAAAAGGCGACTTCAACTTACCGTTACCGGGCATGTCTAACCACCTCCTTATCAAACTTAAAAAGACATTGCATTGTCTAACCAGTTTACACAATATTCACAATATGCCCCCCCGAAATTGGCGTGTATCTCATCTGCTCAGCGTGAGCTTAGTCATTCTGCTCTCGTTTCTCTCTCAGGCCTCCAATCCTGAGAAGCCGAATATCGTCTTTTTGCTAGCTGATGATTTGGGTTGGACGGGTACGGCGAGTTTCGGGAGCGATTTCTATGAGACGCCCAACTTGGACCAACTGGCATCCAAGGGAACTTCTTTTACCAACGCCTACGCCGCCTGCACCGTATGTTC
>MDTA01007665.1_pt1 | contig 18232 bp, 17 predicted proteins | sample 811151 | NCBI WGS metagenome assembly MDTA01 (sample SAMN05326648, study PRJNA326480) | marine metagenome | isolation source: seawater | place: Indian Ocean: South | collected 2010
CCAAGTTTTTTGTAGGTTTCTAAAAGTTTAGGATCTAATTCATCTAAACTTTTTGGTTTTTCTTTAAAGCTTTTAGGTGCAGAGTAATAATACAAATCTTGGTAATCTATTTTTGGGTATTTGGGTTTTTGCCAATTTGGTTCTTTTAAAACCTTTAATCTCTCAAAAGCTTTAAGCCTCCAATCTAATAACCATTTTGGTTCCTTTTTAATCTCTGATATAAATCTTATAACATCCTCATTTAAACCTTTGGGGGCCTTGAAATTTTCAATATCAGTTGAAAATCCATATTTGTAATCTTTTAGTTTTTCTAATTCTTTTTCTCTCATTATTAATTTTTAATTAAATCATCTAATTTTTTGTTTTCAAAAAAATTGTTAATATGTAAATCTAATTCATCCCACAGATTATGAGTGATACATTTAGCTGATCTACCATTACATCCTTTTTTGGAATGTTTGTCACAACCAATGGTTTTTACATTTTCGTTAAGTGCTAAAAAGATTTCAGATAGTTTTATGTTTTCTGCGTTTTTAGATAAAACATATCCTCCGTTTGAACCTCTTACACTTTTAACTAAATTATTTTTTTTTAGTTTTAAAAAAATTTGCTCTAAATATTGTAATGAAATACTCTGCCTTAATGAGATGTCTCTTAAACTTATCGGTTGATTAGCCTTTAAGCTTGCCATATCAGCAAGTGCCATTACAGCATATCTAGATTTTGTATTTAACCGCATATTTATTTATCTTTTTGGGCCTTATATATATACCTGACTAAATTAGTCAAGTATGAGATTAATATTAGTTCTTGCATTTTGTCGCTCTATTTTGATAGAAAAATACAAATTTTTTTTGAGATTAATTATCATTAACAATGGATAATAAAGTAACAGAAACATTTATTCCTGGTCCAGCTGGGCGACTAGAGGCAAAATATTTTAAGAGTAATAAAAAAACTTCTCCAATAGCCTTAATATTACATCCGCATCCACAATACGGGGGAACTATGAATAATAAAGTGGTTGTCGAGACATTTAATACTTTTATGGATAATGAATTTTCAGTATGTAGGGTAAATTTTAGAGGTGTAGGTAAAAGTGATGGTGAATTTGATAACGGTCAAGGTGAGTTGGCTGATGCAGCTGCAGCGTTAGATTGGATTGAAAGGGAAAATTTTGATAATTCTCAATGTTGGATTGCTGGATTTTCATTCGGTTCATTAATAGCTATGCAATTATTAATGAGACGACCAGAGATAAATAGATTTGTAATAATTTCACCTCAGCCTAATGTATATGATTTCAGTTTTTTAAGCCCGTGTCCAACCTCAGGAATGATAGCTTATGGCAAAAAAGATGAACTAGTACCATCTCAATCTATGAATGAATTAAAAAATAGATTAGCAAATCAAAAAGGTATAAATATTCACTTTGATCAAATATCTGATGCAAACCATTTTTTTTCTAATTCTGAAAATGCTCTAAAGAAATCATTAAATAAATATATTTTGAAAGAGTCGGCATTATTCTAAGTTATTTCTATTAACTCTCCACCAGAAATAGCTTTTTTAACTTTTGTAGTACTTGGATAAGAAATAAATTTTCCATAAAGTGACCTTACAGCAAGGTAAGCGAATGCTTGTGACTCAATAAAATCGCCATCTATACCAAAATGATCTATCTTAAAAAAATTATTTTTTAAAAATTGTTTTAAATTTGAAATTAAGGTTTTATTTTTTCTACCACCACCGCATAAAATAATACTAGAACTACTTGATATTTCTTTTTTAATATTTTCTGAAATTAATTTTGCAGTAAAATAATTCAAATTTGCCAGTGCATTTTCAGTTGATTGACCTTTAACAAAATTTATATCGAAATCTTTTATATCAAATGAATGATTATTTGATTTATAATATTCATGATCTAAAATATTATTGATTAATGATATATCAACCTTCCCTGAGGCAGCTATTTTTCCTTCATCATCATATTCCATTTTTTTTGTTTTTTTTATATACATGTCCATTAAGCAATTTCCTGGTCCAATATCTTTAGCAAAAAAATTATCCCCATTGGTAGACGTAAAATTTGTAATGCCACCAATATTTAAAAATACAGCTGTATTTTTTAATTTTAATTTTTTTTTCAATTTATTATGATAAATTGGGGTAAGAGGAGCTCCTTCACCCCCACTATCGATATCTTTTTTTCTAAATTGGTAAATTACTTTTCTTTTCAGTAATTGAGAAAGAAGTCTTGCATTTCCCATTTGAATTGAATATTTTTTTTTTGGTTTATGTAAGATAGTTTGTCCATGAAAACCTATTATTTCTGGATTAAAATTAAATTTTGAACAAATTTCTGATGAAATTTCGGAATGTTTTATAGTAATCAATCTTTCAAGCTCATCGTATTGACTTTTGTTCTTCTTTAAATCATCTAAGGAGTTTATCTTTTCGCAAAAACTCCTTAGAGAATTTGAAAATTCTGATTCGTATTTTACGAATAAATTGCCAACTATTTCAATAGTTTCCTCTCCATTTGATTTTATAATAGATGCATCTATGCCATCCATCGATGTTCCGCTCATTAAACCTAATGCATTTATTGTTTTATCCATATTGATTGTTGATTAAATATAAATAAGTATAAGTTAGTTTATCTATATGAATAAATTTTTACAAGAATTCCATGATAAAGGTTATTTTTATCAATGCACTGACGATGTTGCTTTAGACAAAATTTTAGAAAATCAAAAAATTAGAGCATATATTGGTTTTGATTGTACTGCTGAAAGTTTGCATGTTGGAAGTCTACTTCAAATCATGTGCTTGAGATTACTTCAAAAGCATGGTCATCAACCTATTGTTTTGCTTGGTGGGGGAACTACTAGAATAGGTGATCCCTCAGGTAAAGATAAAACTAGACAGATTCTTCAAGAAGATAAAATTGAAAAAAATATAAGAAATATAGAGAAAATATTAAAAATTTTTTTATCCACAGACAATAAAGATACAGCTCCGATATTTTTAAATAATTATGAATGGCTTAAAAATTTAAATTATATTTCATTTTTGAGAAACATTGGAAAACATTTTACTATAAATAAAATGTTAAGCTTTGACAGTGTTAAATTACGATTAGAAAGAGAACAATCTTTAAGTTACATGGAATTCAATTACATGATATTGCAAGCATATGATTTTTTAGAATTAAATAATAGACATAATTGCTTACTTCAGATTGGAGGATCAGATCAATGGGGTAATATTGTAAATGGTGTAGAGTTAATCAAAAGACATTCATCTAAAGAAGTATTTGGCCTAACTACTCCCCTGATAACTTTGGCATCTGGCACAAAAATGGGAAAAAGCGAAAGTGGCGCGGTATGGTTAGATAGCAAATTACTTTCTTCTTACGACTACTGGCAATTTTGGAGAAACACTGATGATAGAGATATAATAAAATTTTTAAAAATGTTTACAGATTTACAAATTGATGAAATATCAAAAAAACAAAATGATAATATTAATGATTTAAAAATATTACTGGCAAATCATGCTACAACTATGCTTCATGGAGAAGATGAGTCGAAAAAATGTTTTGAACAAGCTAAGAAAATATTTTTGGATAAATCATCTGATGAAGGTCTGCCAATAATAAAGATAAGTAAAAACGAAATTGTAAATAAATATTTATCTGATTTAATTTTAAACGCAAAACTTGAGAATTCTAAAAGCGAAATAAAAAGATTAATTCAAAATAAAGGTATTAAAGTAAATAATTCTAAAGTTGAAAAAGATCAGCTTGTTTCTAATATAAATTTAAATAATAAAAATCCCTTTAAACTATCGATTGGTAAAAAAAAACATTTCAAAATAGAGCTTAATTAGTTTTTTTTATTTTCTCCAAAGTTCTAGTAATAAATCTTGGTGTTAATGTTTTAATTGGGTTTACTCTTGTATCTAAATTATTTGGTGGGCCTTTTATTTTAAAGCTTACACCAAATACACCCTCGCCTGCTTTTTCTCCAACTAAAATATTTCCAAGTAATGGTATTTTGGCAACTGTTTTATTTATTGTAGTTGCTGGAACTAATGTCCCTCTTAAACTCACGACCTTATTTTTTTCAACATATCCTTCCATAAGAATTGAAATTGCAGGTCCTAATGCATAAATCTCATTTACACTAATTAAATTTTTTCTATTTTCAAAAAACATATCAAATTCGTCAAATCTAATACCTTCTCCCGTTGCTAAATCTGCAATCCCTTGCAAGGAGGCAAGTGATAAAAGTTTTGTTAATGCAGGCATATCTTTGAGTTTAAAGTCATATATTCTTAACTCAGATCTTGATAAATCTTTTTTAATTTCTGTAGACGTAAAATCTAATTTACCACCAGTAAATCCTTTAATAAAATCGAATTTTTTAACAAATGGTGAAGCATGATCAGACGAAATTATTGTAACCTTTTTGCCATCTAAATTTTTTTTTGTATAAACAAAGTTTCCACCTCTATCAAATTTTGATGATATATTTACCTTATCAATCTCATTGTTTTTAATTATCATATTTCCAATTAGATTCTTAAAGGTATAGTCATTGTCAAGTTTGGCTTTTTTAATGTCTAAATTGACTAATGCATTAAAATTTTTAAAAATATCAAAAACATTATCTTTGCTTGATGATTTAAGATTATTCTCAATGCTTGAACCAATATCTAAAGCTTTTGATGTTATATTTATATTTTTATTATTTTTTTTAATTAAAATTTGATTTAAGTCATTATTATTATTTTTAAAATTAGCTTCGATAATACTAAAATCCATAATATTAAATTTTTCATCTAATTTAATATTTTTCAAAATAAAATAGTTTTCGTCATTAAATAATTTGAGATCATTTATTTGATAAAAATTTTTATTTTTTGAGAAAAAGATATTTAAATCAAGTTTTTTTCCTTTTTTTTTAATAAAGTTTATTTTTGGAAAAATTATTTCATTTTCAGATAGATTAATATTAAATTTATAATTTTCATTTTTTTTTGATTTTAAATAATAAATTGAAAGTTCTCTAGGATTATGGTTTTTTTTAAAATTATATTTTGAATTAATTCTTATTTCTGTTTTATTTTGATTATTGGTTTTGAAAGTGATAATACCTTTGCTTAGTATAACTTTATTATTAAATTCTGATATATATTTATTAAGATTTATTTTTTCCAATTTAATATTTAATTCATTAAAGTCTATTTTGCTTTCAAGATCATATTTTTTTAATTTAAATTTATTATTAAATTGAACTTCAAAACTCGATGAAGCTTGTAAATTAATTTTATCATCTATATGTTGTTTAAAATTATAATTTAAAAAATTAGATATTATAGTGGCATTTAAATTGTTGCTTAATTTACCTTTCACATTAAATAAATTATTATTTAGGCTAGCAATAATTTTTTCACTTTTAAAATCTATATTTTTATAATTTAGACTTAAATTTGTTATTTCTAGATCATTATTTTTATAATTGAAATTTAAATTTATATTTTCAAATTTTTCTTTCCCCAATACACTTAAATTTGTATTTGTAATTTTACCTGATAGCTTTATTTGATTTGAGGTATAATTTTTTAAATCAACTTCTATGTTATAAATTATATTGCCACTCTTAACGCTATTTTCTAGGTATAAAATTGGAACATTTACTTTATAAAGTCTTACAAATTTCAGTAAGTTATTTATTTTATTTACTTTTGAATTAATAATAATTTTTTTTATTTCTGTTTTACCTTGAATTAATGAGCCAACACTTATTAATATATCAACATTCGCAATATTTTGAATCTCTTCAAGAATAAAAAAATCTAAATTTTTACTATTTATAGAAAAGCTTTTTTCCTTAATGTTTAATTTAATATAAACATCTTTCAAATTTATATCTAACCTATCGTCTTGCTGTACTATTTTAGATTTAATTAATTCATTAAACCTATCAGTTTTAATTCCAAATAAACCTAAATAAATAATAGATAAAGTAATTAATAATGTTAAAAATAAAAAAATTCTTAAAACAATTCTAATCATTAAGTTTATACAGGCTACTTTCTAAAAAATTGTCTATACCACCATTTAATATTTTATCAGGATCTGGGCTCTCTTCTCCTGTTCGATTATCTTTTACCATTCTGTACGGATGTAGAACATATGATCTAATTTGATGACCCCAGCCAATATCAGATTTCGATTTTTCAATATTTTCATCCTCTTTTTCTTTTTTCTCTAATTCATGCTCGTAAAGTCTTGCTTTTAACATTGTTATACAAGTTTCTTTATTTTTATGTTGTGATCTTTCGTTTTGACATTGAACTACAATATTTGTTGGTAGGTGAGTAATTCTCACCGCACTGTCAGTCGTATTTACGTGCTGTCCTCCTGCTCCACTTGATCTATAGGTATCTATCCTGAGATCTTTTTCTAAAATTTCAACTTTAATATTTTCTTCTAAAACAGGATAAACCCATACACTTGCAAAGCTAGTATGTCTTCTTGCGCCTGAATCAAAAGGAGAAATTCTCACCAACCTATGAATTCCAGATTCATTTTTTAAAAAGCCGTAAATATATTCTCCTGTAATTTTAATTGTTGATGATTTTATTCCAGCTTCATCACCCTTATGTTCACTAATTAATTGAAATTTAAAATCTTTATTTGATGTCCATTTGATGTACATCCTTCTTAACATTTCTGCCCAATCTTGGCTTTCAGTTCCACCAGCACCAGCATGAATTTCTAAAAAACAATCTAGTCTATCATTTTCGCCTGATAAAAAACATTTTATCTCATTTTGTTTAACCTTATGTTTTAACTCCTTTATCTTTGTTACAACCTCCTTAATTACTTGCTGGTTGTTTTCTTCGTTAGCTAATTTGTATAAATCATTTAATTCATTAACTTCTGATATATTAGCTAAATAAGTTTCAGTTAAGCCTTCAAAAGATTTTTTTTCTTTTAAAGTTTTCTCAGCTTGTTGTTTATCTTTCCAGAAGTTTGGGTTTTCAATTTTCTTATTTAGAATTTCTATTTTTTTAAATAATTCCTTTTTATCAAAGAAACTCCTTTACTCTCAAATTAATTTTATCAATTTCTATTTTTTCTGATTGAAAATCGTTATCCATTAGTAAAACTTATATATATTTTCTTTTGAAATAAAATCTACATTACCATATTGAATTTGATTATTAACTAAATCTTTTTCTTTAAAAGCCTCAATTATAATTGATTCATCATTATAAGAGGCTCTTGCTCCCGTCTTGGAGTTTACTACTAGCATTTTGATTCCTCTCGGTGTTTTAAAAGGTCTTGCGTTATCTTTTTCAACAGAATTTTTAACAAAATTTTTAAATATAGGCATTGCAGTTCTAGCTCCGGTTTCATACTTGCCTAAAGAAGACGGTTCGTCGTACCCTACATAAACACCAATTACATAATTTGATGAAAAACCAATAAACCAAGTATCAGTGTTTTTATTAGTTGTTCCAGTTTTGCCACCAAGATCTAAATTAAGATCTTTCAATTTTTTTGCTGTCCCTCTTTTTACTGTACCCTCTAAAATAGATGTCATTTGGTAAGCAGTTTCTTCACTCATAATTTGTTTAAAATTATTTTTTATTTTTGGAATTTTTTTACTAAAATATGAAATTTGATCACAACCATCGCATTTTCTATTTTCAGAATTAAAAATAGTATTACCCTCACTATCTTGAATTCTATCAATAAACTTTGGATAAACTAGTTTTCCACCATTAACGAAACTACAATAAGCAGTAGTTAAATTTATTAATGTAGTTTCACTTGATCCAAGAGATAAAGATAATACCTCTTCGGGATTTTCATAAATATTTAATTCTTTTGCAAAATTGGCAATTTTTTTTATTCCTATATTTTGTGCTATCCTGACTGTCATTAAGTTTCTAGATTTTTCCACTCCTGTTCTAAGAGTTGAGGGTCCATAGAATTTTTTACCATAATTTTCAGGCTTCCATAATTTTAAATCCTCACCTTGATCAAATACTATTGGTGCATCTAAAACTTGAGTTGCGGGTGTATATCCATTTTCCAAAGCTAATGCATAAACAAAAGGTTTAAAGGCTGAACCTGGTTGTCTAAAAGCTTGAGTTGCTCTATTAAATTCGCTATTTTTAAAACTAAATCCACCACTTAGCGCAAGCAATCGACCAGTGTATGGATCTATCACTACAATAGCTCCATTAACTTTTGGTAATTGTCTTAGGTTAAATTTGTTATTTTTTATATGTTCTACATAAATTATGTCTCCAACATCTAACAAGTCATTGAAATTTTTTTTTGTCCAGTCAATTGACGAAAATTCAATGATTCCATTTGTACCATTAATAGTTTCGATTTCTGCGGAAAATTGATTAATTTTTTTAACTATTGACAATTTCCATCCAATTGAATTTTCTAATTTGTAATTTTCAAGATTTTTTGACCAACTCGCATTATAGTTTTTTTTTAATAAAGGACCCCTCCATCCTTTTTTTTTGTCAAATTCAACCAGTCCATATCTTAATGATTTGGTGGCTTGCTCTTGTAAATTTAAATTAAGAGGTGTGTTAATTGTGAAACCCTGTTTATAAACTTTATCAAATCCATAATTTTCTACAATTTGCTTTCTTATATCTTCAACATAGTATCTTGAGTTCTCAAGATAAACTGATTTTCTTTTTTTTAAAATAATTTTTTTCTCCTGTAATATTTTTAACTGATCATAATTTATATAATTATTGTCATATAAATTTTTAATCACTAAGTTTCTTCTAAATTTAGCTAATTCGATATTTTTATACGGATTGTATCTACTTGGTGCCTTAGGAAGCGCAGCCAACATTGCTGCCTCAGCATAATCTAATTCGCTGATTGGTTTATCAAAATATTGTAAACTTGCAGATGCAATACCATAGCTTCCTTCTCCAAGATAGATTTGATTAAGATACAACTCAAGTATTCTCTCTTTTGATAGTGCTCTCTCTATTCTAAAAGCTAATATTGCTTCTTTAAGCTTTCTATCTATTGATACTTCATTAGTTAGAAGAAAATTTTTTGCAACCTGTTGAGTAATAGTAGATGCACCTTCTAGTCTTTTTGAGGATAACAAATTTGATATATTGTTAATAATCGCTCTTAAAACCCCTTTGGCATCGACACCTGGGTGTTTAAAAAAATTTTTATCCTCAGCAGATAAAAAGGAATTAACAACTAATTTTGGTATTGTGTTATATGGAACAAATATCCTTTTTTCTGAGGAAAATTCACTTATTAATTGTCCATCATTAGAGTAAAGTTTGCATGATATTGGAGGTTTGTAATTTTTTAAAAATTTATAATCTGGTAGATCATTAGAGTAATACCACAAAATACTAATTATTAATGAAAAACCTAAAACTGTTATAAATACAGTTAAAATTAGAATTTTTTTTAAATGTTCAATCATTTTTATTTTAATTAGTGTATGAATTTGTTAATGTTATGGCACTCAAAATATAAACAAAATTTAAATGAATAAAATATATATAAACATATGCCAAAAAACCTATTTATTGATGCATCGCATCCAAATCAAACTAGAGTTGTTCTTAAATCTGAAAATGATATCGAAGATTATGAATATGAAGGAAAAAATAATAATCTAATTAAGAATAATATCTATTTAGGAAAAGTTAGTAGAATAGAGCCATCTCTTCAAGCGGCATTTATAGATTTTGGAAGAGAGCGTCATGGCTTTTTATCATTTAATGATATTCAAAGTGATTATTACCAAATACCACAAAGTGATATTGAGGTAATTAAGAAAGAAGAAGAGGAAACAAGAATTGAATTACAAAAGCAGAGTGAAATAGAGGAAAAAGATTTAGAAGAAAAAGATTTAGAAGAGAAAATATTAGAACCAGAAAAAAAAATAGAATTTTCTGATGAAGAGTCTCAAAATAATGAAAAAAATTTTGAAACTAATTTAAAGCCAAATTTAAAAAGAAAAAGATATAAAATACAGGAAGTTATAAAACCCAATCAAGTAATTCTTGTGCAAGTTTTGAAAGATGAAAGAGGTCTTAAGGGTGCCGCTCTTACAACATTCATATCAATAGCAGGCAAATATACTGTGCTTATGCCAAACACGCCTAAAGGTGGTGGTATTTCTAGAAAAATTTTTAATCCAATTGACAGAAAAAAAATAAGACAAATATTAAACTTAATTAGCATACCTAAAGAAATGGGATTAATTGTAAGAACAGCAGGATCAAATAAAACTAAAAATGATATTGAAAGTGATTTACAAAATTCAAAAAAAGCATGGGAAGAAATTAAAAATAAAGCGATGGAGTCTATAGCTCCATCTTTAGTATTTGAGGAAAGCGATATAATAAAAAGAAGTTTAAGGGATATGGTAGATGATGATGTTCAAAGTATCTTTGTTGAGGGCAACGAAGGCTATCAAAAAGCTAAAACCTACATTAAGCAATTGATGCCTAAACAATTAAAAAAAGTAAAAAAGTATAGAGAAAAAGTTCCTTTGTTTTTTAAAAATAATATTGAAGGAAAGTTATATGAAATTTATAAAACACAGGTTAAGCTTAAATCTGGAGGATATTTAGTAATTAATCCAACAGAAGCATTGGTTTCAATTGACGTAAACTCTGGAAAATCAATTAAACAAAAAAATGTTGAAAGCACAGCACTTGATACAAATCTTGAAGCTGCCGAAGAAATATCAAGACAAATAAAAATTAGAGATTTATCAGGTTTAATAATTATTGATTTTATAGATATGCATAACTTTTCAAATAGAAGACAAGTAGAGAGAAGACTTAAAGAAAAGTGCAGAAAAGATAGAGCAAGAATTCAAATAGGAAGAATTACACACTTTGGATTATTAGAAATGTCTAGACAAAGGTTAAGAGAAAGTAATGTTAAATGGACTATTAGTTTAACAAATGAGTCTCAAGCATTAAAAGTTTTAAAATTAGCTGAAATTAAATGTTTGGAAAATAAATCTAAAGAAATTGATTTTTATCTAAACAAAAAAATTATTGAATTTCTATCAAAAAATAGTGAGGAAGATATAATTTTTTTTCAGAAAAAAAACAAAGTTAAACTTACTTTCAAAGAGGATTTAGATTATGGAGTAAATGATTATAAACTAGAATTTAAATTAAAATCAAATAAAATTGTTGAAACTATTCAATCCGAAAAAATAATAAAAAGTGAAAATAATATTATTAAGTTTGAAGATAGAAAAAAGAAAAAAAATAAACCTTTTGTAAAAAAGACAAAAAAAAAAATATTATAAAAATTACAAAAAAAAAACTAAATAATGCCTTTTTTAGGTGAAGAGGCGCTTCCAAAAAAGTTTTTCTTCATTCTCACAGAGGTATAAGATTTTCTTCCTGCAATAACTGCATATTTCATAGCTTTTGCCATCTCAATTGGATTTTTTGATTTAGCTATTGCTGAATTAACTAAAACACCATCACAACCTAATTCCATTGCTATAGCAGCGTCAGAGGCTTGTCCAATACCAGCGTCTATTAACAATGGTATTTTAATTTTCTGTTTTATAATTTCTATGTTTACTTTGTTTTGTATGCCTAGCCCTGAACCTATAGGTGCTGCAAGGGGCATTATAGCAACTGCACCTACGTTCTCTAATCTCTTTGCCATTAATGGATCATCATTGCAATAAACCATTACTTTAAAGCCCTCTTTTGTTAAAATTTCTGTAGATTTGAGAGTTTCAATCATATCTGGAAGTAATGTCTTTTTATCTCCTAATATTTCTAATTTAACAAGTTTCCAACCTCCAATCTCTCTTGCCAGTCTAAGTGTCCTAAGTGCGTCAAATGAATTAAAGCATCCGGCTGTATTAGGTAGGTATGTAATTTTCTTTGGGTTTAAATAATCCATCAATAATGGTTTTGTTTTATCGGTAATGTTTACTCTTCTAACGGCCACTGTAACTATCTCTGCACCCGATGCTTTTACAGCTTGTTCGCATTCTCTAAAGTTTTTATATTTTCCTGTACCAACAATTAATCTTGAGGAAAATTTTTTATTTGCAATTTTAAAATAGTCTTTTTTTTTCATTATCCTCCACCTATAAAGTGAACAATTTCAATTTTATCATTAGATTTGAGAGTAATTTTATTGATTTTTTTCTTATCTACAATCAGGTTATTTTTTTCTATTGCAATCTTATTTAATGGAAATTTTAGATTCTTGACTAAGGCATCAAGTTTTGTACATTTATTAACTAGTTTTAATTTACCATTTAACTTAATTTTTATTTTATTTTGTTCAACCATGTATTATAAATATTTTGTGCAAAATAATATCATAATAATTAACGGTCCAAATATAAATTTACTAGGTGATAGAGACAAATCAATATATGGAAATGAAACATATAATGATTTAATAAATAGGTGTAAAACAGAAGCAGATAAAAAGAAAATCAGCATAGATTTTTATCAATCAAATATTGAAGGTGAATTGGTCTCTAAAATACAAGAATCTATAGCATTATACAATGGTATGATTATAAATGCAGCTGCTTTTACACATACATCTGTGGCTATTAGAGATGCTTTAAGTTTATTCAAAAAACCATGCATAGAACTTCACATTTCTAACATCCATAAAAGAGAAGAATTCAGACATAAATCTCTAATAAGTGACGTTGTTACAGGTATTATATGTGGCTTAGGAACATCTGGCTACATTTTAGCCATAAATTCACTCTATGAAATGATTCAAAATGGAAATAAATAAAAAAATCATTAAAGAATTAAGAGATTGTTTAGATGAATTTAACTTAAACGAAATTGAATATTCATACAAAGATACTAAAATAAAAGTTTCTAAAAAAATTACTAATGAAATCTTATCACCAACTGCTACATCAACAAAAACATCTGATAAAATTGATACTTCGGATGAGACTACTGGTAATAAAGTTACATCTCCAATTATTGGAACTGCTTATCTGGCAGCTGAGCCTGGAGGGAAAAAATTTGTTGAGGTTGGAAAAAAAATCAAAAAAGGTGATACAATAATGATTGTGGAAGCTATGAAAACTATGAACCATGTACCAAGTAGCGTTGATGGCACTGTAAAAAAAGTTTGCGTAGCAGATGGACAACCTGTAGAGTTTGGTCAAACTCTAATAATAACAGAGTAATGTTTAAAAAAATATTGATTGCTAATCGTGGAGAGATAGCGGTAAGAATAATTAGAGCTTGCAAAGAATGGGGTATATCAACTGTAGCTATCCATTCAGATGTTGACCGGGATAGTATGCATGTTAAATTAGCTGACGAGAGTATTTGTATTGGCACACATCAACCAGTAAACAGTTATTTAAATATTCCAGCTATTTTATCTGCAATAGAGCTGACAAATGCAGAAGCTGTTCATCCAGGCTATGGATTTTTATCTGAAAATTATAATTTTGCAAAAATTCTAGAGGAAAACAATATTAAATTTATTGGACCATCATCAAAACATATAAAAATGATGGGTGATAAAATTCAAGCCAAGAAAATTGCGAAAGAATATGGTTTACCAGTAATAGAAGGTTCAGAGGGTGGTGTAAAAAATATTGAGGAAGCCAATAAAATATTAAAAATTACCGGTCTTCCTATTTTAATAAAAGCCTCAGGTGGTGGTGGTGGAAAAGGCATGAAAATTGTCCGTAAAGAAAGCGAATTTGAAAACTCTTTTCTAACTGCAAAATTAGAAGCAAAAAAATATTTTGGTAATGATGAAGTTTATATTGAGAAATTTTTTGAAAACCCAAGACATATAGAGGTACAAATTTTAGCTGCTAAAAATAGAGTTGTGCATTTACATGAAAGAGACTGCTCTGTACAAAGAAGGCACCAAAAACTTATAGAAGAAACACCAAGTCCGATTTTGAATAACGAGATACGATCAGATTTATTCCAAAAAACAGTAAATATGGTTCAAAAAATTGGATATGAAGGCGCAGGCACTGTAGAATTTATATATGAGGATGGAAATTTTTATTTTTTAGAAATGAATACAAGAGTTCAAGTAGAGCATCCTGTCACTGAAGTTGTAACTGGAATAGATATTATAAAAGAACAAATTTGGATTGCTTTCAAAGGTGAAACTGCTTTAGAACAAAGCGATATACAGCCAAGAGGTCACGCTATAGAATGTAGGATTAATGCAGAAGATCCATCTAAAAATTTTCAGCCATCCCCCGGAAAAATAGGTATGTGCCATCAACCTTCTGGTTTTAGAACAAGAGTAGATGGAGCTATATACCAAGGCTATAAAGTTACACCTTACTATGATAGTATGATTTGTAAATTAATCTGTCACGGAAGAAATAGAACGGAAGCTATTCAAAGAATGAATAGATCTCTAGATGAGTTTGTAATTGAAGGTATCACCACGACTATAGAACTCCATAAAAAACTTATAAATCACAAAAAATTTATTAATTCTGATTTTAATGTAACATGGCTAGATAAAGAAAAGATTATATAATCTTACAAGAACTTAACCATAAATCATAAACTGGGTGATCAAATGGATTAAGTGTCGGACTGGAGGAAAACGTCCACCCATTAAAAACAAAAACTTTTTCGTTATTTGATATATTTAAATCTTTTACCTGGAGATATGCAGTAATCTCGGGATCGTCGTCAAATTTTGAGTTTTCACATTTAAGTACTTTTATCAATAAATTTTGAAATTTTTTTTCCTCTCCAATATTTAATTTTAAAATAGTATTTTTTGAGCTAACTTTATCTAAAATATTTATTTCTACTACAAAATTTTCAGACTGCTTCTTGATTTCTGTCCCAGTCAACTTAGAAATATTAAGTAGTAGAAATATAAAAATTAAAAAAATAAATTTAACTATTCCAGGGTTTATATTTTTTTTTTGTAGCATCTGTGTTTTTTTCTGGACTATAAGCTTTATTCGTGCCTGTTGGGTTTGGAGTATGATTTTTTTGCCATTTATATTTTTTTAAATCATGAGTTTCCTCAATTTTATTTTTTATAGAATGCATCCATGAATACCACTCGGTTGGAATCTTTGTAGCTTCAATTTCACCATTATAAATTACCCATCTTTTATTTTTTTTTTTATTTTCGTAATATTTATTTCCAAATTCATCCTGGCCAACAAATTTTCCAGAAAAAAAAGTTTGCAATCTTGTACCTAAAGTTTGGCGATTCCACCAAGTCAAAATTTCTTTTAAAAATGTCAACATATTTATTTTCAATTTCTAATTGTAAAAAAAAAATTAGACTAAATTTGAATTATGTATATACATTAAAAACTAAACTTAAAATATTTTTATTTATGGCAAAATACATAGTTGAAACTTATTATACATGTAATTTTAAAGTTAAACACTATTTGGATGATATAAGTAACAATCAATTAGACCAACTAGATAAAAGAGATGATGGCGAATTTGAGATTTTAGATGTAAAATTTGATAAAAGAAATACAAAAAACCTTGAAAAGAATAAATCAAACATTGAATTAAAATTTGACGAATCATCTAATGCTTCAGATTTAGATGAACAACCTATTGTATCAAAAAATGTAATTTTAAATAAAGCCTTTAAGGAAAGTAATACCAAAAGGTTCGGTATGCCTGATAGAAGAAAGGGATATATTCAAAAAGCTACAATAGGAGACCACAAGGTATATCTTCATACGGGGGAATATGAGGATGGTAAAATAGGTGAAATATTCATAGATACTTCAAAAGAGGGAGAGCTTGTAAAAGCTCTTATGAATAACTTTGCTATAGCTGTATCGTTGGGATTACAATATGGAGTTCCATTGGATGAATTCGTTAGTGCATTTATTAGTACAAAATTTGAACCATCTGGCAAAGTATCTGGAAATGATAGAATACTTAGCGCTACATCAATTTTAGACTATATTTTTAGAGAATTGGCTATCTCTTATTTAAATAGAGAAGATCTTGCCCACACCCCGTCTATTGCTCAAAAAACCATATCTGATGAAAAAGATCATAATAATTACGAGCAGAATCAATTTATAAAATTAGTGAAAGATATTACAAGCAAAGGGTTTGTAAGGAACAACTATAGTGAAAAATTGGTAGATCTGTCAGACATCAAACTCAATTTAAAAGGAAAAAAGAAATAATCTATTTCTTCTTATCTAATATTTTTAAATTTAACTCATTAAGTTGTTTTTCACTTACTTCTGAAGGAGCTCTCATCAATAAATCTTGAGCATTTTGGTTCATTGGAAACATTGTAACTTCTCTGATATTTTTTTCATTTGCTAAAAGCATTACAATTCTGTCTATGCCTGGTGCAATTCCTCCATGAGGTGGTGCTCCATAACTTAAAGCATTTATCATGCCGCTAAATTTATCATCTACCTGTTTCTTATTATATCCTGCAATAGAGAATAGTTTATACATTAGTTCAGGAATATGATTTCTAATTGCGCCCGATGAAAGCTCGACTCCATTGCAAACAATATCATATTGATAAGCTTTTAGATCCAAAGGTTTCGAAAAATCCAGATTATCTAAATCTCCTTGTGGCATAGAAAAAGGATTGTGGCTAAAATTTATTTTTGAATTTTCTTTATCAAGTTCAAAAATTGGAAAGTCCGTTATCCAGCAAAAGGCAAAAGAATTATTATCTACTATATCTAGGTCATCGGCAATTTTTACTCTAGATTTTGACATAATTTCATTTATTTCATTATCTTTACTACATGACATAAAAATACTATCTCCAATATTTGCTGAAGTTATTTTCATTATTTCTTTTAATGCTTCTTCTGAAAAAAATTTTCCTACGGGTCCTTTTCCGATCAATTTATTTGATTTTTCTTGTTCAATTGAAAAATATGCCAGTCCACTCCAACCTTGTTCCTTTGCCCATTTATCTATATTATCAAAAAAACTCCTTGGTTTGGTATTGGTTTGTTTTGTAATAATTGCCTTTATAAGTGAACCCGATTTTTGTAATTTTTTAAAAATTTCAAAACTCACATCTTTTCTTTTAAAAATTTCAGAAATATCATAAATTAAAAGTGGGTTTCTTAAATCTGGTTTATCGGTCCCATATTTATTCATAGCTTCCTTGAAAGGGATTCTTGGAAATTTTTCAAAAGTTATTTTTTTTTCTGAAAAATTTTTAAAAAGACTTACCATTAACTTTTCAATAACCTCAAATACGTCTTCTTGTTCTACAAATGACATTTCAATATCTAATTGATAAAATTCTCCTGGGCTCCTGTCTGACCTTGCATCTTCATCTCGAAAACATGGCGCGATCTGAAAATATTTATCAAAACCGGATATCATAATTAATTGTTTAAATTGCTGAGGTGCCTGTGGCAATGCATAAAATTTTCCTGGATTTAATCTGCTGGGTACTAAAAAATCTCTAGCACCTTCTGGGCTAGACGATGTTAGAATTGGAGTTTGGAATTCATTAAATCCAAGTTTTTCCATTTCTTTTCTTATAAAAGAAATTATTTTTGATCTTAATACAATATTATTGTGAATTTTCTTTCTCCTTAAGTCTAGAAATCTGTATTTTAATCTTATCTCCTCAGAATATTCTTGATCAGAAAATACTGGCAAAGGAAGCTCTTTTGTTTTTCCAAGTACTTCGAATTTATCTATTTTTACCTCAATATCTCCAGTTGATAATTCTTTGTTAACTGTATCGGATGTTCTAGCTAGAACACTGCCTTCAATTTTAATAACAGTCTCAAGTGATATTTTTTCTAATTGAGAAAAATTTTTATTGTCTTTGTCTATAATACATTGAGTAAGTCCAAAATTATCTCTTAAATCAATAAATAACAAATTTCCATGATCTCTCTTTTTATGAACCCACCCAGATAACAAAACCTTTTTATCAATATGCTTTTTATTTAACTCTTCACAGGTATGTGTTCTAAATTTACTCAATTATTCCTCTAAAATTTTTTTTATTGATTTATAATCAATTGGTTTTTTGTTTATTAAGCTAAACTGATCAACTTTATATATAAAATCAAAAATTTTTCCATAAGACCTTTCGATTCTTTTAGTTATATATTCAATTATTTTTTTCTCAATTTTTATTTGTCTGTCTGAAAAATGTTTTAAAACTAACGCAAAA
>MDTA01068713.1_pt1 | contig 18227 bp, 20 predicted proteins | sample 811151 | NCBI WGS metagenome assembly MDTA01 (sample SAMN05326648, study PRJNA326480) | marine metagenome | isolation source: seawater | place: Indian Ocean: South | collected 2010
GCAGAATTATTTAAAAATGAAAATTAATTTAAAATTGTTGAATCAAAAAGCAAAATCTTTGAGAAAAAAAACTTTTTTAGAATTTATAAAAAAAAAAGAGGCCCATCTTGGTGGAAGTTTTTCTATGATAGAAATATTGATTTCAATTTATGAGTATATGAATAAAAAAGATAAATTCGTATTAAGCAAATCTCATGCGTCTTTTCCATTATGTATCCTTCTAAGAGAAAAAGGTTTGAAACCCAAAATGACAACTCACTTAGAAATTGATAAAAAAAATGGCGTAAATTGTACTACAGGGAGTCTTGGACATGGTTTACCGATATCAACAGGTATGGCTTTCGCTAAAAAAAAATTAAATGTTAAGGGAAATATATATGTGTTAATTAGCGATGGCGAATGTCAAGAAGGTACGACCTGGGAATCATTTTTGATAGCAAGCAAACATAAATTAGATAATCTTATAGTATTAATAGATTATAATAAAATCCAAGCTCTTTCACGATTAGATGATGCGTTGCCTTTAAAGAATTTAAAAAAAAAAATCGAGGCATTTAATTGGAATTGTATAAATGTCAAAGACGGTCATTCGTTTAATTCAATTTTTTCTGCATTGAGGAAAAGACGTATTAAAAATAAACCATTGGCTATTATTTTTAATACTATAAAAAGCAAAGGGATTAAAAACTTTGAAAATGATCCTATATGGCATGCTCGAAAGCTACAAGAAAACGATATAGCCATAGGTAAAAGAATACTTGACATAAAATGAGAAGAATATTTGGAAAAGTCATTGATCAATTAGCCTTCAAAGATGATAAAATTGTATTAATAGTTGGTGATATTGGATATGGAATATTTGATGATTTTAGACGCAATCATCCGAAAAAATTTTATAACTTTGGTATATGTGAACAAAGCATTATAGGCTCTGCTGCAGGAATGGCATTGGAAGGTCTTAAACCATGGGTTTATACAATAACTCCGTTCTTAATTGAAAGACCTTTCGAACAGATAAAACTAGATATTAATGAGCAAAAAGCAAATGTTAAATTAGTTGGTTTTGCTGATTACCCAACTCTTGGCCCAACTCACTCAGAAATTAATGCAAAAAAAACTATTAAATTATTCAAAAATATTCAATCTTTCTTCCCTAAAAATAGTTATGAAACTAAAAAATTTACTTATGAAATCTCAAAAAGAAAGGGCCCTTGTTTTATGAGTCTTAAGACAGACAAATTTTTAAATAAAAACTGGTAGTATGGCCTTAAAAGAATTTAATTTAATGACGCAAAATCATTTAATAACGAAAAGAAATTATATTTCGAGAATGGTAAATTCAAAAGTAGATTGCATGATCGAGGCTAAAAAATATGGTAAGAATTATTGGGATGGGCCACGCAAATTTGGATATGGTGGATACAAATATATTAAAGGAAGGTGGACCAAAGTAGCAAAAAAAATAATTAAGAAATTTAAACTTAATAATAAGTCAAAAATTTTAGATGTTGGATGTGGAAAAGCTTTTATATTGTATGAAATTAAAAAAATTTTACCAAATATAAAAGTTGTAGGTTTTGACATATCAAGACACGGGATTAAAAATGCACCAAAAGATATACGAAAAAATCTTTTTATTCATAAAGCTCAAACAAAATATCCCTTTAAAAATAGATATTTTGATTTAGCGTTTTCCACTGGTTGTTTTCATAATCTTGAAATAAATGATCTTAAATTTGCTATTAAAGAAATACAAAGAGTTTCCAAACAAACCTATATTATGGTTGAAAGTTACAGAAATGAGCTGGAGTTATTTAATTTACAATGTTGGGCTCTTACGTGTCAAAGTTTTTTTTCTAAGAAAGAATGGATATGGATATTTAAAGAATTCAAATATAAAAGATATTTTGAATTTATTTATTTTACCTGATTTATTTTTTTTTTAATAAAACCTTAATATTTTGGAATTTTTCATTAAAACTATCTTTTATATTGCCTGATTTAAAACCTTTACATAAATCTTCAACGGCATCTTTAATTGAATGAGTAAACTCAAAGTTTAACATATTTTGTATCTTATCTGAATTTATTCTATAGGATCTTATGTCATCACTTTTTGTTATTCTAACATCTATTGTATTTTGTAATTTTTCTTCCACCACCTCTTTTACAATATTTGCAATTTCTATTATTTTTAAATTTTGTAATCCTGCATTAAAAATTTCGCCGTTGAATTTTTCTATATTTTCAAAGATTAAATAATCATACAATCTAACCATGTCATTAATATGAATATTTGGTCTAAATTGTTCTCCTCCAAATACATTTATAAATCCTTTATGATATGCAAAATTAGTTAATATATTTACTGATAAGTCAAATCTCATTTTTTCACTAAAACCACATACAGTTGCAGGCCTTATTACCAATCCAATAAAATTATTATCGACTTCATTTAATAATATTGGTTCACACATTGCTTTAAATCTGTTGTAATCTGTTATAGCTTTTAAAGGATGGTTCTCATCAACATTTGGACTATCACTAACTCCATATACAGACGATGTTGAAGCATATATAAATTTTTTTACTCCATTTTTTTTTGATAATTTTACCAAATGATTAAAACTTAAGTAGTTTACCTCTTTAGAAAGTGAGGGGTTTAAATCAAAAGATGGATCATTCGATATACAAGCAAGATGTAAAACTGTATCAATATTATGATTTTTTATAGCAGCTTCAAAAGAAATAGGATCTCGAATATCTTTTTTAATATTTTTCAAATTATTATCTTTTGGAAGATGATCATCGCCATACAATGCTATGTCATAATTAATAATTTTAACATTTTTTGTTTTTAGTAAATGAAAAATAAGTCTTGTACCTACATAACCTGAACCACCAGTAATTAATAATTTTGTCATTTATTTTTTTAAATATTTAAACCAATCCTTTGTAGCTTTTTTAATTTTATCTTTTGTCCACAAAGTTGATTCCTTCCAATAATTGATATTTTTTAAGACATCTCTCATACCATCCTCTATTGAAACTTTAGGTTCCCAATTTAAGTCATTTTTTATCAAACTTATATTTGCATGGGTAACATTAGGCTCTCCCGGTCTTTTGGGCATGAATACTCTATTCCCCCCAATTAGACTTACTAGCTTATTTACAGATAAAGTTTTTCCTGATCCAACATTATATATTTTATTTTTTTTCTTGGTTATGAAAGATTTGTAAAAGACTTCTGAAATATCTTTTACATTAATAAAATCTCTTTTTTGATTACCATCCCCAACAATTGTAAATGGCTTACCCGATAATTTTTGTTTTAAAAACACTCCCAGAGCAGCTCCATAGGCACCATGAGTTCTTGATCTTGTTCCATATACATTGAATAATCTTAAAGAAATGTAATCAATATTGTAAACATTTGACCAATGAGAAACCAGCTGTTCACCTACATTTTTTGAAAATGCATAAGGATATTTAGGATTAATTTTTTCATTTTCATTTGTCGGGTATCGCTTTGGTATACCATAACAAGAAGATGAGGCAGCGTATATAATTCTTTTTACTTTATTTTTTCTCATGGCCTCTAATACATTCATAGTACCAATTATATTGGTTTCTAAGTAATTTTTTGGATCTGTTATTGAAGGAACTACATCAGACATCGCAGCCAAATGAAAAACACATTTTGTATTTTTAAAAATTTTTAAAAGATCCTTATGATTTCTAATATCTATTTTTTTTAAAATAACTTTTTTATTTTTTAGAATTTTTTTGATATTTTTAGTTGAACCATCTTTAAGGTTATCAATTATAATTATTTTTTTAATTTCTTTTTTCTTGACCAACAACTCTACCAAATGACTACCTATAAAACCGGCCCCACCAGTAACGATTACTTTCATTTAAGTATAGCCTCTAGTGATCTTTCTACTTGTTGTAGAGAAACCCAGTTTGAATGTCCAAGAATATTAGTTTTTAGTGCTCCTGCAATAGCTCCAACTATCGCGATTAACTTTGGGTCACAACCATTCTTAACTAGACAAGATGTATAGCTATAGACAGCGTCCCCAGCTCCCAAAGTATCAACTACTTTTATATTTAAGGCTGGAAATTTTACAACATTAGCTTTACTTTTATGAGAAACTTTTGCAATTAACCCATCGATTCCCCTTGTAATCATCAAATTTTTATATTTTTTCATTCTTCTATCTTTAATTAGTTTAAATATATCTAAATTTTTTTCTGATAAACCTAATCTAGCCTCTGGTTCGTCAATAGATAAATAATCTAATTTTGGATATTTAGTAAAAAGATTATACCCTCTATTTCCAGAATTTGTTTGTACATTAGCACAAAGAAATTTTGATTTTTTTAAAATGGTATCTACGATTCTCTTAGTGAATAAACCATGACCAAAGTCACAAACAATTACTTTATCAAATTTTTTCAAATTTTTATCTAAATAATTACAAAGAGAGTTATTAGTGTATTCTATATTATTAAAATCATAATACTCAAAAAACTTTGTTTTTGTTGCTTCATTTATAAATCTATTTTTTTTCACCTCTTTATAATTCTTTTGTCTAAAAAATTTTAAATTTACTTTACTGCCTAAATATTTTCTTATCCTGCTTTTTAGTTTCATATCTTTAAATAAAGATACAAAAGTAATTTTATTATTCAGTTGAGATATATTTTTAACAACAGGTACTGAGCCACCTAAAAAACTTGTCTGATTTTCATAATTGACTGATAATATTGACTCTTTGGAAGGAGTTCCTATTGGATATGAATAAATATATGTATCAATTATAACTTCACCTATAATTAGTATTTTTTTATTTCTAAATGTTTTTAAATCTGAATAAAATCTTTGAAGAATCTTATTTTTTTCTTGGTTATTTTTTAATAATTTATTAATTGAATTGTTAACAAAATGAAACTCTTGAAAGTTTTCATTAAGAATCTTTGTAGACGAATATTTTTGACCTTTTGTGAATATTAAATTACCACCAAACTTTTCTGTAATTTTTTTTTCTAATTTTAAATTGCCTGCTTTATCGCCAGATGGAGATTTATAATCACTACCCTTACAATAAAAGTCTGGCTTTAAATTTTTGATTACTTCTATCGAGCTATTTGAACTACTTACTGTGATATAGTCTATTATATCAATATGTGATAAAAAATTACATCTCTGCTCAATTTTGAAATATGGTTGATTTAAGCCTTTGTTTACATACTTATCAGTTGTTAAAGATACAACTAACACGTCTCCGTTATCCTTAGCATATTTAAAATGATCCAGATGACCAAGATGAATTACATCGAACACTCCATGAACTAAAACAATTTTTTTTTTGTTTTTATAGCATTTATTTCTGATATCTTTTAATTGATTTAAAGATACTATTTTATTAGTCATTTAATGAACTTATACATAAATTTTAATTAATGAATACCCTTATCATAGGCTCAAGCGGTAAAATTGGAAAGTTTTTTACGAAATATAAAAAAAAAAACTTTTATTTAACCTATTTCAAAACAAAAATTAAAGATGGTATTAAATTTAACATTCTTAAAGATAATCTAGATTTAATTATAAACAAATATAAAATAAAGAAAATTGTTTTGTTATCTGCTATCACAGAGCCAGATGAATGTGCAAAAAACAAAGCTCACTCAAACAATCTCAACGTTATTATGACAAAGAAGTTAATCAATAAGATTATCGACAAAAATATTTATTTTATATTTATTTCAAGCGAATTAATCTTTTCTGGAAAAAAAGGTAATTATAAGGAGGAAGATAAAGCAAATCCAATCAATTTATATGGAAAACAAAAATTACTAGTTGAACAATATTTGAAAAAAAATTACGATAACTTTGCTATATTAAGAATTGCTAAAACCTATTCTGATGATTTTTCAGATAAAACTTTAATTACAAATTACGTCAAAGAGATAATCTCAAAAAAGAGAAAATTTTATGTTTCAAAAAAACAAATTTTTAGTCCTTTGTATGTAAATGATTTAATCAAAATAATTTATTATTTTTTAGCAAAAAAAAAAATTGGGACTTTTCATGTTGCGGGTCCAAAGTCTTATTCTAGATACCAAATTTTCACAAAGGTATTGAAAGAGATAAATAATTACAAAAAAGATAATTTTAACCCTCAAATCATAAACGTAAATTTAGAAAAACTCAAATTGATTGCAAAAAGACCTTTAAATGTAAGTCTCAATATAAGCAAACTTAAAAGAAATATTAATTTTAATTTAAAAAAGGTAGATTTTATTTTAAAAGAAGTTTTAAAAAAAAACTATGCTAAAAAATTTAACACAAGATAAAAAAGCTAAAACACCATCTTTTTTTTTTAAAAAAGAGGCCGTAAAATTTGACTTAAGATATGTAAAATTTTTAGAAAATTATTATAGAAAAAATTCTAAAGATGTTAGAATTTGTTTACATACAAAAAAAAACGCAAAACATCACGATATGATTATATTACAACAAAAATTAAAATTTTATACACCTCATAAACATTTAAGAAAAGGTGAGACTTATCACATTATAAAAGGATCAATGGCGTGTGTTTTATTTAGTAACAAAGGTAGTATAAAAAAAATATGTCATTTAAAAAGAAATGATATATTTAGGACACCAATTAATATATTTCATACAATGTTACCTGTATCTAAGTTTGTGATTTATCATGAAAGTAAAACAGGACCCTTTTTAAAGAAAAATGATAGTATATTATACGAATGGTGTAAAAAGTTGACTAATAATAAATCTAAGATAAATAATATAAAAAAAAGAGTTTTCAGCTCTATTAAAAAATTATGAAAAATTTCGAGTCATATTTAAATAGAAGAATCGATAAAAATGACAATTATAAAAATTTATTAGATTTTCCAAAATACATAGAAATAGAAACAGTTAATGCATGTAATGCTAGATGCCCTATGTGCACTATAAATGATTGGGAGAGAAATTATCCAGTCATGAAAGACGATGTATGGAACAAAGTGAGTGATGATATAATTGAAAATAAAAAATTAATAAAAAGAGTGAGTTTATATAGAGACGGAGAGCCTTTAATCGATAAAAAAATGGCTATGAGAATAAATAAGCTTAACGAAAATGGTATTAAAAATACCTCAATTGCTACTAATGTTTCATTATTAAACGAAAAAAAAGCAGCAGATCTTTTAGAGGCAGGCTTAGGAATGGTTATATTTTCGATCGATAGTTTAAAAAAGGATGTGTTTGAAAAAATTCGTGTAAGGTTAAAGTTTGAACAAGTAAGAGATAATGCCATAAGATTTTTGCAATTAAGAGACAAAATTAATCCAAATTGTAGAGTATGGATTAGAATGATTAGACAAGACAGTAATTATAACGAGTGGGATGAATACTATGATTTTTGGAGAAAATATACCTCTGATGTTGACAGGATATACTACCACAATATTTTTAATTGGGGTGGCCAGCTTGATAACTATAAGTCTGTTTCTAAAAGTTTTGAGCCTAATTTACCGTGCGTAGCATTGTGGTCTTTATTAGTTGTTTTTGCTAACGGAGACGTTCCTTTGTGCAATGTAGATTACAATAACAAATATCCTACAGGAAGTATAATGAGCAATTCTATTAAAGAGCTGTGGCAGTCAAAAATTATGAATGCTAGAAGAAAATTACATATCAATGGTAATAAAAAAGATATCTCTATATGTGCAAATTGTAATGTTTGGGATGAAGTAAAGGGGGAAGAAATAGTCTCTCCAGAGTTCGCAGAAAAGGTTTCAATACTGAACTCTAAAAGTAATTCCTAAAAATGAAAAAAGCGATAATTATCGGATCAGGATTTTCTGGTTGTATGTTTGCTATGATGTTGAAAGAAAAAAACTGGGATGTGACCTTGATAGAAAAATCAAATCAAGTTGGGGGCGGTGTAAGAACTTTCTATCATGGCGGTCATCCATTTACTTACGGACCGAGACATTTTATTGGACCAGAGATAAATATGCCTGCATTTGAATTTTTAAACAAAATTGTTCCCATGAGGCATATAAAAAAAATTAACTATAGTTATCAACAAAAAGATGATTATTTTGCAAATTATCCTATGCATATAGATGATATTAAAAAATTAAGTGATTCTGAAAAAATTTTTAAAGAACTTGATGAATTACCGGCTGAGACAAAATCAAAAAATTTTGAAGAATTTTGGATGGGAAGAGTGGGTAGGACGCTGTATGAAAAATTTAATAAATTTTACAATCTTAAAGCTTGGCAAATAAAATCAAATAAAGAAATGGATTATGGTTTTGAAGCAACAGTGAAAAGAAAACCTCTTGAAACAGGCTCAAAATACGAATTTCATACTGGTTATATTAATGCCTATCCCACTGCTAAAGATGGCTATAATAAATTTTTTGATATATCATTAAAGGGTTGTAATATTATTCTTGACAAAAAAATCACTAAGGTTGACTTAGATAAGACAACTGTTCACATTAATGAAGAAAAACACAAAGCAGATTTAATAATATCAACTATATCACCTGATTTTCTGTTTGAAAACTGTTGGGGTGAATTGGCTTATGTTGGTAGGGAGTTTTATAAAATTGTGTTGCCTATAGAGCAAGTTCTTCCTGATGATGTTTATTTTGTGTATTATCCAAATGAAAATGAACAACAAACAAGAGTTACTGAATTTAAAAAATTCACAAGACATCAAAGTAAAAATTCTCTTATAACATTAGAAGTACCATCTATGAAAAATAAACTTTACCCAACTATGCTCAAAGATCAGGTTAAACTTGCTGAAAAATATCTAGATGCCTTACCTGACAATATCAAATCTGTTGGAAGAATGGGAACCTATAGGTATGTTGATATTGATGATATAATTATGCAAGGGCTTGAATTTAAAAAAAATTTATGATTTGAGTATTGAATGTTAGATAAATATATAAATAATTTTCAAAAAAACGGATATTTAATAAAAAAGACTAACGATAATAAGTCTCTAAATTATCTTCAAAAAGAAATACATAAACTTTTGCTTTCATCAAAACCAAAACTGAAAGATAAAACTAGAGATCTTGATTACATATCTTTTTATGAAAATTTACATAAATACGTAAATCACAAAGAACTGAATGAAATTAGAGTATCAGTCATTAATAAGATTAATAGAGATAAAAACTTTGCTGATCATTATTATTTAGCATGCAAAGAAGTACTTGATGGATTAGTTGGCAATGAAATAGCTATGCAAAAAAAAATAAATCTTTCAATTCAAATGCCCAATGAAAAAAAATCAATGCTTCCAATGCATTCAGATATCTATGCTGGCGAAAGTCCATTTGAAGTTGTTATGTGGATACCCCTGATGAATGTTGAAGCTTCAAGTCACTCGATGTTTATCACCAATCCAAAAGACAATAAAGTGATAAACCATGAGGTTACTAAATCAAAAAATAGATCAATATCTGAAATTTTCAAAAAGCACAGAAAAAAATTTAAATTTATTAAAATAAAATATGGAGAGGTTTTAATATTTACACCTATATTATTACATGGGAATGAGATTAATAAAACTACTAAAACAAGAGTATCTATTAATTGCAGATTTAAAAGTTTACTTTCTCCATATGATGTTTTCAGTAAAACTCACAGAAATATTCCTCACTTTTATAGACCATTAAACATAAAACCATTAACGAAAATTGGTTTCAATTTTATTCGTTCAATCGAAGAAAAAAAATACAAAACTGAAATTTAAAATGAAAACATACGCAGGCTATATTAACTTAAAAGCAATCAATGGTGTTATCTTTCCATCATATGCACAAAACCAGATGAATAAAGACTTTATAGTAAATAAATTAAAAGGCCAATTTTATTTAGCAACAAATGAAAATACTTATGGATCTAATAATATTGTTTTAATTTCACTTTTAAAAGAAAAATCTATAAAGGGCGTTGTAATGTTATCAGTATTTTCTTTACCAAATAATTTTAATGACAGGAAAAATATCTATAAAATTTGTTTAGATAACAAAAAAGAAATTCATTTTAATTTTGAACAATTAAAATTAAAAACAAAAAAAGATATAGACAAAATTGAAGAGTCATTAATTTTTAATCATGAATTCTTTACAAAAAAAAAAACTTCAATAACTAAATTTGAAAAAAGTATTTTTAATGATCCTAGCTGGACATTAGTCTAGATTTAAGTACTTTTTAACAGTACTATAAGTATTTATTTTCCTTAATTTATATTTTTTAACTGCTTTATTGACATTAACTATGTAAGTGGGAGTTCTTACTTGTGAATAAACTACTTTAATATTTTTGTATTTTTTCTTATATAAATTAATTACTTTTTCCAATTTAACAGGTCTATATGAAGCTATATTAGCTATATCATAATTATTTTTAAAATTTGTCAAATTTTTTTCTATAAATCTACTTAAGTCATTAATATGTAAACAACTATTAAATAAATCATCTTTGTTATAAATTTTAACACATTGTTTTTTACTAAATCTATACTTCAAATTTGATAAAAAGGTGCTATGACAACCTTCTCCTAAAATTGCACTTAATCTTAAAATCAAAATAGACTTAATCTTTTTTTTAGATATTTTACGAAGTTTCTTTTCTGACTTTAATTTTGAGAGACCGTATAAATCTAGATTTTTAGAGGAATCACTTTCCTTCACAACTTTCCTTTTATTTGTTCCATAAATAGACATTGAGGATAAATAAATTAATTTTTTTACATGTTTTTTTTTTGCAAAAGAAAAAACTATATCATCAATCTTTTGGTTATTTTGGTAACATTTAATTTGAGTATATTTTGGAGGTGTACTCGCAGCACAGTGAATAACTGTATCTATATTATCTAATTTATCCAAATTTTTTTTATTAAATTTTATATATTTTATTTTTTTCGAATATTTTTTTTTCAACTTATAACATGTAGCAAAAACTCTATTTTTTTTTGCTAAATGAGCTAAAATATTTTTGCCAACAAAACCGGTTGAGCCAGTAATTAATACTTTCATTTTGAATATAATATGTATAAAAGAACCATCTAAAAATTAAAACTTAAATGTATACTTTTAAAAAGTTTAAATCAAAATATATTCCGACAATAACTCGTGCAAAAAATGAATATTTGTATCTTAAGAAATTGGGAAAAGTATTAGATTTTACCAGTGGCTGGACTGGATTTGCCTCTTTAGGCCATAATAATGATTTGATTTTAAAAGCAATAAAAAATCAAATGAATAAATTTTGCCATGCTGACTATAATGAGTTTAATAATCCACTAGTGGAAAAATTATCAGAGAAGATTGTGAATTATTCACCCTATAAATCAAAAAAAATTTGGTACTCCGGCAATAGTGGAAGTGAAGCAATCGAGGCGGCAATGAAATTAAGTTATCAAGTACATTTCGCGCAAGGTAATCCTAAAAAAGTTAAATTTATAAACAGGTCACAATCTTTTCACGGTGCTATGTTAAGCCCATTGTCAGTTACAACTATTGATATATTCGAAGTTTTTAAAAATATTAAAAATAAAACTATACAAGTTTCACAAAACAATATTTATACCAATTATAACCCTAAATTATCTATGGGTAAAAAAAGAAATGAGACTTTCAAAGATCACTTAGAAAGATCATTATTTGAATTAGAAGATAAAATAAAAAAAAATAATCCAGAGACTATATGTGCTTTCGTTGGAGAAACTCAATTAGGATCATTAGTTGGAGATGTCCCACCACAAAAAGGATATTGGAAAGGTGTTTCCCAAATTTGTAAAAAATATAACATACACTTAATTTTAGACGAAATTTATTGCGGCATGGGAAGAAGTGGTAAAATGTTTAACTTTGGCTGGGATAGCATTAATCCTGATTTTGTGTGTGCAGGTAAAAATACTACTAGTGGATGTATACCATTTTCTTTTGTTATGTCAGAAAAAAAATACGAAAATATAATTTTGAATAACCTAGGACGAGTAAACTTGGGACATACATTTCAAGCTCACTCATTAGGTATAGCGGCTGCACATGCTGTTTTAGACCAGATAAAAAAAAGCAAGCTTTTAAAATATGTGGAAAGAAATGGAAATTACATTCAAAAAGTACTCACTTCAGAACTAAAAAATAATCATTTTTTTGATAATGTAAGAGGAAGAGGATTTGCAATTGCCCTAGAGCACAAAACAAACAATAATAATCTTTTTTCAAAAAATTTAAAAAGCATTATGCTTAATGAACACAAAATTCTAATTAATTCAAAGTTTCACAGGACTTCATTTTTACCACCTTTCATAGTAAGTAGAAAGGTAATTGATAAAACCTTAGAAAAATTTATCAAAACTTTCATTAAGCTTTCCAAAATCGATAACAAAAAAAACAAGTAGGATACTTTTGAGAATTGCAATTTTAGGAAGTCAAGGTTTATTAGGAAAAAGTTTAATTAAGAACTTAAAAAAAACTGAAATACTTTCAATCGATAAAATATATAGAAAAAAAAATAAAAATTTTTTTAATATAGATCTTACAAAAAAATTTAGTATTAAAAAATTTAAAAACAAAAGAGCAGATGTTGCTGTACTTCTTGCTTTTTTTAAAACACAACCAGAGGAATTTTTTAATGTAAGAAAAAGTGTATTTAATGAAACTAATAAAAAAATACTCAAAAATTCTCTAAATATTTCCAAAATATTGAAAGTTAAAAAGATTATTTATTTTTCATCTCCTGCTATTTATCAAATAAATTATAAAGATATAAAAATAAAAGAAAATTTTAAAAAAAAACCGAAAAATATCTACGGTAAATTTAAATTATATGCAGAAAATAAAGTCAAAGAGTTTGGAAAAAAAAACAATATAACATCTATTAATCTTAGATTATTCAATTATTTTGACAATAGAGGTAATATATTAATCAAAAATTTTAAAAATCAAATATCAAATAAAAAAGTAGTTTTAAATGGTAGTGGTTATCAAAAAAGAGATTTTTTGCACGTCGAAGATATCGCTAGATCAATAGTTTCAATAAGTAAAAAAAAAATAAATAGTGGTAATTATAACTTATGTTCATCAATTGGTGTAACTATAAATAATATTTTAAGAAGTTGTCTAAGAAAAAAGAATAATAAAATAAAAATTGAATACAAAACGAAATACAAGAAGGTTGATCATTTAGTAGGAAATAATGAGAAACTTAAAAAACTTATTAACCTGCGTGTTACAAAAAAATTTAATTACTTTATTTCAAAGCAATAACTTTACAATTTCTTGTTTCGTCGTTTTTAAAAACTATATAATCAAATTAAACTGATGGTATTAATTTTCTCAATTTAAAAGGTAATTTAGTATCTATTTTTGAATAGATAATTCCAACACCTTTTTTTTTTAAACTTAAAATTTTACCATCTGGTGAAATAATTGCTGAGTGACCATATGTATGCCTTTTACCGTAATTTCTTCCAACTTGATTAGGAGCAAAAATATAACAAAAGTTTTCAATTGCTCTAGATTTTATTAATGTAACCCAGTGTTTTTTTCCTGTATTTTTTGTAAACGCTGAAGGTATAGAAATAAATTTAATATTTTTTTTTGATAATTTTCTAAACATTTCAGGAAACCTTATATCGTAACAAATTGTAAGACCTAAATTTCCCCATGGTAGTTTCACAATTTTTAGTTTATTACCTTTGGCGAAAGTTTTGCTTTCAAAATATTTTTCTTTAGCACTAACTGTTACGTCAAACATATTGATTTTATCGTAATAAGTTTCAATTTTACCTTTAGAATTTATAACTATAGATCTGTTTCTAAGTTTATTTTTCTCCAAAACACTAATTGATCCTATAATAATCCATTTTTTAAATTTTCTTGATAATTGTTTTACAACTTTTAAAAACGGATCTTTAGTCATTGAGTAACTGTGTTTAAATAACATATTCTTATCACTAGTCATGATAGACGACACTTCAGGTGTAACAATAAGGTCTGCTTTATTTCTTATAGCTTTTCTAATTAATTTTAAGTTTTGACTAAAGTTTAGGTGATAATTTTCTCCTGTTGACAACTGAATACAAGCAACTTTCATTTATAGTTAGCAAATTTTTTAATTAAAATAATGTCTTTAAAAGAAATGCACTATCTAATATATACTATTAAATTATAATTGCAAAATCTAGCAAAATAATAATGATGAAAAAATATGGGACAATGAATTTTAAAGATATAAAAAAATTTATCAAAAAATTTAATTTAAATAGCTTTAACTCAAAATCTAAAGTAACAGAATATGCAAATTACTTTAAACTTTATGGATTAATAAAAAAAGTCCCTGAAGATAAAAGAAAAGACAAATCAAGCGTGCATTTAATTAATGTAATAAAAAATTACAAAAAACCACACGAGTTTGAGATGGATGATTTATGTAGATTACACTGGTTGGTTTTAAAAAAAAAAGCTTTTAATATATTAGAATTTGGATCTGGATTTTCAACATCTTTCATAGCTCATGCATGCAATATCCTATCAATCAATTTCAAATCAATAAAAAATATTAGAGTAGATAAAAAATTTCATATTTACTCACTTGAAGAAAATAAAACTTACTTGAAAATTACAAAAAAAAGAATTCCTTCATTTTTGAAAAAATATGTATCATTAATTAAATCAAAAAATAAATTAATTGAATATAAAGGAAAATATGCCACAAAATGCACCAACATACCAAATATCTCACCTGATTTAATTTACTTAGATGGACCCTCACAATACGCAACAAAACAAAATATTAATGGTTTTAATTTAAACAATATTTCTCGATTTCCAATGTCCGCAGATATACTTTATTTAGAATATTTTTTAGAGCCAGGAACATTTATTATAGTTGATGGTAGAACCGCAAATGCAAGATTTTTAAAAGATCATCTTAAAAGATCATGGTCTTACCAACATGACATAAAGGGAGATTGTCATTATTTTGAATTAAAGGAAAAACCACTTGGTGCCCACAACAGATATAAGTTAAAATTTAAAAATAGTTAATTAAATTAAAACTATATCAACTTATTTAGATGCAAAAAAGTAGCCATGCGGCAATGATATTGGCCCAGACTTAATTATTTTTTTATTGTTTTTTAAATTTACAGTGTAGCTACCCATGCCTAGATGTTTTGGTCTTCTTAAATTAATATCTATTTCCATGAATTCTTTTTTAAATTCACCATATTTTTTGTTTTTTAAATACTGTTTTATTTTTGGGAGACTAAATATGTTATAATAGCTACCATTGAAGTCGTTTTTTGAAAAATCTTTTGCGTAAATTTTTAATTCAGCAAGACCATCATAAAATAATGAGCTACAAGCAATTGATTCTGGTTTTAAATATAATACATTTTTTAGATATTCGTCGTACCAAAAATCCAAAAAAGACATAACATGGAATGAGACAACCAAGTCAATTTTTTTTGGTAACTTAGTTTTTTTGTTTTTTAATTTTTTGATATCACAAACTGAAAAACTACAATTTTTTAAATTTGAATTTTTAAGCTTTTTTTTTGCAAAAGCTATAAGCTTTTTATTATTATCTAAACCAATTATTTTTGCTTTTTTATACTTTTTTGCCATAAAAATAGTATTTGCACCCGCTCCACAACCGATATCGATTATAATTTTTTTATTGAATTTAAAATTTCTTTCTAAAAATTTTAAAAATAATTCTGTTGATCTATATATCCTCTTAAATTGTATTTTGTGATATTTTATCATTTATGACTATTTATATGTTTTTAAATTCATTAGCATCAAATCTTGGTAAATAGTATCTATCAAATTTTTTATTAAGTATAATATTTCCAGAATTACTAGTTAAAGCGAAAGGTAAATTTAATTTTTTCAAAATTTTTTTACTATTTTTGTTATATGAACCCCATGGATAACATAAAGAAATGTTAGATATATCTATATTGTTGTTTTTGAAAAAAATTAAACTTTTTATTATCTCATCTTTTTGCTTTAGATCACTTAAATTATTAAACATAATATGATTTGTTCCATGTGACCCAATATGCATGTTGTTGTTTTCTAACTCTTTTAAATTTGAAATAGACATATACAGGTTTTTGGAGAATTTACTTTGGTCAGTTTTAATATATTTATTAAATAAAAAATTACATATATCATTACTAATATTTTCAGTTGTTTCTTTGTATAAAATCTTTTTTATAAGTATTGTTTCACTATCATCGTACTCAGGTATTCTGTAATTATGTAATCTTTTTTTATTTAAAAAGTTTATTCTTATTTTTTTCTTTTTTAAACAATTTATAATTTCATTAATTAATTCTTTCTTATCATTTATTACACTTAGTATAAATTGAAGTTTATTTACTTTTAAAATTTTTTTTTTAAAAATTTGAATAGGTGGATAAAAACAACCTGAAATTTTCTCTTTGCTTAATAGAGGTAAAACGTATTTAAAATGATCTAGATACCCATCGTCAAAAGTTAGTAGCATTAAAGGTTTTTTAAAATTAGGCTTTGTTTTATTATTTAATAAATAATTTAGTTCCTCAGCGGAAATCATACTAAAATTTTTTTTAAAAAACTTTAATTGTTTTTTAAACAAGTTTAATTCTATGCCTTTTAGATTTGGAAAGTTGGACTTTTTTATTTCTCTAACATAATGGTATGCCACAATATTAATCGAATTATCTCTAAACTTTAAAGGCATTTTTTTTTAATCTTTTAGAAACTTTGATTTTAAATATTTCACCCAGTTTTTTTTATGATAAAGATTCTTGTCATCCACATACACATCAAAACTAGGTTTAGATAAAAAAAGTTTATTAAATTTTACTCCCCAAGATTTAAGTTGAGTGTAAGTTTTTGTATAACCTATCTTGTTTGCTTTCATAATATTATCATTAGATCTACCCATGTACCTCGCTGTATGAATTTTAATTATATATCCTCTGTCATAAAGTTCATTGATTAATTTTATAGCTTTTCGATTTGGCTTTGATTTGCTGTAATCGTTTTTCGGAGTTTTGCAGATTATATTATCTATATCAAAACATATAATTTTTTTTTTCATAACAAATTATGTTTAATTAGCAATTTCATATTTTAAATAATTTTATAGTATAAAATCAAATTTATTATATAAATCATTTGATATTTTAATGAAGAAAAAAAATTCTAAAGAAATTAAATTTTATAAAACTTACCTAAAAAACTACAATTCATTTTTTTCTAAAGAAAATTGTAATAAGTTATATCTAATTCAAAAAAATATTGAAAATAAATTAAAAAACAAAAATTTTATCTTCGTTTGTGGTAATGGAGGATCAGCGTCAATAGCCAATCATTTTTTGTGTGATTTTAATAAAGGAATAAAAGAAACATCTAAAAAAAAAATTGTTCCTAAAATAATATCTTTATCCTCAAACATTGAAATTTTATCAGCAATTGCAAATGATCATAATTATAAAAATGTATTTAGACATCAAATTGAAAATTATGCTAACATTGGAGATTGTCTGTTAACTTTATCTTGTTCTGGAAACTCAAAAAATATACTTGAAGTTACAAAATTAGCAAAAAAAAAGAAATTGTTTATAATTTCCTTAACAGGTTTTTGTAAGAACAATGTAATTAAAAGTTTATCTAATATACATTTAAACATTAATATAAAGAACTATGGAATATGTGAAGATATTTTCCAAACTATTATGCATATAATTTCACAAAGTATTAGAAAAAAATATTCAAATAAAAAATCTATTCTTTAATGACTAGATTTAACTACAAATGAAAAAAAATATACATTGTATAGTTCAATGTCGATTGTCAAGTTCAAGATTACCAGCAAAAATATTTTTGCCTGGCCCTAAAAAACCTTTAATTGATCATTTAATCGAAAGACTTAATTTTTCAAAAAAGATTGATAAAATTATTCTAGCAATACCAAATTCACATAAAAATGATTTTATAAATGATTACTTTGATAAAAAAATTTCTCTTTATAGAGGTGATGAATTTAACGTCTTAAAAAGATATTTTTTTTGTGCAAAAAACTATAAGTCCGACATCATTATTAGAATTACATCTGACTGTCCTTTAATGGATTTTAGGATTATAGATGAAATGATAAA
>MDTA01164148.1_pt1 | contig 18221 bp, 17 predicted proteins | sample 811151 | NCBI WGS metagenome assembly MDTA01 (sample SAMN05326648, study PRJNA326480) | marine metagenome | isolation source: seawater | place: Indian Ocean: South | collected 2010
AAGAGTTAGAAGAGAAGAAGAAAAAGGAACTATATCTTGGAAAATTAAATTTAGAAATGGAACAGAAAAAGATTTTGTATCTCCAATTACAACTAAACCTTGGGGAAAATTTATACCAAAACTAGCAGAGGGAGATACGCCAAATCAAGGTGAAATAAAATCTCAAATTTTATATAGAGAACCAGAAGCATTGAATACAAAAAAAGATTTGCCTACTGTAAGCAAGGACTCATTTAAAAAAGGGGTTTATTATTAATGGCTAAAGTTAAAACTCACGTAGAAGAAAGCGATATACTCATTGTAGGCGGAGGCATGGCTGGTACTGGTGCAACTTTTGAAGCAAGACATTGGGGAAGAAATTTAAAAATAATTTGCGTAGAAAAAGCTAATATTGATCGTAGTGGGGCTGTGGCTCAAGGACTATATGCAATTAATTGCTACATGGGAATGCAATGGGATGAAAACCAGCCAGAAGACCACGTTCGATACGCACGAAATGATTTAATGGGAATGGTTAGAGAGGACCTAGGTTATGACATGGCTCGTCATGTAGATTCTACTGTTCATATGTTTGATGAATGGGGTCTCCCAATGATGAAAAATGAAAAAACTGGAAGATATTTAAGAGAGGGAAAATGGCAGATAATGATACATGGAGAGAGTTATAAGCCAATAGTTGCAGAAGCCGCAAAGAAGTCAGCAGATAAAATCTATAATAGAATAATGATAACTCATTTATTAATGGACGATGAAAAAGATAACAGGATTGGTGGTGCAGTTGGATTCAATATGAGAACTGGAGATTATCATGTTTTTAAAGCAAAAACTGTAATAGTAGCTGCAGGAGGAGCATCACATATTTTTAAACCTAGAGCAGTAGGCGAAGGTATGGGAAGAACTTGGTACGCACCATGGAGTAATGGTTCTGCATATGCACTTCCAATAGCTGTTGGAGCCAAGATGACTCAAATGGAAAATAGAATTGTTTTATGCAGATTTAAAGACGGTTACGGACCAGTGGGAGCTTATTTTTTACATCTAAAAACTTACACTCAAAATGCCAATGGTGAAAATTATGAAAAAAAATGGTATGACCAAACTAAGAAATTAGTTGGCGAATACATAGATCACCATCCGACTCCAACATGCTTGCGTAATCATGCATTCATTCAAGAGGTTATGGCTGGTGGCGGACCTATTCACATGGTGACAAAAGAGGCTTTCCAAGATCCTCATTTAGAAACAGTTGGTTGGGAAAACTTTCTTGGAATGACGGTTGGCCAGGCGGTAGTGTGGGCATCTCAAAATATTGATCCAAAATATACTAATCCAGAACTTACTACTTCAGAACCTTACGTAATGGGCTCTCACGCAACATGCTCTGGAGCATGGGTAAGTGGACCCGAAGATCTTTCACCACCAGAATACTTCTGGGGATACAATAGAATGTTAACTATTGATGGTTTATTTGGAGCCGGAGATACAGTGGGTGGAAGTGCCCATAAATTTTCCTCAGGATCATTTACAGAAGGTCGTTTAGCAGCAAAAGCTGCTGTAAAATATATTGAGGATAAAAAAGCTGATGGAGTTAAAGTGCAATCAAAACAATATGAGGATTTAAAAAAAATAATTTACAAACCTCTGGATAATTACACTGTTGGTAGAAACGAAATTACCGGTGGAACAGTTTCTCCTAGCTATATTTCTCCAATCCAAGGACTTCAAAGGCTTCAAAAAATTATGGATGAATACGTTGGTGGTATTACAGCTAACTACATGACTAACGGAAATTTATTAAAAAAAGGCTTAGAATTACTTGATTGGTTACAAGAAGATTTAGAAAATGTTGGGGCTGAAGATTATCATCAATTGATGAGAGCTTGGGAATTAAAACACAGAACTTTAACTTCTCAGTGTGTAACCCAACATACTTTATTTAGAGAAGAAACACGTTGGCCTGGGTACTATTACAGAGGAGATCATTTAAAATTAGATGATGAAAACTGGCATTGTTTAACAGTTTCAAGAAGAGATCCTAAAACAGGGAAATTTAAAATGGAAAAAGTGCCTGTTTATCATATTGTAGATGACAAAAAGGATAAGAAAGCCTCATAGTTTTAATGGAGCTTCTTGAAAAATCTGATAAAGAAATAAAAGAAATAGCACAACCGATTTGGAACAATCTTATAAAAACATCAAACATAAAAGACTACGGTGGTTTTACAAGAGATTTTTCATCACAAATGTTATACGGAGCAAATGAAGTAGAACTCGGAAAACAGTGGGCTAACAACAAATTATTAACTAGTTTATCTGAACAACAAACTTTTTTAGGCTGTATTAGGAGAGCTCAGTTTATTACTGTTCTTTACAAACAAACCAGCAATACAATTCCAGGAGAGTTTCTTGGCCGTTTGGTTCTGGGTGTTGAGGATGGAGTTGTAAAAGTGTTCGGAGCAACGATTTATTAGGTGCGTCAGTTTGTCAATTTAAATTTTTTGAGTTTTTAAAAACGTGTGTTAAAAATAATTATGCTCTTCTCAAATATTGATCAAAAATTTAAATCAAAAATTTCAAACTTTTTCAATATTAGGGTTGTTCTACAAGTTGGATTATTAGCTTTTTGGGGAGTGATTCTCACCGGCACCTTCATAAAGTTTTTTTAAATAAATTATCTTAAGTAAATCCCCATCTTTTTAAGCTTATCTATTGATTGACATAGTAATTTTGAAAGCATACTTAATAAGAGTATGCTGGAAATTTATCTACCGATAGCACAAGTTAATGTAGATATTTTTTTATTGTTATTTCTTAGTTTATCTGTCGGAATTTTATCTGGATTATTCGGAGTTGGCGGCGGTTTTTTAATGACTCCTTTTCTTATTTTTATGGGGATACCCCCTGTTTATGCGGTGCCAAATGAGGTAAACAACATTTTAGCTACATCTGTATCAGGCTCTCTTACTCATTGGTTTAAAAATACTTTGGATTATAAAATGGGTCTATTAATTGTGAGCGGAGGAGTAGTTGGAACACTCATTGGCATTACGACTTTTACTTATTTTTCAGAAATTGGGAAAATAAGTTTAATAATATCTTTATTATATATGTATTTGTTAGCGATTGTAGGAACTTTAATGATTATTGAGGGAGTAAAAGAAGTGGATCAAGCAAGAAAAAAAATAATTATTAAAAAAAAATTACATGAACACAATTGGTTTCAAGGACTTCCATTAAGAATGAGATTTCCAAAATCAAAATTATATGAAAGTGCTTTAACACCGATTTTATTAGGATTAATTGTTGGTTTTGTTGCAGTGATGATGGGAATAGGCGGAGCATTTTTGATGGTTCCAGCAATGATTTATATTGTTGGAATGCCAGTAAAACTAATACCGGGAACATCTTTGTTTGTTACGATATTTATTAGTGCGATAGTTACAATACTTCATTCTTTTAATTATGGCACAATTGATTTAACGTTAGTAATCCCTTTAATTCTTGGCTCAATTTTAGGAGTTCAATTAGGTCAAAAGCTAGGTCAGTATTTAGAGAGTTCTCATTTAAAAACTTTATTTGCATTGTTACTTTGTTCTGTAGCTGTCGCAATTGCTTATGATTCTTTCTTCAGAGATAAAACAAATGATTTTGTAAATAATAAAGTTACAAATACAGATCTAAATTTTTTTGCTGAATTTACTTTAAAATTTTCTAATGAAGCTCCTTTATTGTACGGTGCATTTGCTATTTTGTTAGCTGTAGGGCTAGGAGCTTTGGCGGCTTGGATGAGAAGGGTTATGAGTCCAGTAATTAAAAAATTATTAAGTGATTTTAGGGGTAAAGATAAAACTAAAAAACAAGAAGTTAAGTTTCCTGAAAAGTAATTTTTATGCGCTTCTGTAAAGTTTTGTCATAACGAACTCTCTATGACCTAATGCTTCAGCACAGGTTAACCTACCATTTGCAACTCTTAACATTGTTTTAATAAGTTCATCACCTGCCTGAGATAAATTCATTTCTCTAGATAAAATTTTTGAAACATCGCAATCAACATGTTCTTTCATTAATTTTGCAGTTAAGGGGTTTGCGGTAAGTTTTACAACTGGTTCGATCGGGTTTCCAATAATATTACCTTGACCAGTTGGAAATAAATGAATATTGAATCCACCTGCAGCTTGTAGAGTTACACATTCCGCTGCAGCTGATGAAGTGTCCATGAAGTATAAACCTTTACCTTTTTTTGGCTCTTCTGCAGGTTCTAGAACATCAATAAATTTTAGGTTTCCAATTTTTTGAAAATTGCCAAAAGCTTTTTCTTCAATTGTAGTTAAGCCACCTGCAATATTTCCTGCAGTTGGTTGACTTTCTGACAAATCATTAGTTGCCTCTTTTAAAATAAAATCATTATAAGCGCTCCAAGTTTTCATGAATTTTTCTTTTGCTTCCGGAGAAGCACCTCTTGAAGCACAAACTGTTTCGGCACCTGTTAATTCTGAAGTTTCTCCAAAACATAAATGAACACCAAATGGTTCTAATTTTTCCATTAAATTTCCTACTGTTGGATTAGATGCTAATCCAGAGGTAGTATCAGACTCTCCGCATTTGACAGATATCCATAAGTCACTTAAAGGGCATTCCTCTCGTTGTTTTTCGGATGCCCATTGAGAAAATTCTTGAGCTTTTTTAGATGCCTTCATAATTGTTCCGATATCTCCTGTTCTCTCTATATGAAATCCCTCAACTGGTTTTCCAGTTTTAGCTATTTCATCAACAATTCTTTTTGTCCATTTAGGTTCTATTCCTATAACAATTACTGCTGCAACATTAGGATTTTTTCCTGTTCCTATCATTGTTCTGAAATGCAATTCAAGATCAGCTCCGAATTGTAATCTTCCATAAGAATGAGGTAACGCAATAGTACCTTTAATGTTGTTTGCTACTGCCTCAGCACAAGCGTTTGAAATATCATCTACCGGAAGAATAATCACATGGTTTCTTGTTCCTGCTCTTCCGTTTTCTCTTTTGTAGCCTAAAAAACTTTTTGGGATTTCCATTATAAATTTACCATTTTTTTGTTTTAACGTTATGAACATGTACATGTTCACCTTTTTTTATCGATTTGACAACTTTTCCTATATCATGACCGTATTTTAATATCGTATCACCTTCTTTGAGATCTTTAAGAGCAATTTTGTGCCCTAAAGGAACTGCATTTGTTGAGCTAACTTTTATTGTTTTATCGCTTTCCATAATCCAAGCACTACAATCTTGGCCTTTTTTGGTTGTTTCTATAACGACTACTCCTACGTTATCTTTTTCGTCGTGGATAATAAGGTCTGGATGTGACATAAAATATGTAATGGATATAAACTAAATTTTGGTATATTTAAAGTAAGTTTTAAAAAATTATTTTAAGGATTTCTATGGCAAAAATGACAACAGAAGAAGCCTTTGTAAAAGTTTTACAAATGCATGGTATTGAACATGCTTTTGGCATTATAGGCTCTGCATTTATGCCTATATCAGATATTTTTCCAGATGCGGGTATAACGTTTTGGGATGTTGCTCACGAAAATAACGGAGGATTAATTGCAGATGGCTATACTAGAGCTACAGGAAAAATGTCGATGGTGATTGCTCAGAACGGTCCAGGTATTACAGGCTTAGTCACTCCGATTAAAACCGCATATTGGAATCACACGCCGTTACTTTTAGTTACTCCTCAAGCTGCAAATAAAACGATGGGTCAAGGTGGATTTCAAGAAGTAGAACAAATGAATCTTTTTAAAGATATGGTTTGTTACCAAGAAGAAGTAAGAGATCCATCACGAATGGCTGAAGTGTTAAATCGTGTTATTGAAAAAGCTATTAGAGGTTCAGCTCCCGCACAAATTAATGTACCTAGAGATTATTGGACGCAAATAATTGATATTGATTTACCTCCAATAGTAAGATTAGAAAGACAAGCAGGGGGCGTAGATGCAATTAATAAAGCTGCGAAATTATTATCTGAAGCTAAATTTCCAGTTATATTATCTGGTGCTGGAGTAGTTATAGGTGGAGCTATAAATGATTGCGTAAAACTTGCCGAGAAACTGGACTCCCCTGTCTGTTCAGGATATCAGCACAACGATAGTTTTCCGGGAAGTCACCCTTTGGCTGTTGGACCTCTAGGCTACAATGGATCAAAAGCTGCTATGGAATTAATTGCAAAGGCAGATGTTGTTTTAGCACTTGGAACAAGATTAAATCCTTTTTCAACACTACCTGGATATGGAATTGACTATTGGCCTAAAAAAGCAAAAATTATTCAAGTAGATATGAATTCTGATAGAATAGGTTTGACAAAAAAAGTTACAGTAGGAATATGTGGGGATGCAAAATTAGTTGCTCAACAACTTTTGTCTAAACTTTCATCAAGCGCAGGTGACACTGATAGAAAAAAAAGAAAAGATATAATACATCAAACAAAATCTTCTTGGCTTCAAAAACTTTCAAGCCTCGATCATGAAGATGATGATAAAGGCACTGTTTGGAATAAAGAGGCAAGAGAAAGAGACAAAGATAGAATGTCACCTCGGCAAGCATGGCGAGCTATACAAGCTGGGATGCCAGAGGATGTTATTATTTCAAGTGATATTGGGAACAATTGTGCTATTGGAAATGCTTATCCAACATTTGAAAAAGGAAGAAAATATCTCGCTCCAGGTTTATTCGGCCCATGTGGTTATGGTTTTCCCTCTATACTTGGAGCTAAAATCGGCTGTCCAAATACACCAGCGATTGGTTTTGCTGGAGACGGTGCTTTCGGAATAAGTATGAACGAAATGAGCTCATGCGCTAGAAAAGAGTGGCCAGCTATTACAATGGTCATTTTTAGAAACTATCAATGGGGCGCTGAAAAAAGAAATTCTATTTTGTGGTTTGATGATAATTTTGTAGGAACAGAATTAGACCCAGAATTGAGTTATTCAAAGGTAGCTAACGCATGTGGATTAAAAGGAGTAACGGTAAAAACCATGGAAGAAACAACTAAAGCTCTTAAACAATCTTGCGAGGATCAAAAAAAAGGAATCACTACTTTTATTGAGGTAATTTTAAATCAAGAATTAGGAGAACCCTTCAGAAGAGATGCAATGAAAAAACCAGTAAGAGTAGCTGGAATAAAAAAATCTGATATGCAGCCACAAAAAGGGCTTAATTAAAAATTTAATGAAAATCAAAAAAAGCTCCAATCGAAGTTTTGGAATTTTATTTTTTTTTGTATTTCTTGTTATAGGTCTTTGGCCGTTATTACAATCTGAAAGTATAAGAATATGGTCAATAATATTATCTTTAATATTTTTAGTATTAGGAGTTTTTAATTCAAAAATTTTAAGTCCATTAAATAAATACTGGATAAAATTGGGCGAATTATTAGGAAGGGTAGTCGCTCCAGTTGTTATGTTTTTAATATTTTTTTTATTTGTAACACCCATTGGTATTTTTATGAGATTATTAGGAAAAGATTTGGTTAATTTAAAATATAATAAAAAAATTAAAAGCTATTGGATTTCAAGAAAAAATGTTAAGTCTATGAAACGGCAATTTTAACTTTGTTTCATAATGTTAAATATAAAAAATTTTCTATCTAAAATTTTATTTATTCTTATTTCGATTATAGTAGGCTTGGTAATTTGTGAGACAGCTCTACGAGTTATACATAAATTTTCTTATAATTATGATATTGAAATGTGGAAATATGCAAAGAAATTAAAAATAAAAGATGAAAACCCTAAAATAGGACACACTCATATAAAAAATAAAAGCGAGAACTTACAAGGTGTAGAAATTAGCATCAATAATTACGGGCAAAGAGATATTAATTTAAATAATAGTATTATTCAGAATTATGACAGAAGTTTTTTAATTTTAGGCAGTTCAGTAGCCTTAGGTTGGGGTGTTGAACAAAAAGATACTTTTACTAATATTCTAAATAAAATTTCAGAGGAAGATAAAAAAAACTGGATATTTATTAATGGAGGAATAGGAAATTATAATACTGAGAGATATGTTAATAATTATTTAGAGAATTGGAAAGAACTGGAATTTAGCGATATTATTATTCATTTCTTTGTAAATGACACAGAGGTCATAAAGGAAAGTAAAACTAATTTTTTTACTACTCACACTCATTTAGGTGTAATAATATGGAAATTAGTCAACACTTATAAATCATCTTTCAGTAAAGATAATTTGGATGATTATTATAAGAAAAGATATAAAGAAGACTATGAAGGATTTAAAACCACCCTTTTAGAATTAGAGAGACTGAAAAACCATTGTAAAAATGAAAATATTAAATGTCATATAATATTAATGCCAGATATACACCAATTAAATCCTTATAATTTAAAATTTATTAATGAAAAAATTTCTATTGTTTCTAAAAAATTAAATTTTCTATTTTTAGATTTACTTAATGTTTTTGAAAATGTCGATGAAAAAAAAATATGGAATAAATATCAAGATCCTCATCCCAACGGATATGCCCACAATTTGATGGCTAAAGAGATTTATAACTATTTAACTAAATGATCTTTTCTTCAATAGAATTCATTGCTTTTTTTTTAATTTTCATATTTCTAATTAAAATATTTTCTAATAGTCAAAGAGAGTTAATTATTCTATCAAGTTTGTTTTTTTATTCATATTGGAATCCTGTATTCATTTTTTTAATTTTGTACCTTTGTACTGTTACTTATTATTTTATTAAAAATAATTCTAGTTTAAAATTAGCAATACCTTTAGTTTTAGTTCCTTTATTTTATTTTAAATATTCTTTTTTTTTATTTAGCTTGTTCAAAACAAATTTTTTGACCAATTTAAGTTATACTGGAAATCTTCCTCTAGCTATTTCATTTGTAACCTTCACTGCTATCGCAATTTTAATAGATGTAAAAAAGAGAATATTTAACGATGAAATTAACATTAAAAATTTAACTGAATTTTTAACCTATTTTCCGCAACTTATTGCTGGTCCTATTCTTAGAGCAAAAGAATTATATCCTAGTTTAAAAAAAAAAATTACTTTTACAAATGAAAATATTAAATTTGGAATATTCTTATTTACTATTGGCTTTGTAAAAAAATTATTTTTTGCAGACACAATAGCTTTAATAGTTGATCCAATTTTTGAAGATCCTACATCAATAAATCCTAAAGATTTATTAAAGGGATATTTACTATTTCCTCTTCAAATTTATTTTGATTTCAGCGGGTATGTAGATATGGCATTAGGCGCGTCTATGATCTTGGGCATAAGTCTTCCGATTAACTTTAATAAACCTTATTTGACACATTCTATTACTGAATTTTGGAGAAATTGGCACATTACACTTTCAAATTGGTTTCGAGATTATCTTTATATTCCTTTAGGAGGATCTAAGAACGGAAAATCTAAATTATATTTTAATCTAGTTTTGACCATGTCAGTTGCAGGATTGTGGCATGGAGCTAATTTCAATTTTATTTTATGGGGTTTTTTAAACGGATTATTTTTATGCCTAGAAAAAAGTTTTACCGTCTTCACAAAATCAAAATCAATCTTTAGATTGATACTAAACTGTTTTTTAATTTTTAATTTATGGATAGTCTTTAGGATTACGGAAATAACAGATTTAATTAATTATTTTGTTTTACTTTACACAAATTTATTTGAAATTTTTGATCTACAAAATTTTGCAATTTTGTTATTTTTAGCACTGAGCATATATTCTCAAAAATATGAAAATCATGGCAACATTAAAAATATATCAAATAAATTAAGCTACACTGTATTGATACCAATATTTATTATTATATTGGTGACTGGTTTAGGCATAAGTGCTGGACAATCTGAAAAATTTATATATTTTGATTTTTAGTTGGGTATATTAAACTATGATTTCTTTTATTAAAGAATTTTGGGAATTTTTAAGAGAAAGAAAAAAATATTGGCTTATGCCAATTATAATTATTTTAGCATTATTTGGTGTATTAATAGTTCTTAGCCAAGGCTCAGCTATTGCTCCATTCATTTATACAATTTTTTAGTCAGTGACTTCTATATTAGGAATTTCAGCATTTTATCATGACAGCGCAGCTTCACTGATTATAGATGGAGAAGTTATTGCAGCGGCTCAAGAGGAAAGATTTTCAAGAATAAAACATGATCCAAATTATCCAAAAAATGCAATTAATTATGTTTTATCTGAGTCAAATCTTAAATTAAGCGATATAGATCATATCGTTTTTTTCGAAAAACCCTTTTTAAAATTTGAAAGACTGTTAGAAACTTATTTAGCTTTCGCTCCGTACGGTTTTAAATCTTTTAGCATGTCTATGCCAATATGGCTTCGTGAAAAACTATTCCAAAAAAAATTTCTTTTTGATCAACTTAAAGAGCAAGATAAAAATTTTAATGACATACAAAAAATTTATTTTTCAGAACACCACTACAGTCATGCAGCTAGTGCTTTTTTCCCTTCAAAATTTAAAGAAGCAGTTGTTTTGACTTTAGATGGAGTAGGAGAATGGGCTACAACTACAGTTGCAATAGGCAAAGACAACAATCTTGATTTAATAAAAGAGATTCATTTTCCACACTCTATTGGACTGCTTTACTCTGCCTTTACTTATTATCTTGGATTTAAAGTTAATAGTGGAGAATATAAGGTTATGGGTTTGGCTCCTTACGGTGAACCTAAATACAAAGATTTAATTTTAGATAATTTGTTAGATCTAAAAGATGATGGGTCTTTTAGGCTTAACATGAATTATTTCAATTATGCAACTGGACTAACGATGACTAATAAAAAGTTTTCTGAATTATTTAAAAACCCTGTAAGAAATTCAGAAAAAGAACTTCTTACCCAATTTCATATGGATATTGCAGCATCTATTCAATCTGTTACAGAGGAAATAGTTATTAGAATTACTGATGATATAGCTAAAGAATATAAAATTGAAAACTTGTGTTTAGCCGGAGGTGTAGCTTTAAATTGTGTAGCAAATGGAAAAATTTTAGAAAAAAGTAATTTTAAAAATATATGGATTCAGCCTGCTGCAGGTGACGCAGGAGGATCTTTAGGAGCGGCGCTAGCTTTTTGGTATAAAGAATTAAAAAACAAAAGAACGGTTTCTGAAAATGATATAATGAAGGGGTCTTTTTTAGGTCCGAGTTTTAAAGAGAAAGATATTGAAAAAGAGTTAATTAATCTTCAAGCTAATTTTAAAAAATTAGAAGAAGAAGAAATAATTTCAACAGTTGCAAAAGAACTTAATAATCAAAAAACAATCGGATGGTTTCAAGGCAGAATGGAGTTTGGTCCAAGAGCTCTAGGTAACAGATCAATAATTGCTGATCCAAGATCAGAAAAAATGCAAAAAGAATTAAATTTAAAAGTTAAGTTTAGAGAAAGCTTTAGGCCATTCGCACCTTCCGTTTTGTCCGAAGATGTTTCTAAATGGTTTGATTTAAATATAGATAGTCCTTACATGCTTTTAGTCGCAAAAATAAAAAAAGAACTTCAAATAGAAATGAGTGAAACTGATAAAAAATTATTTGGTATCGATAAACTAAATATTAAAAGATCCACTATTCCAGCTGTTACACATGTTGATTATTCGGCTAGAGTACAAACTGTTCATAAGGGAACTAATTTAAAATATTATAAATTAATTAATAAATTTAAAGAAATTACTAAATGTCCTGTTTTGGTAAATACTTCATTTAACGTTAGAGGAGAACCTATAGTTTGTACTATAGAAAATGCATTTAATTGTTTTATGGGAACAAACCTGGATATTTTAGTATGTGAAAACTTTATCATGTATAAAGAAAATCAGAAAAACAGTCTTGTTAAAGATTACCATAATAAATTTAAGTTAGATTAATATTAATTTACATGCTTTTTAATTTGTGTGTATATTTGCTCAGCTAACACAGAATTTCCCTCTGGCTTAAGATGGTTCATGTCAAAAAAGTAATTTTTGTCTTTTAACATTTTATTTGTTGGATCGATTATTATTACGTTTTTTTCTTTTGCAAAATTGTCAAAATGTTTATTTAAAATCTCATTAGTTAATATCCAAAAAGAGTCGTGATAGTCTAATCCATAAAAATCGATATCTCTTAATTTTCTTAACAAATTTATAAGCTCTGTTATTTCTTTATTTTCCAATTTTTTTTGAATTAAGGGTTTAATATAAAATGGCTGCTTTATTAGAACCACTTTAATTTGATTTTCTAAACTTAGAGAGATAATTTCTTCCAGAGTTTTTTTATATTGGTCAGTAAAATAAAATAAATTATGATTTATTTTATCATTGTAAGGAGAAATTATCTTGTCAGAAGATATTGTTTTGCTGACAATTTTTCTATTTATTTTAAATAAAAGTCTAAATGTCATTATGTTTTCATTCAAAAAATAAATTAATTTGGTTATATTTTTATTTTGTTTTATATTTTTATTGATCTTTGTTCCGACAGAGTCATACATAGTTGAATTTCGATTTGAATATATTGTAATCATGTCCGGCTTATAATTGATTGCTTCTGAAATAAAAATGTTTCTTATATAATTAAGTGATTTTGAAACCATTCCCATATTAATTACCTCGGCATTAAAATTATTTTTTTCAAGTAAATTTTGCAATTGGGCAGGGTAGGTCATATCTTCTGAACTTTCTAAACCCATGGTAACCGATCCTCCAAAATTGATTATTCTGTAATTTATGCCTTTATTTTCTGTAAATTCATTTCCTCTAAAACCTTTAGAATTTATTTTATACTTATTTTTAATTCCATCAGCATTTGTGTGGTAATAAACACCTTCTATAATTTTATTTTTAGTATGATCCCAATTCACATCATACATTACAATTCGTTTTTCAATCGATGTAAAAGGTTTAAAAATTATACCAAATTTTTTTTCCTTATAATAAATAATTGCTGAAGCAATAATTTCTATTAATAAAATACTGGCAATGATTAAAAAAAAATTAACTATATTATTTTTTATACTCATTTTAGTTTAAGCACTGTTTCTGGATCCAACTTAACATTAAACCAATTTAATCTTATATCCAAATGTGGTCCAGTGGATCTTCCTGTTTTACCAACCGTACCAACTATTTGACCTTGTTTAATTTTTTGACCTTTTTTTACATTTATGTCTTTCAAGTGCATGTAAAGTGTGCTGATCCCATGTCCATGATCAAAAATTAAGGTTCCCCCAGTAAAATATAAATCCGGCTCAGCTAAAGTTACAATCCCATCCAGCATAGCCATTATCGGAGTTCCTTCCGGAGCTGCAAAATCTAAACCATAATGCGGTCTTCTTGGTTTTCCGTTCAAAATTCTCTGACTTCCATACACACCGGTCACTATCGATTTATCAAGTGGCTTAACAAATTTTTTTTCAAAAAAATTATAATCACTATTTATAGAACGGGCTTCACCAATTAAAACATTGTCTTTTTTTATTCTTTCATAAACTTCTTTAGGAGGCGTAACCTGCTTTTTTGGTAATCCATCAATTCTTTGAATTTTGTATTTTCTTTTGTAAACTTTTTTAGTGATCACTTCTAAATGTTTATCTAAAAGAATTTTGATAACAACGTCATTTTTTCTATCTCTACCAATTCCAAATACAAAATACCCATTTTTAGAAACTTTGACTTTTGTATTATCGATTGTTACTTTTGCATCAGCATTTGTTTTTCCAAGTATAAAAGATCCTTGCGTAAATTTTCCTTGAAATTCAACTGCAAGAACTTTGTTACAAAAAAAAACTATAAAAACTAAAAAAAATATTTTATTGAGCAGTCCAGCCTCCATCTATAATCAAGTTTGAACCAGTTATTTGAGAAGCTTCCTCAGAACAAAGAAAATACGCTAACGCTGATATATCTTTTTTTTTGATAAAATCTTTTGAGGCATGTTTCTCTAGAATAAAATCTTGAGCTTTTCGTAAACTTATCTTTTTTGATTTAGCGATCTTTTTTATCTGTTTTCTTACTAGATCTGTGTCAACAAAACCAGGCCCAATCGCATTACAGGTAATATTTTCTTTCGCAGTTTCTAAAGCTACTACTTTAGTAAGACCGACTAATCCATGTTTAGATGAAACATAGCCAGCTTTAAAATTTGAAGCTACAATACCATGAGCAGACGAAATATTTATTATTCTTCCCCAATTATTTTTCCTCATAATAGGTAAAACTTCTTTAATCATTTTAAAGGGCGTGTTTAAATTTATATTAATTATATTCTCCCATTTTTGGTCTGAAAAATTACAAATCGGAGAAACATGTTGAAGGCCAGCACAATTGATTAAAACATCAATCTTTTTAAATTTTTTTTTAGACTCTTTAACAAGTTTTTTTATATCTTTTTTTTTAATTAAGTTTAAATTTAAAAATAAACTTCTTTTCTTATTAAATTTATTTTTAAATTTTTTTATTTGTCTTTTATTAGTAATACCAGCAACTGTTATGTAATAATTTTTCTTATAAAAATATTCAGCTAAATTTAGGCCAATTCCACTTGTTCCACCAGTAATTATTATTGTTTTCATTATTGAGCAGTCCAACCACCATCCACTATTAATGAAGTTCCTGTAATCATAGAAGAACTATCTGCCGCTAAAAATGCAACGGCCGTTGCTACATCGCTAACTTCAGCTACTCTTCCTAAAGGTATGTTTCTTATCATTTCTCTTTTGAATTTTGTATTTTTAAAAAAACCTTTAACCATAGGCGTTAAAACAAAAGTAGGACAGACAGTGTTAACTCTAATATTGTCTTTAGCTAAATCAATTGCCATTCCTCTGGTTAAACCTTCTAAACCAAATTTAGTCATATTGTAAACACTTCTAATAGGACCCCCGACTTTACCCATTTGAGAGGACATATTAATTATTGATCCACCTACTTTTTTCCTATTTTTAGCTTCAAGCATTTTTTTAGTACATATCTGAGCTATATTAAAACATGCTTTTAAATTCAAATTGACTAAATAGTCCATATTTTCCTTTTTAACTTTTGTAAAATGTTCAGGGCGATTACTGCCAGCATTGTTTACCAAGATATCTAATTTATTTAACCCGTTTACGATTGAATTAAAATTTCTTGTATTTGTTACATCACATACAAATGATTTACTAGAACCTTTAGTTTTTTTGATAATTTTACTTACTTTTTCTAAATCACTTTTAGTTCTGCTTACCAAAATCACCTTTGCTCCAGCCTGAGCTAGTGCAATTGCGCAAGCTTTACCTATACCTTTTCCTGCACCAGTAACCAAAGCAATTTTATTTTTTAAATTTATTTGTTTAAGCATTAGTTAATATTTTTATATCAACATAAATTAATTCAATGGCAACAACAAGTATTGCTAACAAGCCAAGCCATGCAATCCACTTATAAGTTTTTATCCATTTCGCAATTAGATTAGCCATAAAAGCCATTAAAGCTATTGATAAAACTAATCCGAAAATTAAAAGAAAATAATGACCTTTGGCAGCCCCAGCAACACTAATAACGTTGTCTAAACTCATCGTAATATCTGCAATAACAACTGTCGTAATTGCTTTAAATAAAGATGATTTATCTACTTTTATATTTTCTTGTTTTGCCTGACCTTTAATTACATCAACGTATAGTTTGTAAACAATATATAGAAGTAATAAACCTCCTATAAGTCTTAAACCATCAATTTGAAGAAGGTAAGAAGCAATCAGTGTAAAAATTATTCTTAAAATAACGGCAGCGCCAATACCCCAAAAAATAATTTTTTTTCGTTTTTCAGCCTCAAATTGTGAGGCAACCATTCCAATAATTACTGCATTATCACCTGCTAAAACAAGGTCAATGAATATAATTTGTAATAAAATAATTAATTGTTCGTTCATTTTTTTTGATTTTTTAAAATTAAATCAGAACCTTTTTCAGCTATCATTATTGTAGGTGCATTTGTATTACCAGACGTTATATTTGGCATAATAGATGCATCTATAACTCTTAAATTTTCTAATCCAATAACATTTAATTTGTCACTTACCACTGCCATATCATCATTTCCCATTTTACAAGTTCCAACTGGATGAAAAATCGTTTGCGTGTAGTCACTTCCAGCTTTTACTAACTCTTCATCATCCTTAATGTGTATACCAGGCCTGTACTCTTCTGGCTCATATTTTTTAAATGTTTTTGACTCAAGCATTATCTTTCTAATTAGCTTTAAACCTTGAGCAGCCACTTGTCTATCATCTTGCGTGGATAAATAATTCATTTTAATTTTAGGACTAATTCTACTGTCTTTATTTACTATATTTATTTCCCCTCTACTTGTAGGTCTTATATTTGCTACTGTTGGAGTTATTCCCTCAAAATTATGCAACTTAGAAGCTCCAAGTATATCTGTGCTAATTGGCTGAACATGAAATTGCAAATTAGGAGTTGCTCTAGACGGGTCACTCTTAGCAAAACCACAAACCTGGCTGGCTCCCATCGTCATAGGTCCACTTTGTTTAAAAATATACTCTAGAGCAATTAAAAAATTTCCAAAAAGACTATTAATTTTTTTATTTAAAGATTTAATATTTTTAACTTTGTAAACTGGCCTGAACATCAGGTGATCCTGTAAATTTTTTCCCACTCCTTTTAATTCGTGAATAGGACTAATTCCATATTTTTTTAGTTTTGAAAAATCTCCTACACCTGATACTTGCAACAGATGTGGAGATCCTATAGAACCAGCCGAAAGAATAACTTCGTTGGTGGCTTTTACTGAAAATAACCTGTTATTTTTATAATAATTTACACCAACAGCCTTTTTTCCTTCAAAATTAATTTTTTGAACATGGGCATTAGTTACAATTTTTAAATTAGATCTTTTTTTAACTGGATTTAAATATCCCTTAGCAGCACTACATCTTAACCGTAATCCTTTTTGACTTGTTGTAAATTGGAAATAACCACAACCAAAGTTATTACCAGTATTAAAATCATTTGTTTTAGGTATTCCTATTTCTTCAGCGGCATTTTGAAATTCATCTAATATTTTTAAATTTATTCTTTTATTTGCAACTGAAATAGGTCCGGTATCGTTATGAAATTTACTTTTACCCAATTCGTTGTTTTCAGATTTTAAAAAATACGGCAACACATCTTCCCAAGACCATCCCTTATTACCTAGTTGTCCCCAATTATCATAATCATTACTTTGTCCTCTAATCCAAAGAAGTCCATTAATAGAAGAACTGCCACCTAAAGTTTTTCCCCTTGGGTATCTAATTGATCTGTTGTTCATGGTTTCATCTTTTTCTGTATGAAAACACCAATCGACTTTAGGATTATGCATTGTTTTATAATAACCAACAGGAATATGTATCCAGGGGTAAGTGTCCTTACCTCCAGCTTCTAATAAAAGAACTTTATTATTTTTATTATCTGTAAGTCTATTAGCTAGAACGCATCCTGCTGATCCTGCTCCTATAATTAAGTAATTAAATTCTTCCATGGGTTAAAAAACTTTATAAGTCAGATTTTCTATAATTTCCAATTCTTCTACTGCAACCTGAGGTTTTAAGCTAAATTTCTAGTAATTGACTCTAATTTTGAGAAAGGGTTTAATCCGATTTTAATAACAAACGGGGGAATAATGAAAAAATTATTAACTGTAGTTTTAAGTTTGATCGCATTTATTGGATTTTCAATATCTACGGCGAACGCTAAAACACTAAAATGCCAAACGGTAATTAGCGCGAAGGCAGACGAAGTTGTAATGTTAAAAGACTTCGGAAAAAATGTAAGCGCACTTACTGATGGTTCAATTAAGTTTGAAATTATGCCAGCAGGAACAGTAGTTGGAGTAAAAGAAACATTAGATGCAGTAGACAAAGGACTGATTGATTGTGGATTTGCTTGGACTCATTACTGGTCTGGAGAACACCCAGCAGCTATGTTATTTGGTTCGCCAGTAGCAGGTGCAGGTGTAGGTATCGACAATATAGCGTTTCTATCTTGGTTTCAGTATGGTGGCGGAAAACAACTATACGATCAACTATGGAAAGAAATGGGAAGAAACATAAAAGGTTTTATGCTTCAACCAGTAGGCCCAGAGGCTTTAGGTTGGTTCAAAGAGCCTATTAACAGCATGGCTGATTTTAGAAAGTATAGATTTAGAACTCCTCCAG
>MDTA01055539.1_pt1 | contig 18220 bp, 11 predicted proteins | sample 811151 | NCBI WGS metagenome assembly MDTA01 (sample SAMN05326648, study PRJNA326480) | marine metagenome | isolation source: seawater | place: Indian Ocean: South | collected 2010
CTGCCAGAAAGGTTGTCGACGACCTTTTCGTAATCAAACGGCTGTCGAGAACCGGTTGAAATCGAAAGGCCGGCCACAGAGCTGGAACCATCGTAGGCTATCGTGATTTCAGGAGAGCTAAATTCCCTTGGGTTCGTACGTTCAGCCGCTGTAGTGACGGAGATCATATTACCGCCTTTCAAAGAATGTATGAGTTCGAATATGATCTGATAGCGATTGGGTAGCCCAGGATTGGAATTGGCTACGGACAAGCGCCAACCTCGATCTCCGTCGAATTGCTCAAGTACGGGAACACGGTCTTGCTTGTATTCGCCTTCAACCGGAAGCTTTACTTTGCAGCTCAGGGTGAATGCTTGATCGGGATTGAATACATGATTGTGGGCAGCAAGGTCGATGGAATCACCCGTCATAGCGTTCAATACATCGGACTTGGATTTCTTTTTGTCTGACTCCGAACCCTCCCTCGCGAAATCGATAACAAAATCGGGCTCAATGTTGAAATCATAAGATTGGTAGGGTCGTTCGGCGTTCGCCTTCCAGGCCGCGAATTTTGAGCCCCATTCTTCCTTGAGATCTCGGATCGCATTCGAGATTTCATCTTTTCGCTCCTTAACCTGTATCCAACTATTCCTGTGCTCTGGTTTGGGGATGGTCACGATCGGTCGGGTATCGTAAGCATTCCCATCCATAATAGGCCCATCGAAATTGTTGAAGAATGCGGAAAACCGATAGAAATCGGCCATGGAAAGGGGATCGAATTTGTGATCATGACATGAGGCGCATCCCATGGTCAGACCCAGAAATACAGTCGATGTGGTTTCGACCCGGTCCTTCGCGTACACAGCGCGGTATTCGGCATCAATGGCGCCCCCTTCACTCGTGGTAGGATTGCATCGATTGAATCCAGTGGCCAGCGTTTGCTCCAAGGTGGAATCGGGCAGTAGATCGCCTGCGACTTGCTCGATGGTGAATTCATCGAATGGTTTATTCTCGTTGAAAGCTTTGGTCACCCAATCTCGATAGGGCCAGATTTCCCGATAGTTGTCCAAGTGTAGTCCGTGCGTGTCTGCATAGCGTGCTGCATCCAGCCAATAGCGAGCCTGATGCTCGCCGTAAGCGGGTGATCCGAGCAACTCATCAACTAAAGATTCGTAAGCGTCTTTGGAGGGATCGTTGACGAATCTATCCACCATTTCGGGGTCCGGAGGAAGTCCAGTGAGGTCCAAGGCTAAGCGTCTGGCTAACGTAGGCCGATCGGCTTCAGGGTTGGGCTCCAGTCCCTTAGCCTGCATCGATCTGTAAATGAAGGCATCGACTGTATTATTTCCCCAATCGAGCTCCGGCTCCTCAGGCTTTTCAGGTTTTTCAAACGCCCAATGCCCTTCCCATTCTGCTCCTTCCTTTATCCATTGGCCGATCAAGCGCTTCTCTTCCTCGGACAACTCCTTGTGGGAATCGAGTGGAGGCATGATGTCATCCGAGTCGTCTGTAGTGATTCGCTGGTACAGAGGACTATCCTCGGGCTTTCCCTTGAGAATGGCCGCATCGTAGTTCCCATGAGGAACGAATGCGTTGGCCTCGATATCCAATCGCAAGTCCGCTTTTCGAGTGTTTTCATCGGGTCCGTGGCAAGCATAGCACTTATCCGACAAGATTGGTCGAATGTCGCGATTGAAGCTGATCGTTTCCCCGTCAACGGTGTTCGCCAACAGGCAAAGTAGTGTCGCTACCCCAAGGGGTTTATGGGGAAGCGCTGTTCGCTTGGGCATAGATCTAATTTTTGTATTCAATATAAAAACACTTGTTACCTATTATTGCCTTTGGTAAGTTCAAAGTCTATTCGGGTGCAGGTCTAGACATTCGTTAGAACGCCGGTAGAGTCTCCGATCCGGTTCAAATCCTTGATGCCAAGCTTTTCTGCCAAACCGAGATAGAGATTGGTCATGGGAACAGATCCATGATGGACGAAGCGATTGGTCTGGAGCTCGCCTCCGCCTTTACCCGCTAGCAAGATGGGAAGATTGTCATGCGTGTGGCGGTTGCCATCGCAATGGCCGCATCCATAGACGATCATGGAGTTGTCGAGGACGGAATTGCCATCCACATCTTCCATAGCGTCCAGCCTGTGCAGGAAGTGAGCGAATTGCTCAAGGTAGTAGCGATCGATAATGGCAATCTTCTCCATCTTATCGGGATCTTCCTTATGGTGAGAAAGGTAGTGATGGCCTTCATCGATACCAATTTCCGGATAGGAAGTGTTCATGCCTTCATGGGCCAGTTGAAGGGTCGCGACCCGGGTTGAGTCTGTTTGGAAGGCCAGTCCCATCATGTCATACATTAGGCCCATATGTTCGCTAAATCTCTCTGGTATGCCTGCTGGAGTTTCCACATTCGGGTCCGGAATATCCTTAATGTTCTCCGAATCTTGAATACGCTTTTCAATTGCCCGTACGCTGGTAAGGTATTCGTCGAGTTTTTGCGTATCGTGGCTATCGGCCTGCAGCCGTAGCGACTTGGCATCCTCCATTACGAAGTCCAGTATGGAGCGTTGTTGAGCGAGTCGCTTCTGAAAATTCTCTTTTCGAGAGCCGATTGGCCCTCCGCCGAATAGCCGTTCGAAAACTGCTCGTGGATTGGCTTCTGGAGCCACGGGCGTGGTGGGAGATTGCCAGGAAATATTGTACTGATAGGCGCAAGCGTATCCGGAATCGCATCTACCGGATTTTCTGCCGGTATCGCAGGTCAGCTCTAGTGAGGGAAACCGCGTTTCGCTGCCAATCTCATTGGCTATAATCTGATCGATCGATACGCCGGCTCTGATGTCTTTGCCCGCCGTTTTGCGAGCCCGTTCTCCCGTCAGGAATGTCGCGCTAGCTCGAGCATGGTCACCGGCGCCGTCTTTGCCCGCAGTCGCGTTTATGTGATCCAAACCTCCGAATGCCTGGATCTTCGTCTTGACCCGATCAAGCGGCTTCATGGTTCGATTGAGCTCTAGCTTTCCGCTTCTGTTGAGCGGCCACCAATGCTCTTCGTTCACTCCATTTGGAAAATAGCAATAAGCCGTTCGCAAAGGAGCTCCACTCGCGGTTGTCGCCAAACCTTGGCTCTGTTTTGCCATTGAGGACGCAATTCCCTGCGGAACTAGAGATTGGTAAGCGGGCAGGGCGATTGAGATACCAAGGCTTTTGAGAAAGCGTCGTCGTTGCATGTTCATTTCAATAGGTGTTTTTAGTTGGCAGCTAAAGTAGAATTATCCGTGTCGATGGATTCAGATCGCGTACGTTGAAAAGCCGGTGAATCGATAATTCCGGTGATAAGCGTCATGATCCGTCCGTCATTGCGTTCCAATTCGGCCACCAGAGAATCGACCGTATGGGTGTCGTAATATTCCAGTCCGCGTCCGAGGGCGTAGGTAAGCATTTTTTCCGAGACGACCCGGTAGTAGTCGAATCGGCGCTCATTTGCAAGAATGCGCTTCAAGTCGCGAATATCGCTAAATGATTCTCCCGTTATCAGGGTACCAGAAGGATCGATCGGAGTTCCCGCTTGGTGATCGCGCCACATGCCCATGGCATTGAAATTCTCCAGAGCCAATCCGAGAGGATCCATGCGCTCGTGGCAAGACCGGCAGAGTGGCTTTTCCCGGTGGACTGACATGAGTTCGCGCATGCTTGGCTGGAGATTCTCGTCGAATTCCTTTTCCGCCTCCTCAAGCTCGGGCACGTCTGGTGGGGCGGGCGGGGCAGGCGTTCCCAGAATATTCTCGAGGATGAACAATCCTCGTTTGACCGGAGACGTTCGGGTGGGATTCGATGTAACGCCTAAGACTGTGGCTTGGGTCAGAATTCCGCCACGATAACTGTTTTCCGGGAGATCGACCTTCCGCATTTCTCCATGAACGACGCCTTCGATTTTATAGAACTCTGCCAACTCGTCGTTGAGGAACGTGTAGTCGGCGTCGAGGAGCTCGAGGAGACTGAGATTGTTATCAAGCAGATGCTGGAAAGACATCTCAGTCTCTTCCTTCATGGCTCGACGGACGCCGCCACTTAGACGGAACCGCCGATCCAAGATACCGTCTCCCCTTAAGATTTCTCGCTCGTTGAGGCCTATGAGGGGGATATCCCTCGACTGGAGCCATTGCCCGACGAAATTTTCAGCAAGCGCCTCGGCCTTTTCGTCCGACAGCATGCGATCGATTTGATTATCCAGATTGTCCCGAAGGGCCCCTCGTTTGGCCAGGTCTAGGAGTGGCTCATCCGGCATCGTAGACCATAAAAAATAGGATAGGCGTGAAGCCAGCGAGAACTCGTCGATAAGCGGATAGGAAGCGCCATCGGAACTGGGTAGAGCGTTTATCGACCGATAAAGAAAGTAGGGGGACGAAAGGATCGCCGTAAACGCCTTGGCCATTCCTTGTTCGAAGGATTGGTTTTCGGACTCAATTGCAGTTTCCGCAAAAGTCGCTAAGCGGTCGACAATACTGGCGCTCGGGGGTTGCCGATAAGCCCGATAGGCGAATTGCTCGAGGATCTCGCGAATATAGGCGGATCGCTGATTAGGCGATTCAGGAGCAGGCCCTTTGGGGAAATAGCGAGCGTATTGCGGTTTCAGCACTTTGTGCTGCTCCCCGATCGGCCCTTCAATCGTGACCGTTTCCACTGTCGCTTGCATTTCTGAATCGATCGTAGCGAAATCGTAATTCGGCTGCAGGACGAGGTTCAGTTCATGTCTCCCCACTTTCAGTGGAATTTCGAAGCTCAAGCGTCTGTTGGATTCCGGGCTGTGAATGAGATCAACTGGACCCAAACTTTCTCCGTCGATTTGGAGATCAAAAACGGCTTTTCCATAATCGAAGTTAAAAAAGCTGGGCGTTCGTAGGTAGGCCATGACCCGGTAGGGTCCGTGAGTATCGACTTGGAAGCTGGTTTGGTAAGAGTGCGACTCGGCGAATGAGAGAGATCGGTTCAAGCGCTTTCCGGAGCCATCGCGAAACGCCTCGCCCTCAATTTCCTGGTGAGGCAATTCGTAGGGCTCATCGGGAATTGATTGGCTGATGAGATCGCCGGCTATCTTGATGTATTTCTCCAAGATGAGAGGCGATAGGCTTAGAGCATCGGCAATATTGTCGAATCCGTATCCGGTATCGTCATTGGGAAGCAAATCCCCAGAGAGGATACGAATACCGGTGAGATCGAAGAGCGTGTTTTCGTACTCGACTCGATTGAGGCGACGGTGAGTCACGCGACCGGGATCGGGATTATTGGGATCGATCTCGAAGACGTCGCGTTTGATCCAGTCCAGGATTTTTTGCCGATTGGCTAGTGTGGGCGGCGACTTTTCCGGTGGCGGCATGACATGGGCCTGAAGGTTTTTGTATACCTGGAACCACTGTTGCTTGTCCTGGGAAACTTCCGAAAACGTGAAATAGTCATCTAAGGAAAAGCCGCCTTTCTTGGACTCATAATCATGGCAGTCGTAGCAAGTTTCTTCAAGTAGCGGTACGATTTCGTCTTGGTAAAATGCATCATTTCCGGGTACGGAGACCACGAATCCGCCAAGCGCCCAGGCTACGAGAATGAAACGGGGGAACCTGGGAAAAAATCCCCAGGCACGCAATTGTGTCGATGTATCAATACAGCTGTCCATCACCCATCGGGAACTATTACGAGATTGAGGGGAAATTGGGACGTTTATTGAGATATTACAACAAGACTAGGCTGTATTTAGCGATTTTCTGAACACTAGCACCATCTAAATTGGTAGGATCAGCAGAGAATTTGCGATTGCTTGGTTACATGCTTGTTCCAATTCGACTCAGCGCCTTGACAGATATCATCGGAGAACTGATCATCGAAACATGCCTCGTCCCCACTACGTATTTTCGGAATCCGGCGGTATCAGTCGACGGAACTTCTTACGCTACACCGGTTCCTTGGCATCAGCCGCTGCCTGGTCGTCCCAGTCGATTGGAGCCACTATCAAGCGTCCAATCTTTGCCAATTACCCGTTTTCTCTTGGGATAGCATCCGGAGATCCTGATGAGGAGGGATTCGTGATTTGGACCCGCATCGCCCCCGATCCTCTCAATGGAGGCGGAATGCCCCGGGAAAACGTAGAAGTTTCTTGGATGATCTCAGAAGACGAGAACTTCCGGCGAGTAATCCGCAAAGGCGATACGGTCGCTCGACACGATTGGGCCCACTCGGTCCACGTGGAGTTGACTGGATTGGATCCCGATCGCTGGTACTGGTATCAGTTCAAGGTTGGGGACCACGTGAGCCCAAAAGGACAGGCCCGAACAATGCCCCTGTCTGGCGCGATGCCGGATCGGCTGCGATTCGCCTTTGCATCTTGTCAGCACTACGAAACCGGATATTATACCGCTTTCGAGCATATGGCCCGTGAGGACTTGGATTTGATCATTCACCTAGGGGACTATATTTACGAATATGCAGGAAGGGATAGCCGTATACGCAAGCATACAGGTTCGGAAATTTTCTCCGTCTCGGACTATCGGAACCGGTACGCGCTTTACCGAAGCGATCCCGCTCTCCAAGCGGCTCATGCATCCGCTCCTTGGCTAGTCACTTGGGACGACCATGAAGTCGACAATAATTACGCAGATCATATATCCGAAGAGCTAAACGTCGACCCAGAGCTGTTTCTTCAGCGCCGGGCCAATGCTTACAAAGCCTATTACGAACACATGCCATTGAGGCTGTCATCCTTACCAGACGGGCCCGAAATGCTTCTGTATCGGAAAATTGGATTCGGAAGACTGGCCGATTTCTTTGTCCTAGATACCCGGCAATATCGGTCCGATCAGCCATGCGGCGATAAAACATCCTTGTGCGACGACGCGATGAACCCGGAGAACACCATGCTAGGCCAAGCCCAAAAAGCTTGGCTCAAACAAGGTTTAAGCGATTCTCATTCCGAATGGAATGTGCTCGCTCAGCAAGTAATGGTCGCTCAGCTGGACCGCATAGCGGGTAAAGAGGTCGGCTACAGCATGGATAAGTGGACTAGCAGCGAGCTCGAAAGGAGAGAGCTGATTCGCTATATTGGTCAGGACGAAATCAAAAATCCGATTGTCCTGACTGGCGACATTCACTCGAATTGGGCCAATGAATTGCTTCTCGACTTCGATGGCGGGAAGCCGCGTTCAGTCGGGGCCGAGTTCGTGGGAACCTCGATATCTTCAAGCGGTGACGGGCAAAGGTATCCAGATGGGTTAGACGCGATCCTGGCCGAAAATCCATTTGTCAAGTTTCACAATAAGGAGCGAGGATACGTTTCCTGCGAAGTGGTTGAAGATCAATGGCGAACAGACTACCGAACAGTTGACTATGTGACCCGCCGCGGCGCTCCCATCCGAACCCGAGCCTCATTCGTCGTAGAAAACGGACAGACGACACTTAATGAGGTTTAGGAGCAAAACGTATCCAGGCAGCTAACACTTTCTGGAATGCCACTCGCGCGGATCTAGACGATAGTAATCTTTGAGTTCTTCGATGAGTTCAGGACGCTTCTTCGCCATCTGCCGCGGTTTTTCGAAAAAGGCCTCGGTGGCTACAGCGAAGTATTCAGCGTGATTGGTTGCCCCGTAAGGATCCAGAAACGATTTTTTGCCCTTGTTCGCCTTCTCCCACAATCGCTCAAATCCTTCGCAAAGTACGGCGCCCCAAGATTGGTAGGCCTCCGGAGCTCCCAAGTAGGGTGTCCCGTCGGAATCCCCATCTTCTTGGTCTAGTTGATGGGCGAATTCGTGATAAGCCACGTTGCGCCCGTCGAAAATATTGCGGGCTCCCCGGGCAACTGAATCCCAAGCGAGAACAACGGTGCCATTACTCCAAGATTCGCCCAGGCGTGTGACCCGCTCCTCTGTTACCGTTCCTGAATTTTCACGGCTCTTCTGCACAGAGCTAAAAGCGCTTGGATAAATCAGTACAGACTTTAGATTCGGGTAGGGAGCTCCTTCATGATTGACGATCAAGATGCAGGCTTGGCCCGAAACAGTCAGAATAATCTCATTCGTAAGTTAGAGACCGCTGCATCCTTCGAAATAGGTAGTAGCAACGAACTGACCGATTTTCTGGTGGAGTTTATTCCTTAGATCAGAGGGAAATCTTGAATACAAGGGTAAGCTGCCTGCAAGGTAGTCTTTCCACTCTTCCTTGAAGACAATTTCAGTTGGCTCATCCAAGAACAAACGCTTGAGGACATCCCAAACCGGCATCTGTCAAACTGCTTCTTTGCTAGGTTCAGGACAGGCGCCCCTACGCGATGATGTCCTTCACAACGTGAGCTTCTTCGACACCGGTAAGCCGCTGATCGAGGCCTTGGTGAGGGAAAATCAGTTTGTTGTGATCGATCCCCAACTGGTGAAACATCGTCGCGTGAAGATCGCGCACATGTACTGGATCTTTGGCCACGTTGTAGCAAAACTCGTCAGTTTCTCCGTAGCTCATGCCGCCCTTGATGCCGCCGCCAGCCATCCATGTGGTGAAGCATCGAGGATGGTGATCCCGACCGTACTCTTCGCGGTTTCTTGGATCGAGATTTTGGGCGTAAGTGGTACGACCGAATTCCCCTGCGAATACTACGAGCGTATCGTCCAACAGACCCCGTTTTTTCAGGTCCGTCAATAGTCCCGAAATCGGCTGGTCAACGTCCTTGGCCTGTCCTCTCAAATGCGTTGGCAAACCCCGGTGGTGATCCCATCCTCGATGGAACAATTGGACGAAACGAACATCCCGTTCCGCCATCCTTCTGGCTAGCAGGCAATTGCGGGCGAAGGAGCCCGATTGATTCACCTCCGGCCCGTATAAAGCTAAACTGGATTCCGACTCGCTGCTCAAATCGGTCAACTCAGGAATTGAGGCCTGCATTCGGAATGCCATCTCTTGCTGGGCAATCGAGGTGTGAACTTCTGGGTCCCCTGAAAGTTCGGCATCTTCGGCATTCACTTTGGCGACGAAATCCAGCATCTTGCTGCGGAGATTCCGGTCCACTCCGTCTGGATTGGAGAGGAATAGCACGGGGTCGCCGACGGATTGGAAAGCGATACCCTGGTGCTTTCCAGGCAGGAAACCCGTACCCCACAAACGGCTGTAGAGCGCTTGAACATTCACCTTGCCGGACCAGAAAGCCGAAGACAGGACAACGAAGTTCGGTAGATCCTTGTTAAGCGAACCGAGCCCGTAGCTGAGCCAAGATCCCATGCTCGCCCTCCCTGGCATTTCGGAGCCCGTGCAGAAGAACGTCTTGGCCGGGTCGTGGTTGATGGCTTCCGTGTGCGTGGACTTGATCAGACAGATATCGTCCGCGTGTTTGGAAAGATGGGGAAGCAGTTCGCTCATCACCAACCCACTTTTTCCTTGAGGAGCGAATTTAAATATCGAAGCGCAAACGACCTGTTTCTTGCCCCGAGTCATCGACGTGACCCGCTGGCCGCGGCTGATCTCCGGTGGCAATGGCTGACCATGCAGCCGTTCCAGCTCTGGCTTGTGATCGAAGAGATCGAGTTGGCTGGGCGCCCCAGCCATAAATAGGAATATCACCCGCTTAGCCCTGGCGGGGAAGTGGAGTCCGGGTTTAGCCGAAGCAACAAGCGGTGAAAGCGATCCGCCAAAAGCAGTCACGCCAAGCCCGATTGAGGCTCGTTTCAAAAACTGACGCCTATTAAGAGTGTCGCAAAATTGTTGATACGATGGGGCCATTTGGTTATCTCCTATTCTTTACTAATTCCAAATTAAGCAAGCTGTGGGTCATCATCGTCCACGCTGCCAATTCCGGCCTGTCGACTTCGGGTGCCTGATCGAAATCCGCCCCTAGAGACTTTACCAGGTCTGGGTTGGCTTCATAGTAGTCTCGAAAATCCACCAAAGTATTTTCCATGAGTTTAAGACGATTCCGGTCCGGTTCCATGGATGTAGTCATTTCGTAGGCCAAGCTCAAGGTTTCTCGCTCGCTGCCAGATCGGTTCAACAAATCCTGAGCCATGACTTTGGCGGCATTGAAATACTCGCTTTCATTCATAAGCAAAAGCGCTTGAAGCGATGTATTCGTCCGTTCCCGACGCGCAACGCAAAACTCTCTGGATGGAGCGTTCATTAACGTCATCTGCGGAGGAGGCATCCCGCGTCTCCAGTAGGTATAAAGACTGCGTCGATAAATGTCGTCTCCGGTATCGGCGATATAAGTTTTATTTTCGGAGGTCATACTGACCATTTCCCACAGTCCTGGTGGTTGAGGCGGCTTAACGCTTTTTCCGTAAAGCTCCCGATTAAGAAGTCCGCTAACAGCCAAAATCTGATCGCGGATCACCTCGGCATCCAATCGGAATCGTGACCCTCTGGCTAAGAGCCGATTCTCGGGGTCCTGTTTATATTCTTCTGGATTGGCGTCCGAGGATTGACGGTAGGTTTTCGACATGACGATTACCTTGACGAGCTCTTTCACATCCCACCCGGATTCCATAAAACTCACCGCAAGTGTATCTAGCAGTTCTGGATGGCTCGGCCATTCGCCTTGAGCACCGAAGTCCTCCGCCGTCTTAACCAGCCCAACCCCAAAAAACTGCTGCCAAATTCTATTTACGGCTACTCTAGCCGTTAATGGGTGTTCGGGCGAGACGAGCCATTCTGCCAGATCCAATCGAGTATACATTTCTTCTTTTGGCTCCATAGGCGGCAAGAAGGCAGGTGTATTGCGTTCGACTGCTTCGCCTGGAGCGTCGTAGGCTCCGCCAACAAGCATGGTTGCCTGGCGGGGAGGCGAGCGTTCTGCCATGTGCATCGCTCCAGGCACGGTACGCAAATAAGCCGACCTTTCTTTTTGAATACGTTTAATCTCGTGTAGTATCGCCAGTACTTCAACCGATTCGGCACTCTTAGTCCACTTGCTATCCCAATGGGTTTCTGATGCCGCTTCCGCTGTCGTCCAGCTGTTTTCGGTTCCCGTTCTCGTGTTCCAATCAGGTCCCGTTGTCAGTCGTAATTCTTGGTCGCCGATCGTATAGTCTAATACGAGACCGAACTCCGTTGGTCTCTTGGCTACAGCCCGGATCGTGTTGGAGCCGGTTTGCAGAATGGCGCTGAGCTCAGCCGCGGCGCCTTGTTTTCTGTCAAAGGTTTGCCCAATCAAATTGCCGTTTACCCATAGTTCTACAGGTTCGCCGGCAATAAAACGGGCGACTGCTGTACCGGGTTCCCCCTCTAGAGAAAGGCTAGTTTCGAATTCTACTGTTTTGGATGCGATCGCTCTAGAGGTCTCTATAAAAGGGACCTCTACCAGGTCCCAGTTTTCAGGCCATTTCTCGGAAGCGCTCTGCAAGCGAAGGGTGGCGTCTCTACGTATTTCCGCATCGAGCTTTTGGGCATCGAAAGTTGCTAGTAGCTGCTCCTGCTTGGGCGAGCTCAAATTTATGTAGGGTGGCTGCAAACCCCGCTCCGGAGCCCTTACCGTTTCTGGAGCTCCTGCGAAATTGTTGAAAAACGCGTAGAGCTGGTAGTAGTCTTTCTGAGTTAAGGGGTCGTATTTGTGATCGTGGCACTGCGCGCATTGAACGGTCAATCCCAAGAAAGTCGTCCCAAACGCTTCAACACGATCGATAACATTCTTGTGTAAACTCTCTTCGGGCAACGCGGTCCCTCTATCAATGATCATGTGCATCCGGTTGTATCCAGACGCGATTAACTGGTCTCGGCTTGGTTCCTCGAAAAGGTCACCAGCCAGCTGATAGGCTATAAAGTCGTCAAAGGGCAGATTCTCATTAAAGGAATCGATCAGCCAATCACGATAGGGAGAAAATTCCCGATGAAAGTCTTTATGCATTCCATTGGTGTCGGCAAGCCGAACGAGATCAGCCCAGTACCGAGCCATGTGCTCGCCGTAAGCAGGACGCGACATCAACTTGTCTACTAAGGTCTCGTAGGCGCTTGGCCGTTTATCCGCCAAGAAAGCGTCGATCTCTTCAACCAAAGGCGGCAAGCCCGTAAGATCGAGGGAGAGACGGCGGACCAGAGTTCGCTTGTCTGCTTCCTCTTTGGGACTGAGATCCCGTTTTAGCAGCTCGCTGTAGACGATGCGGTCGATGGGGCTTCGATTCCACTCGCGGTTTCGGACTTTTCCCGGTTCCTCCCGTTTCGGCGGCACGAAAGCCCAAAAGGCCTCGTAGGTTCCGCCGTCCTCGATCCATTGCGTGATCAGCTCGACTTCTTCCTCCGTCAATGGAGCCTTGTGAGAACTCTTTGGCGGCATGATCTCATCGTCGAACTCGCTAGTGACACGGAACCAGAGTTCGCTCTCCTCGGGTTCGCCGGGCTTGATGATGTGGTAATCGTCGCGAGGCGTGAGAGTGCCGAGCGGGCCATCAGGAATGTCGAGCCTGAGATCTTCTTCGCGATCCGTGTCATCTGGACCGTGGCAATGAAAGCACTTATCCGAGAGAATCGGGAAAATGTCTCGGTTGAAATTGATCGGCTCCTGCTCAGCTAGCGAGAGGCTAGCGGGGAGCAGGAAAACAGCTAACGAGATAGGCTTAACCATGATGTTATTTCGAGTCTTAGGATGCGCTTTGAGTTGCTCCAGTAAAGTTCATACGAATAATCGTCTGCACCGGCCAGAAGGTTGGTGATTTCCCGGCGAGCGATATACTACCGAATCAAATCTAGGTCGACCGCGTGCCAGGTTCTAATTTCCTCCGATAATTTAGAAACCAACTCTGGGTGGTCGTCGGCCAAGTTTCTCTGTTCGTGAGGGTCGAGAATCAAATTATAAAGCCGGGCAGGAGCGGAGTCCCATTCGTGGATAGCCTTGAAGCGTGTCGTATCGACGCCGGGATAGCGAAGGATTAGTTTCCATTCCTCAGAGACGCACCAAAGATACTGCAGGTTGTTGTCAGGATTTCCGATGGTGATATCCTGGATAGAGTGAGTGACTCCAAAGACAATGTCCCTCTCCTGTATTGCTGAAAGGTCTAAGAGGTTGATTCCTTCAAGGTCACGCGGCGCTTCGATTCCGGCTGCAGACGCGATGGTGGGAAAGAAGTCGATGGCATGAGCCAGGCCAGGATTTCGAACTGGTTCAATCCTGCTAGGCCAGGAAAGCATGATCGGCGTGCGAATGCCGTATTCATAGGGTGATCCTTTCGAACGCAGGGCATAGCGCTCCCAAGCTGCCTGATGTGGATCATCTGCGTTTTCAGAGGTAGACCGCCAACCATTGTCGGTGATGTAGAGGATCAGTGTATTCTCACGGATGCCTTTACCATCCAAATAGTCGACGAGTTCGCCGCAGGTTTCGTCGAACCACTCGCACATAGCATAATATTTGGATACATCATCCTGTCGACCAGGTTGCTGGTATTTACGCAAAAGTCGTTCTGGAGGGTTGTGAGGCGTATGAGGTAAAAATGGAGCGTACCAAACGAAAAACGGCTTTGCTTGGGAGAGGGCTGAATCAATGAAATTGGTAATCGGCTCAAGTCCCTCGCGCCCGATGACCAAACCCTCGTCGCCATGCCTTCCTTTTCGGCTGGGATCACCGTGGGTCATTCCGTGGGTGAAGCCGCCGTCCTTCCAGGATCCTTCCCACCATTTTCCTGACTGGTGGGCCAAGTAGCCACTTTCCACGAGAGCTCGTATGATACTAGAATGTTTGTGAAAGCCTTTCTGTACGGCTACATCGCGCGCGGCTCGGTTGTCGTATCCAAAAACGTCGTTACCGGTGGCTCCATGTTTGGAAGGGAAAAGGCCGGTAGCGATGGATGCCAAGGAAGGGCGGCAAAGCGGAGAGGCGGCGTATCCGCGTTCGAAAAGGATACTCTGCGATGCTAGCCGGTCGAGGTGAGGCGTCTGGACCTCTGGATGTCCCATGAATCCATAGTCTGTCCAACCCTGGTCGTCGCTTATGATGAGAACGATGTTTGGTCTCGAATCTCCATAAGTTAAAATGGGTATAAATAGCAACGCGAGCGCCCAAATGGAGCGTTTCAAATTGTCGAGCGTATATATCGTCATTGGTCTTTCCAAGATTCTGATTTAGCCAGCAGCATCAGCCAGCACGGAGTCCGGGTCTTTCCAATTAAATTGTTTGGGCTCAAATCCATATTCCACCGTGGGCTTAACGATGTCGAAGTATGGGGACAGATCAAAGTCGCCAGGAGCGAAAAGGCTGTGATGACGAATGCGAGCATACTCTTCAATGGCCCCTCGAAGCGAAGAATCCTTGGATTCCTCCTCGGAAAAGAATGGCAAAATCGGGTAACCTACAGAATGGAAGGCTCGAGCGACAAGCGAGGAGCATATGGCCCTTGTTGGATCGCCGCTGCCGATTGCTAGCAAACGGCGTCTCCAATGATCAGGTACAGGGGGCCGCTGAATCAAATATCTAGCCAAATCGAAAATATTCTTGAGGTCATATTGGTCGCCTTCGCGCGAAACCGCATAATCAACGATCTGATCGATTTCATTCGAGGAGAGGCCTACTGGTCGGCAGATCCGTGTATGACGCTCATAGAATAAGGACAACGGCATTAATCGAATTCCATCCTTAATATCAGCTTCAACAATCACGCGGGCTTCTTCTCCTTGGTCAAAGGAGTCAACCGCGTCACCAATATAGAGGGCTGCATGAGAACAGGTTGATTGCTTCAGGTATTTTATGGCGATGCTGAAGCGACTGGCTCCTTCGACAAGAATCACGTCTCCTTTCTTTAGGGCGGATCGGAATTTTTCCGGGGGGTTCGTTGGACCTCTGACAGGATGTCGAGCTGGCTTTGATAGATGGCGAGCGAGTCTCGCTCCTATGCCTCTGAAAAATGACGAGTTCAAGGTTTGAGAAAACCCGAGAATTCAATCGAAGGCAAGCGGATCTAAGCAAGCGATCCGGCGTCTTCTCTATCGCCTCGGAGCGCGGCCTTGAAATTCTCGATGTTCTCTTGAGAACCCATAACCAGTATCAAATCTCCCTCGTCAAGAACGACTTGCGGGGACGGGCCTATGATGCGTTTCTCTCCTTTTTGTATCCCCACTATGGTCACACGGAATCGAGAGCGTATTTGCGTATCCTGGATGCGCATGCCGTCCCAAGAACACCTTGGAGGAACGACTTCCCGGGTAAATATAAAGGGTTCGGTCAGCGACTCCGCATCCGATCCCTGGAGATTCAAGAATCCTTTGGCTCTCTCGATCTGCTCAGGTTCGCCAAGTACAAATATTTTATCGCTAGGGTATAGATGCGTATCCGGGTCAATACTGACGAGTTCATAGCCATTGCGCTCGATACCCGCAATGATCGCTCCGCTATGAGAGCGAAGATCAATCTCCATCACCTGTTTGCCTGTCCACTTTGAATCTCTACTGAGCGTGATCGGTTCGACATTCACTTGCCATGGTTCGCGCGACTCGATGGCCTTCAGGCTATTTGAAATCTTTTGGGAAATGCGTTCTTCGGCCTCGTTTTTCATGGAATTGACGATCGCTGTTTCCCATTGGTGATGCAGGTGAATCAGCTTCTTCCAGAAGATCCAGCCTACGATCCCGGTAATCGCTAAAAAGGCTACGAAAACAGAACCCGTAGGGAAGTAGTTCGCGGCCACCAGAAGAAACACTGTTCCATAAACGAATAGAAGCAAAAGCAATATTAGCCCATTGAGGGCCGAGCGGTAGGCTCCATCCGAGAACTGTTTGAAGGAAGGTCGACTCATGGCCGCTTCCGAGAACAGCCAGACCAAGACGTTTAGGTTGCGCATGGTGTCAACGAGAAACGGAAGACTAGCTAGGACAGAGAGGAGAAATACTGCTTGCTGAAACAGATTTTGCGTCATCGGAAGAAATTCCGGAGGAGATAGTCTCTGCGATATCAAGGCGGCTGCGATTATAATTCCCGTTATAATTAGAAAATGGATACAAAGAAGTGATACCGGTTTCTTAGCTAATCCCAGAAAAGCGCTACGACTAATAGAAAGACTAACGGTTCCAACCCATTGCCCGTAAAATGCGCAGAACTCCTTGATAGCTTTGGGAGAGAATCTCTTGCCCCAAGACAAGACTCGATTTTCGTTTTGTATCAATGTCGGCGTGGTAAGGATCGTTATGAAAGCCACCCCTGAAACAATCGATTGCAATTCAGAGCTCGTGGCTCCGTAAGTGGCGCCGATAGAGACAATCACAAAACTGAATTCTCCGATCTGCGACTTTATAAGAGCCGCGCGTGTCGCCTCGGAAGGATATCGACCCGCCAGAAAAAACCCGAGCCAGCAAGAGGCGAATTTCCCGACTATTATGACGAAAGACAAGGCCAGGATTATCGGCGCGTAGGTGAGCAGAGCGCCCGGATCGATGAGCATCCCGACCGTAACGAAAAACAAGGCGCTAAACATGTCGCGCAAGGGCTCTGTCAATTGTTCAATTCTCTCCGCCAATTGAGAGCGGGACAGAATCGCTCCTGCCAAGAATCCACCCAGCGCCCAAGAGAAATTAAATTTGTAAGCCAGTAGTCCAACCAGGAAAATTAGTCCAAGTGAGGCCATAGTAACCAGCTCTGTAGTCCCTCGGGCGACCAGAAAACGAGTCAGGCGAAATGCGCCGAGCTTACCGATGAGAAAAACCAGGACAGTAAAGATGGCAATGAAGAGAATTGACCTGGCAATCGCTTGAACATTCATGGATCCCTCAGCCGCCATTCCAGCCAGCAATACTAGGAGCAGAATAGCGAGAATGTCCTCGAGAACGAGCACGCCGATAGTCAGACTCGCGTGAGGGGTGTGGATAAGACCTCTTTCGCGAATCAACTTTACGGATACCATCGAGGAGCTGATGGAGAATAGCCCTCCCAGAAACCATCCGTCCATAGTGGAAAGGCCGATTAGTCGGCTAGCCTCCATTCCAAGAAAAAGCATGAGTAGCGTTTGCAGGGAAAGAGCCGTAAAGGCGGGTCCGATTAGGCGACGCAGTCGTCCGAAATCGAATTCGAGTCCGATGTAGAAAAGGAGAAATATAACGCCGAGCTCGCTCAGTTCCTGGACATTTTCCAGCTCTACGAGCGCGGGCCATAGCCCTAGATGGGGGCCCACCAAAAAACCGGCCACGATGTAGCCGATCAGCAATGGAATCCGAAATGGATGGAGTGCGAGGGCCGCGACGGTAGCCGCAAACAGGATCCACGCCAGGTCGTTTACGATCGAATGCGCATGCATGGATGGACGGATTCGCCGTGGACCGAAGGCTTCCCTATTGGGCTGCTTGGTGGACCTCGGTTTTAGCTAGATGCAGAATGAGAGCTCCATCCATGTAATATTCAACGTATTTGCCTGTCGTTTCTACCCAGTCGGTATTCTCGTTCGGAGCCTTTCCTTGATTGGCGGGGGAGACCAACTCCTGCTTGTCATTAAACCAACTTCGGTAGCCCGCTTTGAAAAAGTTGGAATTCTTCAATACGATTTCCTTCTCCTTGTGGACTGGATTCAGCAGTAGGTAGATGCGAACATTCTCAGCAATTTTAACGTCTTTGACGATTTCAGCGTCGCGAGCGAGCGCTGTGTACGGTCCAAAGGTTTCCAATGCCTTGTCTTCCTGAGCAAGAGCTAGCGATACTAGGGCTATTGCTACGAGTGTGGCTGTGAATTTGGATAATCGGTTCATCGTTCCGTAGACTGCCGGCCTTTGCTCAGAGTGGCAAGAATCGTTTGTTCCGACGGAGCGCGAGTTAACAACTTAAGGGTTGTTCAAGAGACGGTTGCCAGGGCGACCGTGGCTCTTTGAGGGAATCCAATGTATCGGTTGGCCGAGCTCCCTGCGCCAATTTGGCAAGAATGTAAGTAGTTATCGCCTACAAAGAACATTTTAACTGAAATCAAGCTCAACACTTCAACGTTCCCCGATCGACACTCTCTGGGTTTTCGAGCTTTCGTTCGGGATTCTAGTCACCAGCAACCTCTACAGATTCCCTGGAGATGATAGGAAAGATATCCATCGATCTCCACAAACTGGCCAAATCCGTAAACGTCGCTATTCCCACGCTGGCGATCCTGTTTTTCCTAGCTGGCTGGCGCTTGTCATTCTATTTTCATTTCGGGACCATAGCGTTTCTTCTCTTAACCTCGTAGTTTCATTAACCTTCACCCAGAAATAACTTAAGTTATTGATAGCCACTTCGCTAGAACGAGCTTCGCCAAGGTTTGGTATTATAACCAAAAATGAACTTACGAATC
>MDTA01047277.1_pt1 | contig 18217 bp, 11 predicted proteins | sample 811151 | NCBI WGS metagenome assembly MDTA01 (sample SAMN05326648, study PRJNA326480) | marine metagenome | isolation source: seawater | place: Indian Ocean: South | collected 2010
AAAAAACTGTTCGACAAACGCGCCACCGAGAAGGAGCGCGACTGGAATCGCCAGAAACAGCGCATCCTGCGCGAGGCCAACCACTGACGGCGGCGGGCTCCGCCCGCCTCGCCACCACGCCGTGGGGCCGCCCACGTGTCGCTTCCGGAGCACCTTGCACCCCCACTCCACCCACCTATACTGAAACTCTCTGACCGGTTCGGGACACGCGATACCACGGCACCGGCCGATGGACCACGGAGGGAGCCCCCCATGCCATCTCAACGGATCCCGATGTCGGCGGTGGACCGCGCCTGGCTGCGCATGGACACGCCGGAAAACCCGATGATGATCTGCGCCGTCCTGATGCTCGCGCAGCCCATTCCCATGCCACGCCTGCGCCGGCTTCTGGAAACCCGGTTCCTGTGTTTTCGCCGGTTCCGTCAGCGCATCGTCGAAAAGGGCGACAGGGTCTACTGGCAGGATGACCCGCATTTCAACCTGGACAACCACCTGCATCGCATCGCCCTGCCCGGGCCGGCAGGCAAGGCGGAACTGCAGGAGCTGGCCGGCGACCTCAACAGCACCGCCCTCGACTTCCGCCGCCCCCTCTGGCAGATCCACTACATCGACCGCTATAACGGTGGTTGCGCCTTGCTGATTCGGATCCACCACTGCATCGCCGACGGCATTTCCCTGGTCCGCGTTCTTCTGTCCCTCACCGACAAGAGCCCCGAGCCGCGGCTGCATCGGGTGGCCGGCCACTCCCCGGCACCGCAAACCGCGCGGCCGATGCTCCAACGCCTCCTCCACCGCACCGTGGATAGCCTGCAAACCGCCATCGAACAGGCCCGCCTGCTGTACCAGTCGGTCCGGGCAGACCCGGGCTACCCGCTGAAACTGGCCACCACCGCCGGCGACATCGCCCTGGATCTGGCCAAACTGGGGCTGGCGCCGTTCGAACCGAGCACCGGCCTCAAATCGTCCCTATCCGGACGCAAACAGGTAGCCTGGGCCGACCCCCTCGACTTAGCCGAGGTCAAGGCCTGCGCCCGTGCGCTGGGTGGCACCGTCAACGACGTGCTGCTGAGCGCGACCACGGGCGCACTGCACCGACATTTCCGAAACACCGGCGAAGCCCTGCCCACATGCGGCATCCGGGTGGCCGTGCCGTTCAACCTCCGGCCCCTGGACCAACCCATCGAAACCCTGGGCAACCAGTTCGGCCTGATACTGGTACGCTTACCGGTGGATGTAGCCGACCCGATCCAGTGTTTTCATCAGGTGCAGGAGAACATGAACCGCCTCAAGCGGTCCTACCAGGCCCAAGTCACCTACAGCCTCCTTGACCTGTTCGGCCGCGGCCCCGATATCCTGGAACGCCGGGCGCTGGCACTGCTCAGCAACAAGGCCTCGGCGGTGCTGACCAACGTCCCGGGCCCCCGACAAGCCGTCTACCTGGCGGGCAGCAAACTGGTGCAGCCCATGTTCTGGGTGCCCCAGAGCGGCAGCATTGGCATTGGCATGAGCATCCTCAGCTACGCCGGCACCGTGCAATTCGGCATCACCATGGACAAGGCCATCCAGGCGGACCCCAACACCGTGATGAAACACTTCCGGGATGCCTTCCAGGCCCTCAGCCATGCAGCCCTCGCCGGCAGGCCCGGCGCCGGTGCCCGCCAAGCCGGCTGAGCCCGCAGTTGGTAGGTACAAATCCCGGAGATTCCCCTTGAAGTCCACACACCCGGCCCCATATACTCAGTCAGACAAGGGGACGACATGGCTTCGACGCCGGTGACGAACCCTTGGGTGCATGCCGAGATGGCAGCGAATCTCGTTAATCCAAAGCTGCGTTAAAATAGTCGCAAACGACGAAAACTACGCACTGGCGGCTTAAGCCCGCCGGTCGTTCCGGCTGAGGTGTCTGTAACTCAGTTTTTTCCGGAACGTCATCGCTTACAGGCTGCTCCGTGCGTCAGAGCTCACTGACACACGGCTAAGACCAAAGAGCTCGCCTCTGGCACCCTGGCCTTCGGGTCGCTTGAGGTTAAATCAATAGAAGGACACTAAGCATGTAGATCTCAAGGCCTAGTGCTGGCGGACGCGGGTTCGATTCCCGCCGTCTCCACCACCTTCCAGAAAAAAGCCCCTGATTTCAGGGGCTTTTTTCGTTTCAGCCCTTCCGTTTTTTCTTCAGGTGTCATCGGCGCTTAACCTTGCCTAACCCCACCAAGTAACGTAAAACAACCCTATATCGAGTGGTTAGCAAGCAATACACCCCCGGTATTGCCCGTTACGCTCCGGAACAATCCAAGGCACGAACCGACACAGCCTGTCGCTCCGTGCCTTTACGCTTTATCAGAGAACGAAAGCCGTAACTTCTCATAGGGAACAACCGAGCAATGAACAACACGGAACAGCAATTCCTCAAAGCCCTGGACGACAAACTCTGGAAAGCCGCCGACAAGCTCCGCGCCAACCTGGATGCCGCCAACTACAAGCACGTAGTGCTGGGCCTGATCTTCCTGAAGTACGTCTCCGATGCCTTCGAGGAGCGCCAGGAAGAATTGCTGGAGCGGTTCAAGGACGAGAACGACGACATCTACTACCTGCCGCCGGAAGACTACGACGGCGACGAGGACTACCAACAAGCCCTGCTGGAAGAGCTGGAAGTATTAGATTACTACCGCGAAGCCAACGTGTTCTGGGTGCCCAAGCCGGCCCGCTGGAGCACCCTGAAAGAGAAAGCCGTGCTGCCCGTGGGCACTGTGCTCTGGCAGGACGATGCCGGTAACGACGTAAAGCTGCGCTCCGTGTCCTGGCTGATCGACAACGCCCTGGAAGAAATCGAGAAGAGCAACGCCAAGCTCAAGGGCATTCTCAACCGCATCAGCCAGTACCAGCTGGACAACGACAAGCTGCTGGGCCTGATCAACACCTTCTCCGACACCTCATTCACCCGGCCGGTGTTCGAAGGCGAGAAACTGCACCTGCACAGCAAAGACATTCTCGGCCATGTGTACGAATACTTCCTGGGCCAGTTCGCTCTGGCTGAAGGCAAGCAGGGCGGCCAGTATTACACCCCCAAGAGCATCGTCACCCTGATTGTCGAAATGCTGCAGCCCTACTCAGGCCGCGTATACGACCCAGCCATGGGCTCCGGCGGATTTTTTGTCTCCAGCGACAAGTTCATCGAAGAACACGCCAGCGAACAGCACTACGACGCCAGCGAGCAGAAAAAGCACATCTCCGTGTACGGACAGGAGTCCAACCCCACCACCTGGAAGCTGGCCGCCATGAACATGGCCATCCGGGGCATCGACTTCAACTTCGGCAAGAAGAACGCCGATACCTTCCTGGACGACCAGCACCCAGACCTGCGTGCCGACTTCGTCATGGCCAACCCGCCGTTCAACATCAAAGACTGGTGGAGCGAATCCCTGGCCGACGACGTGCGCTGGAAGTACGGCACCCCGCCCAAGGGCAACGCCAACTTCGGCTGGATGCAGCACATGCTCCACCACCTGGCGCCCACGGGCAGCATGGCCCTGCTGCTGGCCAACGGCTCCATGAGTTCCAACACTAACAACGAAGGCGAAATCCGTAAGCGCCTGGTAGAGGAAGACCTCGTGGAATGCATGGTCGCCCTGCCCGGCCAGCTGTTCACCAACACCCAGATCCCGGCGTGTATCTGGTTTCTGACCAAAGACAAAGCCAACGGCATGGTGCGCAACGAGAAAAAGCGCGACCGCCGGGAAGAGTTCCTGTTCATCGACGCCCGCAACCTGGGCTTCATGCGGGATCGGGTGCTGCGGGACTTCACCAACGACGACATCGCCAAGATCGCCGACACCTTCCATGCCTGGCAGCGTGGTGAGGGTTATGAGGACGTCGCCGGCTTCTGCAAATCCGCCAGCCTGGACGAAATCAGAAAGCACGACTTTGTGCTGACGCCGGGGCGCTATGTGGGTGCTCAGGAGCAGGAAGACGACGGCGAGCCGTTTGCCGAGAAGATGGCGCGGTTGACCGGGCAGCTGCGGGAGCAATTTTCGGAGAGTCAGCGGCTGGAAATTGAGATTAAGTCGAACCTGTCCGCTCTGGGCCTATGGGGTACTGAATCATGAACGCCGCCCAATTGTTGGAGAACCTGAACCTCCTGGACGAACATGAAAAGATAGAAGCCAAACGTGCAAGCGAAGCCGGCAAGTCGATTCTCGAAACGATCTGCGCACTGGCAAATGAACCAGATCTGGGGGGCGGTTGGTTGCTATTGGGTGTCGTACGGGAGGAAATGGCACTTTTCCCGGGCTACGAGGTCGAGGGAATAACTGACCCAGACAAGGTCAGCAGTGACATCGCGAGCCAGTGCGCAACAAAGTTCAACCTCCCTCTTAGAGTTGATATCACAACAGAGTGGCTAAACGATAAGGCGGTTATCGTCGTTAGTGTTCCGGAAGCCTCCCCACAGGACAAGCCCATTTACTTTACGGCAACCGGACTCCCACGCGGGGCATTCCGTCGCATTGGTAGCACAGACCAGCGATGCACCGAAGACGACATGGCTGTTTTCTACCAATCGCGTCAGCAAGAGAGCTTTGATGCCGGAATCGTCTCTGATGCCTCAATGGAAGACATTGACGATGCAGCCGTCGAAGACTATCGAAAGGCCCGGGCAGAGGTTAACGCGGACGCGGAAGAACTGCGTTGGTCAGATAGTGAACTTTTGCAGGCTCTGAAAGCGGTTCGTCGCAACGGAAACGGGCAATGGCAACCAACCGTTGCGGGCCTGCTGCTGTTTGGAAAATCGATAGCCCTACGACGCTGCTTCCCGATGACGCGCGTTGATTATATTCGGGTACCCGGCCGCGAATGGGTGCCGAATCCGGACCGGCGCTTTGATACAGTGGAAATTCGGGCCCCCATGTTCAGCCTCCTCAGACGGGCACAGGCAGCGGTTCTCGATGACCTCCCAAAAGCCTTTGGCCTCGAAGAAGGGGAGTTACAGCGTGTTGATAAACCGGTTCTTCCACAGAGAGCTCTGCGGGAAGCCTTGGTTAACGCTCTGATGCACCGCAGCTACCGAACACAGGCACCAGTACAAATCATCCGCTACGCAAACCGATTGGAAATCCGCAATCCGGGCTTCTCTTTGAAATCACCCGAGCACCTGGGGGAGCCCGGTTCCATGCCGAGGAACCCGGTACTCGCCGCTGTTCTACATGAAACCCGTTTTGCAGAAACCAAAGGTAGCGGGATTCGAGCCATTCGCGAGGTAATGGATGCCGCAGGTCTTGCACCTCCACTGTTCGAGTCTGACCGAGGTCAGGACCAGTTCGTCACACAATTCCTGTTCCACCACTTTCTTGGAGAGGACGACATCCGGTGGCTGGCAAGATTTAAAGATCTTCACCTTTCTGACGAGGAGGCCCGGGCGCTGATCGTAGCTAGGGAAGCCGGTGTTATCGACAATGCCACCTATCGCGCCCTCAACAAAGTAGACCCCCTGACCGCAAGCGCTACCCTGCGACGACTTCGGGATTTCGGGCTACTTACTCAACAGGGGCGTGGGTCAGCCACTTACTACCAGCCAACAGGCAAATTAATCGGTTCCGAAGACGGCTTATCGAGTAAGTCAGAGCCGTTATCTAGTAAGCAAACGCCGTTATCTAGTAAGTCAGAGCCGTTATCCAGTAAGCCGGAACTACAATCCGGTAACCCTGATCAGGAAGCTCGGGACACGTTATTTGACCAGCTGCCGGGAAACCTGGCCGCTCGGGTCGGAGCGCTCGGTCAGCGACACCCTCCGGAACAAGTAAGGGATCTGGTCGTAGCACTTTGCGAACAACGTGACTGGCGAGTTGAGGAACTTGCACTGCTACTCTCGCGTAACGCGGAAACCATTCGACAGAATTATCTTCGCCCTCTGCTAGCTGAGAAGCGCATTGTGATGACGTTGCCCGACACTCCGAATTCGCCGCAACAAGCTTACAGAGCTGCAAGGAGAGACTACGAATGAGTTCTGTAGCAATGTCTCACAGGCTTGGCGATCTCACCGACTGGTTCTCTGGGGGCACACCCTCAAAGAAAAAACCTGAATATTGGGGTGAAGACATACCGTGGATTAGCGCCTCATCCATGGGCGGCTCTCGCTACTTTGACTCTGACCTGAAAATCACAACGGAAGGTCTCGAGGCTGGTTCTCGGCTTGCCCCTAAAGGGTCAATTCTTCTGCTTGTAAGAGGGAGCACGCTTCATAAACGAATTCCTGTTGGCATTGCTGAGCGCGAGGTTGCCTTCAATCAGGATGTAAAGGCAATCAGAGTAAAACCAGAGCTGATTGCAGGCCAAGTAACTGACGAACTGTATTTGTATTATTGGCTAAAAGCCAATGAGCAGCTGCTGCTGGAAATGGTCGAACACACAGGTATTGGAGCCGGAAAACTCGATACAAAACGGCTCCAGAACCTCGAGATAGAGCTACCCCCTTGGCACGAACAACGAAAGATTGTGACTACGGCAACTGCTCTCGATGAAAAAGAGATCCTAAACTCACATATCAACCAAACCCTCGAACAAATGGCCCAGGCCATCTTCAAAAGCTGGTTTGTCGATTTCGAGCCGGTCAAAGCCAAGATCGCCGCACTGGAAGCCGGCGGCAGCGAGGAAGATGCCCTGCTCGCCGCCATGCAGGCCATTTCCGGCAAAAGTGAAGCAGAGCTAACCCGCCTCCAGGCCGAACGACCCGAGCAATACGCCGAACTCCGCGCCACCGCCGAGCTGTTTCCGTCGGCTATGCAGGACAGTGAGTTGGGGGAGATTCCGGAGGGGTGGACGATCGCGCCCTTCTTGAGCATCGCTAGATTAGACACCACTTCGGTTAAGCCCGCCCAAGATCCAGAGAAGGCCTGGGAGCACTACAGCATCCCTGCTTTCGACGAAGGAGCGACGCCAGCTTTTGAGACTGGAGCTGACATCAAAAGTAACAAGTACAAGGTCTACCCAACCGCGGTGCTTTCGTCCAAGTTGAATCCACACTTTCCTCGCACGTGGATACCTGATGTACAGAATCCAGACGCTGCAATCTGCTCCACAGAATTCATGCAGTTTGTACCGCTAGAACCTCAGCATAGAGCGTTCATAGCCGGAATGATTACCTCTGAGCCTTTCCAAAGCGGGATTATGATTCGTGTAACAGGTTCGACTGGTAGCAGACAAAGAGCTCAGCCAAAGCAAGTTGCGGCAATGGACGTAATTCTTCCAAAAAGCGAACTCAGAGCTGTTTACTCACAGCATACTGAGGCGATGTATCGCATGCAGTCAAAAAACATATGGCAAGCCCAATCACTGGCAAGTCTCAGAGATACTTTGCTACCCAAGCTCCTATCCGGCGAACTCTCCGTTAGTGATGCAGAGTATCAAATGACGGAAGAAGAGCTGATTCCGCAAGAGGAGATCAACTAATGGAACTGTGGTTAACCCGAGCAGGATCTCATGGCGAATTCGAGCAAAAATTTCTCGACGAAGGCCGAATCTATCTGACTTGGGATGAGCTTGGTGAAGATCTGTCGAAACTGGATAACCGGCAGTCCCTCCTGGAACTGCTTGAGCAGACTTACCCGAATGAAAAGCTGAAGCGGTTACAGAACCACAGCAGCCAAATCTGGCCATTCGTCAAAACGATGCAAGCCGGTGACTGGGTGGTGCTCCCCTCCAAAAAACAGCCTGTGGTGTATGTCGGGAAGATAACGGGGGACTACGTTCATAACGCCAAAGGCCCGGATCCCTTCTTCCACTGGCGGTCCGTCGAGTGGTTTGGGCAGGAGATCCCCCGCTCTCACTTTGGGCAAGACCTGCTCTACAGCTTCGGCGCGTTCATGACTATCTGCCGCATCAGGCGCAACAACGCACTGCTGCGCCTGCAGGCCATGCACAAGGCTGGCTGGCAGGCTGAGAACACCAAGTCAGTGATCCAGCACACCGGCCAGTCTACTAACCACGATGCCGATGATGTATCCGGTGATGACGGATTCGATTTCAATCTGGCAGACCTGGCCAAGCAACAGGTGGTCAGTCTGATTGAGCAGAAATTCAAAGGCCATGAGTTAACCAGACTGGTAGGAGCCATCCTCAAAGCGCAGGGCTACACCATTTGGCAGAGCCCCGAAGGCGCGGACGGAGGTGCAGATATTCTGGCTTCCAACGGCATGATGGGCTTCGGTAGCCAAACCATCTGTGTGGAGGTGAAGTCCGGCACTGGAACGGTGGACAGGCCCACTGTGGACAAGCTCTTGGGAGCCATGTCGAAGTTCAACGCCGACCATGGTCTGTTTGTCGCCTGGGGCGGGTTCAAACAGAATGTGCAGAAGGACATGGCCAGCAGCTTCTTCCGTCTGCGGTTATAGTCTCAGGATGACTTGCTGGATGAGCTGTTCGCGGTATACGACAAGCTGGACGATGAGCTGAAAGCCCAGCTGCCGCTAAAACGAGTCTGGACGGTGGTGGCGGCGGATGACTGATGCCCGAATTACTGTCGAGGGAAAAGATGAGTAATATGCACAAACTGCATATTGCTGAATCAGACAAGCCGGGAACTACTAAAGAATCCTTAGGAGTTCAGTTGTTGCAAATTTTGCACTTACTGCCGAAATAAAGGGGGCGGGAACTCTCCGGTATTTCCGGAACGTTCGATCAGCGACCAAACGCGCAGATTCGAAACCGGCAACCACCGAGGATCTCTCGGTAGTTGCGCCACTCGCGCCGAAGAGCTGAAAGAGCATAGGTTCCATTCTGGAACCCATGGCTAAAGGAAATCCGCAAACTCCCGAAGCTTCGAAACCGTCTGGGGCAATTGCTGCTTTTGCAGCGTTGCCAAAAAGGTATCGACACTGAGTGGCGGATTCTTAAGCGCCGACCGCTGGGCCTGAAAGGCGCGGCAACACAGTGTTGGCGCCATGTCGATCTGGTAGAGAATAAAGTCATCCGGGTGGATAACTTCGATATCGTACTGGCGAAGCGCGGCTTCAGGAAAATCCTTCAAATTGAAGGTAATGATGGCGTTGGCGTTACAACGGATGGCAGCGGCCAGCACGTGGCGATCGTCCGGGTCCGGCAGGCTTAGCCCTTCGATCAGCGGCTCGTAACCGTACACTTTGGCATCGCGCACATGCCGATCCATCAGTTCCCTCGCCCGCAACAAGCTATCCGGCGAATGTTTCTTCGCCCTCAACAGCGCGTTGATCCACTCGTCGTGTATGTGGTCCGTCCAATGCGCTTTGAACAAATCTGTCAATGCCAGTCGCATCAGCGCATCCCGCAAGGGGGCGGGATAGAGTACGCAGGCATCGTAAACGACGGTGAATTTGCTCATTGCCTGTCAGTACCCCATTCCCTCGTCCTGTGACAGTTCGGCCAATTCATCCAGTGCGGCGTGCCGTTGGCGATCTATCTGTTCCTTGTAGCTCAGGACATCCTGCAGCTTAACCCGTCGATGGGCACCCACCTTCCGGAAGGGTATATCACCAGACTCCAGCAGCCTCACGAGGAAGGGGCGACTGACGTTCAAGAGGTTAGCCGCATCCTGTGTGCTGATTTCCTGGTGATAGGGGATCAGGCTGATGGCATTGCCCTGGGACACTTCCGCCAGCACGTCCAGCAGAATTTGTAGCACATGCCCGGGCAGCACCAGCTCGTCAGTCTCGCCGTTACTGCCACGGAGCGAAAGCTGAACCCGATCCGCATCCGCGTACTTGGATAAGGTGCGACTGGAGAGCTTGGCCTGTTCCACCTCGGCCGCCGTCGGCAAATGTACAATTTTTTGAGCAGACATCGCAGCCCCCTTAAAGTAAACAACAAACGGTATGGCCATATTATGCGTCCTAAACGAAACAAACGAAACAATCGAAATAGACGGTTCCGCTATAACCAGATGCAGACTCTGGCCGTTTAGCCTGCTATCGACCATACTCTGGCCAACTCTCTTGAAATTGCGCGTGTTTTCTTGGCCGCGCCCTGAATGAATCCGTTTAAGTAAGGAAGTACGGAGTGACTGAAGATCAGCTGGAACAACAATGCCTGGAATGGTTCGCCGAAGGTGGCTGGGAAATCGCCCACGGGCCTGACCTGGCACCGGAGGGCGAAGCCCCAGAACGGGCCGACTACCGGCAGGTATTGTTGCTGGCGGATCTTGAGGCGGCTATTCACCGCATCAACCCTCACCTGCCCCAGAGCGCCGTTGAACAGGCTGTGGCGGTCGTCCGCAAACCGGAAAGCCTGGATGTGGTGGTCAGCAACCGGGCCTTTCACCGCCTGCTGCTGGACGGTGTGCCGGTGGAGTACAAGCGCGACGACAAGGTAGTTCACGACCAGGCCTTTCTGGTGGACTTCGGCGACCTGAGCGCCAACCGCTTCCGGGCCATCAACCAGTTCACTCTCGAAGGCTCCAAACAGCTCCGCCGGCCGGACGTGGTCTGTTTTATCAACGGCCTGCCCCTGGCGGTACTGGAGCTGAAGAGCCCCGGTGCCGAGAACGTGAACATCTGGGATGCCTACAACCAGATCCAAACCTACAAAGACGAATGCTCCGATCTGTTCGCCTACAACGAAGCGGCCATCATCAGCGACGGCTATCTGGCCCGGGTAGGCTCCCTAACCGCCAGCCAGGAACGCTACATGCCCTGGCGCACCATCAAGCATGAGGACGACAAGCCCCTGCTGGAGTGGCAGCTGGAAACCATGGTGCGGGGCTTCTTCGACCGTGAGCTGTTCCTGGATTACATCCGGTACTTCGTAATCTTCGAGACGGATTCCGACAAACTGATCAAGAAGATTGCTGGTTATCACCAGTTCCATGCGGTGCGTGAGGCTGTTCGTGCAACTGTGATTGCCGCTCGGGATATGAGCGGCGATGGTATCAGCGAGAAGCGGGCCACCTACGGCGACGAGGTTCTGCCGGGCAGCAAGAAAGCCGGGGTGGTTTGGCACACCCAGGGCTCCGGCAAGAGTATTTCCATGTGTTGTTACGCCGGCAAGCTGCTGCAACAGTCGGAGATGAACAACCCCACGCTGATCGTCGTCACCGACCGCAACGATCTGGACGGCCAACTATTCGCCACTTTCAGCGCCGCCCGGGAGTTGCTGAAGCAGGAGCCGGTGCAGGCCGACGACCGGGATACCCTGCGCCGCCTGCTGTCAGAGCTGGAGTCCGGCGGCATCATCTTCACCACGGTTCAGAAGTTCGCGCTGCTGAATGACGAATCCGGCCACCCGATTCTGAACGACCGCCACAACATCGTGGTGATCTCGGACGAGGCCCACCGCAGCCAGTACGGCCTGAAAGCCACCCTCAAGAAAGACGGCACCTACAAGTTCGGCTATGCCCGCCACATGCGTGATGCCCTGCCCAATGCGTCGTTCATCGGCTTTACCGGCACCCCCATCGAAAGCGAAGACAAGGACACCCGGGCCGTGTTCGGCGATTACGTGTCCATCTATGACATCCAGGATGCGGTGGACGATGGCGCGACCGTACCCATCTTCTACGAGTCCCGTCTGGCCAAGCTGGACATCAACCGCGAGCAGATCGAGGAACTGTCCGACCAGGTGGAGGAAGTGGTTGAGGACGACGAAGACGTTGGCAGCCGCGAAAAAACCAAGGGCGAGTGGAGCCGGCTGGAGAAGCTGGTCGGTGCCGGCCCGCGTCTGAAGCAGGTGGCGGAAGACCTGGTAAACCACTTTGAAACCCGCTCCAGCACCATCGATGGCAAGGCCATGATTGTGGCCATGAGCCGGGAGATCGCGGTGCACCTGTATAACGAGATTATCGCCCTGCGCCCGGAGTGGCACGACGACGATCCAGAGAAAGGCGCTATCAAGATTGTGATGACCGGCTCCGCCTCTGACCGGGCCTTGCTGCAGCCGCACATCCACAACAAACAGACCAAGAAGCGCTTTGAGAAACGCTTCAAGGACATCAACGACCCGCTCAGGCTAGTGATCGTTCGGGATATGTGGCTGACCGGCTTCGACGCGCCTTGCTGTCACACCATGTATGTGGACAAGCCCATGAAAGGCCACAACCTGATGCAGGCCATCGCCCGGGTAAACCGCGTGTTCAAGGACAAGCCCGGCGGGCTGGTGGTGGATTACATCGGCATTGCCAACGAGCTCAAGCAGGCCCTGAAAACCTACACCGATGCCAAGGGCAAGGGCTCCCCCACCCACAGCGCCGAAGAAGCCTACGCCATCCTGCTGGAGAAGCTGGACATCATCCACGGCATGTTTGCGCCTGGCCCCAAAGGTAAGGGGTTCAGCTACAGCGGTTTTGACACCGAGCCCCACAAGGTTTTGTTGGCCACCGCGAACTATGTGCTCAGCCTGGAAGACGGTAAGAAGCGTTTCCTGGATACCGTGCTGGCCATGAACAAGGCCTTCTCGCTGTGCGCCACCCTGGACGAGGCCCAGGCGCTGCAGAAGGAGGTAGCGTTCCTGTCTCAGGTGAAGACGGCCATCACCAAGTTCACCAGCGTGGACAAGAAGCTGACTGAGGAAGAGAAGAACACCGCCCTGAAGCAAATACTGGACAACGCGCTGGTGGCCGAAGGGGTAACGGATGTCTTCGCCCTGTGCGGCCTGGACAAGCCCAACATCGGCCTGCTCTCTAACGAGTTCCTGGAAGACGTTCGGCAGATGCCCTACAAGAACTTCGCCGTGGAACTGCTGGAGAAGCTCCTCAAGGACGACATCAAGGCCAAGACCCGCAACAACGTGGTGCAGGAGAAGAAATACGCCGACCGCCTGCAGGAGACGCTGCGCAAGTACAACAACCGGGGCATCGAGACAGCCCAGGTGATCGAAGAGCTGATCGCCATGGCCAAGCAGTTCCAGGCTGAAATGGAGCGTGATGCCGCCCTCGGCCTGAACCCGGACGAAGTGGCCTTCTACGACGCCCTGGCCAGCAACGAGAGCGCGGTGCGGGAGCTGGGAGACGAGATCCTGAAGAAGATCGCCGTGGAGATCACCGACAAGCTTCGCAAATCCACCACCGTGGACTGGCAGGTGCGGGAGAGCGTGCGGGCCAAGCTTAGGATTCTGGTGCGGCGGACGTTGCAGCGGTACAAGTACCCGCCAGACAAGGCGCCAGCGGCGATTGAGTTGATTATGGAGCAGGCGGAAGCCTTATCTAACCACTGGACAAGGTGAGTAATGAATTACTATACCGAGGGATTCGAACGTAAGGTGAAACGCGGAATCGAGATCACTGCCGTCCCCTAGATCTGCCCGGCAGGGTTCTGGACGATTGGGTACGGCCACCTCTGCGACGCCGCATGAACCAGAGATTCAACTGAATCAAATCCCGGGCTGCAACTCCACCTGCACCTCTCGCGATTTGCCGGCCCGTTCCACGGACAAGACCACCACATCGCCGACCTTCCTGTCGTCGAGCCAGGCGAGCAGGTTGGCCACATCGTCGATCGCCGTGCCGTCGATGCGAACGATGCGGTCGCCGGGCACGATGCCTTGCGGGGTAATCTCGACCCCAGCGAGCCCGGCTTTGTGTGCTGCAGAGCCGGGGGTGACACGCAGCACGAACACGCCCTTGTTTCCGGTCAGTGCAAGCAGGCGCTGATTGAGCTGTTCGTCCACCTCGATGCCAAGCGCCGGGCGGATGTACTTGCCGGACTTGATGAGTTGCGGCACTACCCGCATGACGGTGTCCACCGGCACTGCAAAACCGATCCCGGCCGAGGCGCCGGAGGGGCTGTAGATCGCCGTGTTGATGCCGATAAGCCGCCCGGCCGAATCGAGCAGGGGGCCGCCCGAGTTGCCGGGGTTAATGGCGGCGTCGGTCTGGATCAGGTGATCAATAGCCGGGCCGCCCGCCTCTCCCGGTAACGAGCGGTCGAGCGCGGAGACGATGCCGGTGGTGAGCGTCCAGTCCAGGCCAAAGGGGTTGCCGATAGCAAACACTTTCTGTCCCACCTTGAGGTCGGCGCTGGTGCCGACCGGCACTGCAGGCGGGCGTTTGAAGCCGACGCCGATCTTGAGTACGGCGATGTCGTGTGCTGGGCTAGCCCCCACCAGTGCGGCCCGGTAGTCGCGGCCATCGGCGAGTTTGACGGTGGCTTCGGACGCGCCCTGGATAACATGGAAGTTGGTGACGACGTGGCCGGCGTCGTCCCAGATGAAGCCCGATCCCGTGCCACGGGGCACGGAGAAGACATTGCGCGTCCAGACGTCGCGCACCAGCTGCGCGGTGGTGATGTAGACCACCGATGCTCGGGATTTCTCGAACAGTTCGATGGTGGCCTTTTCATCAGCGGCCAGATCGCCACGCGGCGTGACGGTGCGCTCGGCGGCTTCGCGCGGACTGAACCAGGCCTCGATGGCGGGCAGGAACTGCCAGAACAGCATGAGTGCGGCAACGCACGCGGTGATGAAGAGCCACCGCCGGACGAATTGATCCGGAGCTGGGCGTTGTGGGTAAGGATCGGGGTAAGCCATGACGGGGGTTCCTTTCGAGTGATTTAGCGCCAAAGGCCGCTCAGGCCCCGGCGTGGTGGGCGCATCGGGGCGAACGACCTTGGTACGAGATATTCCGTTTGGAACGGCAGGGTCTGCGATGGCTGAGGCGCCAACGCCATCAGGCGCGCGATACGATCCTTTGTCGTCGGATGCGTGCGCAACCAGGACGGTTCGGGATTGCCCCAACCGGGCAACATCCAGGCGCGCCACGAGCGGCTCACCCGTTCGATCTTCGCCAGCGCCGAGGCGAGTCCGTGCGGATCCCCCGTCAGCTCTACGGCCATCCGGTCGGCATCGAACTCTCGCACGCGTGACAGGCCCAACTGCGCGAGCAGTGCCAGTTGCGGCGAAGCGGCCAACAGCAGTAAGCCAAGCCAGTTAATTTCTACTGCACCGGCCAACAGCGCCGGAATACTGATCAGGAGCGTAATCTGACCCAGCAATGCCAGCAGGCTCGTGAGCCGGCTGATCGAATCAGCCAGACCCATGACACGCAGATCGTCTTGAGCGATGTGCGCGACCTCATGCGCCAGCACGGCTTGCAGTTCCCGGATACTCAGGCTGCGGAGCAGGCCATCAGTGAGGGCAATAGAGGCATGGCGTCGCGAACCAGTAGCAAAAGCGTTGACGATGCCGCTGGGCACATAGTGGGGAACCGGCGTATTCGGTAATCCGGCGCGCACGGCCAACTCCCGCAACAGCGACCAGATTGCGGGGGCTTCCTGGTAATGCAAGGGACGGGCGCCATAGAGGCGCAAGGTCATCGCAGGGGCGGCGACAGGCTCGATCAGCAGGGTCAATGCGCAGGTTGCCAGTGCCAGCCAAAGGCCAATCTCGCCGAACAGCAGACTACCAGCGGTTGCTGCGATCCCCACCAGGGTCAAAACCAGCAGCGCGGTTTGAAAGCGATTGAGCCAGCGGTGCCTCGACCTGGCATCGTGTCGATCGTCTAGACTATAAAGAGCCATGGTCCAATTGCTCGCTCATCCGGTCGTCGCGTTCACGCATGAGCCAATAGGTCAGACCCAAGGCCAGTATCGTCCCCGCCAGGGCGGCCACTTTGGCAGGATCAACGTCAGGGCCAAGGATGATGAACTTGCGGGCCAGTGCCAGGATCGCGATCAGAATGACGGTCTTGACCTGGATGATGCTTTCCTTACGCAGCGCCACTCTGACGATCGAATGTTTGAATTCCATCGCGATCAGGAGCGTCATGATCATGCCGAACACATTCTGGAATACCTTGTGATCCAGGGGATTGAAGGCATCGAGGACCAGCAGCGTGAAGACGATAGCGATGAGCTGGAACAGCGACACCACGATGATGACGGCAATTACCGCTGACAGAACGAGGGCGACGACCTGCTCGAAGCGCTCGTAAACCGTCATCAGCCGCCACTGGGAGCGCATCTCGTCAAGGGTCGTGTGGCCAGGTTCTTTAGGCATAAGCGTTGCTCTCTCTTTCAATGAAACGTTAATGGAACGGGGAGTGCGAGAAGACGACTCGATCAGCCTTTTGCACGTCAACCCTTTGTCCCGTGCATGGCATCAAGCCGGCTTCTGGTCTGGCGGCAGCAATCCCAGCAGATCCGCCTGCAAATGTTGCAACTTGTCGATGCCAGCCCTCAATGCCTCGACACGGCCGGCATTTTTCATTTCACTCAGGGTGTTCGCTAACTGCTGGATGCTCTGATGCAGGACATCGACCTGATCATCAGGGTCCTTGCCGAAGAACGTAGGGCGGCCACTTTGATCCCGCCAGTATTGGAGTGCTTCGGGTTGAGGCGGCACTTGGGTCTTACCTGACAGATAGTCGATCATCTGGGAAATCCAGACCCGGTGGTCGGCGTATGTGAACGGCACGGGCAGCGCGGAGCGACTGTCAGGTTTGAATCCCTTCCAGGATAAGGGTACCTGCCAGGTGTGTAGCCATTGCTCGAATTCATGCGCCGGCATCGGATGCCCGATGGCATAACCCTGGCCCCACTCGCATCCCAGACGCAGCAGCATTTCACCATGCTGAATGGATTCGACTCCCTCCGCGATGCAGTTCCTGCCAAACGACCTTGCCAGTGCCAGTAGCGCATCCAGGATGGCGATATCGTCCGGATCCTCGAGCATGTCGCGTATAAAACCTTGGTCGATCTTGAGCAGGTACGCGGGCAGGCGCTTCAGATAGGTCAGCGATGAATAGCCGCTGCCGAAATCGTCGAGGGCAAAACGCAATCCCATCCTCCCGCACTGGGCCATCAACTGAGACACCTGAACGAAGTCCTCCACGGCGCTGGTTTCGAGGATTTCCAGTTCAAGGTCTTGCGGCCGGGCGCCGGGATGTCGTGACAACATACCCCGTAGATGCATGATGAAGTCCGGTTGCAGCAAGTGTCGCGCACCGATATTCACGCTGATCGGGACATGTAGGCCGGCCTTGCGCCAAACTTCGATCTGGGTCAGCGCAGCCTCGATGGTCCATTTCCCCACGTCAATCCCGAGCGGATGGTTCTCAATGATGGGTATGAAGGAGGCAGGAGATAACAAGCCACGCGTCGGATGTTGCCAGCGGATCAAGGCTTCGGCGCCCAGCACCTCACCGGTGCGCATGTTGACCTTAGGTTGGTAATAAAGCAGAAACTGCCCATTGGCAAGTGCACTCTCTATGCTGTCAAATCCTTCGTGACGGGTGCGCAGCGTACGATCCTTCTCCGTATCGAAAACGTGATATCGATTCTTGCCGGCTTGCTTGGCACGATACATAGCCTGATCTGCCTGCCGCAGCAGTTGGTCGGCGTCGATATCTTCGCCTTGCGGGTAATAGCTCACACCGATACTCGCGCTCACCTCGCACAGTGCGTTACCAATCGGTACGGGCTGTGCAGCCACCTCGATCAGGCGATCGAGAATCGGTACGCTGACGGAAATATCCGGCAGGTCGAGCAGAATAGCGACAAACTCATCACCACCAAGACGGGCCAAGGTATCGCCTTCGCGCAACACCTGCGTCATACGCCTGGACAAGGCGGACAGCAACTTGTCGCCGACTGCGTGGCCGTGCTGGTCGTTGACCTTCTTGAATCCATCCAGATCGATGAAGACAACCGCCAGGTGCATGCCACGCCGCCGTGTCTGACGAATGGCCTGCTTAAGGCGGTCTCCAAGCAATAGTCGATTGGGCAAGCCGGTGAGCAGGTCGTAATGAGCAACGCGTTCAAGCTGTTGCTGGTTCTCCTTCAGCGCTGTGATGTCGGAAAACATGGCTGCGTAATGCTCGATATTGCCCCGCATATCCGGGACTGCACTGATCGTCAGCAGCGCGGCAAACTGACTGCCGTTCTTGCGTCGACACCAGAGCTCTCCGTGCCAATAGTCGTGCTCACGCAGAGCCTGCCAAACGGTCAGATAGAACTCATCGTCATAGCGATTGGACTCGAGCAGACGAGGTGTCTGGCCCAATACTTCCTCCCGCGCATAACCAGTGATCACGGTAAACGCCCGGTTGACGTTGACAATATGGGCCTGAGCGTCGGTAACGAGGATGCCCTCTCCTGCGTGCGCAAAAACTTTAGCCGCAAGGCGAAGCTCTTCCGCGGTTCTTCTGCGTGAGGTGACATCATGGATATAACCGTGCCAGAGGATGCTCCCATCAGGCATGGCTTCAGGCGACGCCTCGCCTTCGACCCAGATCACCCGACCGTCTGGAAACTGCACTCGGTACTCGTCA
>MDTA01048803.1_pt1 | contig 18215 bp, 16 predicted proteins | sample 811151 | NCBI WGS metagenome assembly MDTA01 (sample SAMN05326648, study PRJNA326480) | marine metagenome | isolation source: seawater | place: Indian Ocean: South | collected 2010
AACATTTAATAAAATCCAAAATTAATAAAAAAAATATTTCAAGTTCACTAGACTTCAGCCTTAATTCAAAGCTTATTTTAGAAAAAAAAATTAAATTTTTAGGACTAAATAACATCAAAATTATTCAAGGTAACTTTCAATCAACTGTTCCAAAATTTTTATCAACATTCTCAAAAAAAATATTTGCTGTAAATTTAGATTGTGATCTTTATGACTCTTATAAAGTTGTTTTAGAGAATATTTTCCCATACTTAATTAAAAATACCTACATACATTTAGATGAGTATTATAGTATCAAATTTCCAGGAGCTAAAATTGCAGTAGACGAATTTTGTAAAAAAAATAATTTAAGAGTAAAAAGAAATAAAAATTTTAAATGGGAATTTGAAAGATATTATTTGAAAGTATGAATATAAAAAGAAAAAATATAAATATTTTATGTGTAATTTTAGCTAGAGGTGGTTCAAAAGGTATTCCATATAAGAATATTTATAAAATAAATAACCATCCATTAATAAGCTATACTATTGAGGCAGCAAAAAAATCATCATACATAAATCAGGTTTATGTTTCTACAGATGATAAAAAAATAGCATATCAAGCTAAATTGTATGGTGGAATTGTACCATTTTTTAGATCCAAAAAATACTCAACAGATAAAACAACCTCAGTTGATGCTCTGAAGGACACAGTCAAAAAAATAGAAAATATAACAAAGATTAAGTATGATTATATAATTGAATTGCCATGTGTCTCTCCACTTAGAGATGAAAATGATATTGATCAAGCTTTAAAAATTTTAATCAATTCAAAGTATGACTCAGTTGTAAGTTATGTAAATACTGGAGAAAAACATCCAATCAGGCTTAAAAGAATTAATAATACAAATTCAATAACAAATTTTTGTAAGGAGTATAAAGAGCCTCCGAAAGGATCAAGAAGACAAGATTTTGAGCCATGCTTTATAAGAAATGGAGCGATTTATGCTATGACTAGAGATTGTCTGATACGTCAACACAGTAGAGAGGGAAAAAAATCATATCCTTTTATAATGCCAGATGAAAAATCAGTTAATATTGATAACAAATTTGATTTATTAAATGCAAGGTTATTGATAGAAAATGGTTTTTGCAATAACGCTCCAAAAAAAATTGAAAAATTTTTAAAATTTTCAAGTAAACATAAAAAATATGATGTTTTGATAACTTCAAGATTATTATTTAATGAAAAATTAATTGAAAAATTTTGCAAAAATTTTAATTGCGTAATTGTAAATACAGATGACACAAATTTATTAAAAAAATATTTAACCAAAGCAAAAATATGGGTTTGCAGTCCAGCACCTTTGTATAAAATTGATAAGAATTTATTGCACTCTGCTAAAAGTTTGAAGGTACTTATCACTCCATCAACTGGTACTACTCATATCGATGTAAATTATTGCAATAAGAGAAAAATTATAGTTAGAAATATTTTAAACACACCTTTGGTAAAAAAAATACATGCATCTTCAGAATTTACATTTTCATTAATGCTTTCAATGATTAAGAATATTCCCAATGCAATTAAAACAGTTAATTCTGGGCACTGGCGAAATGAAGAAGATAATCTTAGATCAAATGAATTAATAAATAAGAATGTTGGCATTATAGGATATGGAAGAATTGGTAAAAATTTATCCAAATATTGTAATTCATTTGGAATGAATATTCATGTTCATGATCAAATAGATAATAAAAATATAAATAAAAATTTTTATTTCTATAGTGACTTATCAAAAATGCTTCCTAAATGTGATATTATCTTTTTGTGTATTAGTTATTCTCAAATCAATTACAAATTTATGGATGATAAAAAATTCAAATTAATGAAAAAAGGATCAATGTTTATAAATACATCACGTGGTGAAGCAATTTGTGAAAAAAGTTTATTGAAAGCTCTTAAGTCAAAAAGAATTAAAAAAGCATCATTAGATGTAGTGGCTAATGAACAAGGTGATTTAAATAAAAATATATTGATAAATTATTCTAAAAAAAATGAAAATTTAATTATAACTCCACATATTGCTGGTTGCACAATAGAATCTGAAACTAAAGCAGCTCAACAATGTTATAATATTTTAGAGTCATACAGAGGAGCTTACCTTTGAGATTAGCTGATGTTTCAATAATTGTTTGTGCTTATAATCATGAAAAATGGATCGAAAGATGCATTAGAAGTTTAAATAATCAAATTTTGATTAATAAGAATGATTATGAAGTTATTATTGTAAATGATGGATCGAAAGATAATACAAAAAAAATACTCAAAAAGTTAAAAGATCTAGAATATTTGAAAATTATTAATAACGAAAAAAATATCGGTCTTTCAAAATCAATAAATAAAGCAATTAAAATGTCTACAGGCAGATACATAGTAAGAGTGGACTCAGACGATTATGTTGCCAGAAATTTTATTTACCTTTTAAAATTATTTCTTGATAAGAACAATGAATATCAAGCTGTAGCTGCAGATTATTATCGTGTTACATCGGATGAAAAGGTTATTGATAAAAACAACTCTTCTTTAAATGAAATTGCATGCGGAATTATGTTTAGAAAAGAAGCACTTATTGGAATAGGGATGTATGACGAAAAATTTTCAATGAGAGAAGGTCATGAATTAAAAAAAAGGTTTTTAAAAAAATATAAAATAGGTAGGCTTGAAATACCTATTTATAAATATAGACAACATGATAAAAATAGAACGTTAACAAAAAAAAAAACTTTAAATTTTTTTGATAAAAAACTTAGTATAAAATGATATTTATTGCAGAAATAGGTTTAAATCATAACGGCAATTTCCCCTTATGTCAGGAAATGATTAAACAAGCGAAATTAAGTGGAGCGGATATTGCAAAATTTCAACTTGGCTGGAGGTGCAAACCTGATGAAATAAATTATATGAACCTTGAGATGATACAACAATTAAAAAAATGGGCTGATCAATATGAGATCGAGCTTATGTTTTCTATAATAACTTATGATGCTTTTGAAATGGTTAAGAGCTTAAATTTAGATAAGTATAAAATAGCATCAAGATCATTAATTGATAATTTTCAATTGGTAAAAGATGTTGTTGATCTTGGAAAAAAAACTTTTATTTCATTGGGTATGTGGGAGAAAGATGATTTACCAATAAAGAATAAAAGTAATATTGATTATTTATGGTGTAAGTCAGAATATCCAACAGAAAATAAAGATTTAGTAAATTTTCCAAAAGATTTTAAAAACTCTAAATATAAAGGTTATAGCGATCATTGCATAGGAATTGACAATACTTTACTAGCAATTTCCAGAGGTGCAGAGATAATTGAGAAGCATTTCACTTTTGATAAAACCTCAACAGTTATAAGAGACCATAAACTTTCGGCAACTCCAGAAGAATTTAAAATTATGGTTGATATTGGTAGATCTATTAATAGAAGATTACATTTAGGAATTTAAAGTTAAAACAACTCTCAAAAATGCAAACGTTATTAAATAAAATATATTATAAAAAGCATACTATTGGAGTTATTGGGCTTGGTTATGTTGGACTTCCTTTATGTTTAAGAATTATTAAAAACAAAATTAAGGTTGTTGGAGTAGATATTGATATTAATAAAGTAAATAATCTTAAAAATGGAAAATCATATATTTCAGATATTAAAAATAATAAATTAAATTATTTTAAAAAAAACAAACATGTTATATCTACAAATTATGAAATTCTTAAAACAGCAGATATAATTATTATTTGTCTTCCAACACCATTAAAAAATAACTTACCAGATCTTTCATTTTTAGAAAAAGCATTTTCTCAAATTAAGAAAATACTAAAAAAAAAACATGTAATTATTTTAGAAAGTACAGTTTATCCAGGTGTAACTAGAAATTTATCAAAATCATATAATAAAAAATTTAAAGTAGGTAAGGAAATTTTTGTAGGTTATTCACCCGAAAGAGAGAACCCAGGAGATAAATCATTCAGTTATGACAAAACACCAAAGTTAATTTCAGGATTAACTGAAAATTGCAAAAAAGTGGTAATGAAAATTTATGGTGGGTTTACTAAAAATATAGTAATAGTTAATAGTATTGAAGTTGCAGAAATGTCTAAGTTGTTAGAAAACACATATAGATCTGTAAATATTTCATTAGTAAACGAAATAAAAATAATCTGTCAGAAATTAGAAATTGATGTTTATGATGTCATAAATGCTGCTGCAACAAAGAATTTTGGATTTCAAAAATTTGTACCTGGTCCAGGTGTAGGGGGACACTGTATACCAATAGATCCATTTTATTTATCGTGGATAGCAAAAAAAAGGGGATATCATTCAAAGTTTATTAGAGCTGCTGGTGAAATTAGTAAATATGTACCAATTCAAATAGTTCGCAATATTTTTCAAATAATGAAAAAAAAAAAATTACCAATAAAGAAAATATTATTAATTGGTGTTTCTTATAAACCTGATGTTGGAGATGACAGAGAAAGTCCAGCGTTTGAAATCATGAATATTTTAAAACGAAAGAAAGTAATGTTTGATTATTATGATCCTTATTTTGAAAAATTAAAAATAGGAAGAAAAAACAAAATGTCACTGATAAATATTGATTTTAAACCAGCAAATATTAAAAAATATGATGCAAGCTTAATTATAACTGATCATGACATTGTAAATTACGATACGATTTTCAAAAATTCCAAAATTATTTTTGACTGTAGAGGAAGATATAAAAAATATAAAAAATTAAAAAATAGTAATAAGATAATTTATTGTTGAGGAGTTATGTATTTAGTTACTGGATCAGCTGGTTTTATTGGTTTCCATTTATCAAAGCTTTTATTGGATCAAAATAAAATAGTTATCGGTATAGATAACTTAAATAATTATTACGATGTAAAGTTAAAGAAAGATAGAATTAAGATTTTAAAAAAATATAAAAATTTTAGGTTTTATAAATTAAATTTAGAAAAAAAATCAAGTTTAAAGAAAATTTTCTTGAAACATAAAATATTATACACAATAAACTTGGCAGCACAGGCAGGGGTGAGATATTCAATTTTAAACCCAGATGTTTACATAAACTCAAACATTATTGGATTTTTTAATATTTTAGATCTTTCTAAAGTTTTTAAGGTAAAACACTTTATTTATGCTAGCACTAGTAGTGTTTATGGTAAAACAAGCAAATTTCCTTTAAAAGAAAGTTTTACTGCTAGTCATCCCATTCAACTTTATGCTGCAACTAAAAGATCTAATGAATTAATAGCTCACTCATATAGCTCTATTTTTAATCTTCCAACAACCGGTTTGAGGTTTTTTACAGTTTACGGTCCTTATGGAAGACCAGATATGTCAATATCTAAATTTGCAACCAACATTGTAAAAAATAAAAAAATAGATGTTTTCAATAAAGGCAATCATTTTCGAGATTTTACTTATATTGATGATATAGTTAAATCTATTTCATTAATTATAAAAAAAATTCCATCAAAAAGATCCATTAAGAAAAAAGAATTTCAACCTGATGAAAGTGATGCCCCTTTCAACCTAATAAATATAGGTGGCGCAACCAGTATAAAGTTGACTCAATATATTTCATTGATAGAAAAAAATCTTAAAAAAAAATCAAAAAAAAATTTAATGAGCTTGCAAAAAGGAGACGTAATTAAAACTCAAGCCTGTAATAAAAAAATAAAAAGACTCATAAATTTTACTCCCAAAACTAGTATTCAATCAGGTATAAAAAATTATATTCAGTGGTTTAAAAAATACTACAATATAAATGAATAGTTACTTTTTAAATATTAAAACCAAAGAAAAGATTTTCTTAAATCATGCAGAACTTGAATTATTTCCGAAACCAAATCATAAGAATTTTTTTTCTAAAATTTGGGAGGATAAAGATAAATTAAATGAAAATTTTAAAGAATTATCAAATCTTTATGAAGATTTATTACCAATAATTATATTTAAATTAAATAAATATCATAATAAAGATTACAAAAGAAGGTTCTGGGAGATCATAATTGGATATTGGCTTCATCACTTTTTATCAAAATATCTTGAAAAATTAAATTCATTAAGAGCATTCTTTAATAATTATAATAAAGAAGAATTACAATTTTGTGTCAAAAATTATAATAAAAAAAAATTTATTCCCCTTGAATATACTGATTATAGTTATTACCAATATGATCATGATCTAAATAGCAACTGTCAAAAAGAAATTTTGGAATTTTTGAATTATAATAATTTTTTAATTTTAGAAAATAAAGAGGGTTGCTTAGGAATCGAGCAAATAAAAAAAAAACTATCACAAAATAAAAAAAGAAATTTTTTTAAAAATTTATTAAAATTAAAAAATCTTAGAAATCAAAAAATTGTGACTTATAAGACAAAATTAGGTTTTTTAGAAAAACTTAAGTTAAATTTTATTATAGGGGAAGGTTTAAATTTTTTTCCTGAAGATTTAAAATGTTTTAATTTCATTGATCAATTTAAAAAAACAAAATTAAATTTTTCTTTTCGAATAAGAGAAAATAATAATCATGATAATTTTAAAGAATTTATTTTAAAAAAATGTCTTTTTTATATTCCCTCAATTTTTTTAGAAAATTTTAACCAGCTTAAAATTATTATCGATAATTTAAATATGCCACTTAAACCAAATGTAATATTTACATCAAATGGATTTCAAACATCCTCTATATACTCCAGGTATATTGCAGAAAAACTCAATGAAGTTACAAAATTAGTAATTTCTCAACATGGTGGTGTCTATGGTCAGCAAAATAATCATTTTCCGACAATTTATGAAAATAATGTTTCAGATAAATTTCTTTCATGGGGCTGGTCCGATGATGGTCAAATACCCTTTATGATGCTCAAAAAAATCGAAAAATTTAATTTTAATCAAAAAAAAAACATACTTTTTGAGATAAGACCACATAGAAACTATCCAAAAAGGACTGAAATTTTAGAAAGCCAATATCAAACCTATAGATACTATGATCAATGCACAAAACTGTTAGGAAAGTTGCGTGGTACATCAATTGAAAAAAACTTTATAGTTAAACTTTCACCCAAAGGTTACGCATTTAAAGAAGAAGAAATGTTTAAAAATGTAAATTCAAAAGTTAAATTTGCAAATAGATACAGTCCTATGACAGAGATTAGAAAAGATGCTTCATTGTTAATTTTTTCAACCATCTCCACTGGGCACCTTGAAGCTGCATCATCTAATTATCCATTCATGATTTTAAATGTTTATCCAAATTATTTTAAAAATGAAATAAAAGAACTTTTTGAAGAAATGAAAGAATTGGGAATTTTACATGATAATGCTGAAGATATATTTGAAATGTTAAAAAAAATTGAAAATAATATTTACTCTTGGTGGTCAGCTAAACCTTTACAAAATTTTATATCAAAATACACAAAGAATTTTGCAAAAATTGAAAACGATCAGAAACTTCAGAAATTAAAAGGACACTTTAAATTTTGAAAAAAAAAATTTAACCATTTTATAATATCTGTAAACTGAAATTGGAAGATATCTTCTAAGAAAGAAACTATCTTTTGATAATAATTTTATGTAATTTTTTTTAATTTTTTTTAATTCATTTTTGAATTTTAAATTATTCTTATAACTTTTTTTTAAAAGCAAGAAATGAATATGTGATTGTTTCCAGCTGATTTTTGATGAGATTATTTCCCAATTTATTCCAAAAGGGTATAAATGTAATTCTACTGGATAACCTACTAAATCTTTATAGTATCGATTTACACATAAAAAATATCCATTTTCATTAATATTATTTTTAATTAATTTGAAATAATTTTTAATAGATTTGTGATTCATCTCCATCATTGATCTTGTGTTTATAAAAAAATCAACATTAATGTTCTTAAATTTAATCCATGGTGAAATTATAAAAAAATCAGCTTTTTTCAGATCTTTCTCTGTTATTGAATTATTTTTTAAATCAACATCCTGAATAATTTTTGCGTTTGGAAATTTTTGTTTTAGATAATATGCGGTTATAAAATTTGACTCAGGTAAATCTATCATAATATATTTGAACTTTCTAATAGTTAAAAATTTACTTGCTAGCAAGCCGAAACCCTGTCCTATTTCACAAATTACTTTTACTTTATTTAAATTTATTTTTTTTTCTATATCTAATAAATATTTAATTAAAAATAGATCTGAAACAGAATACAGATATCCTTTATGAATATTCATATATTCTGAGTTTCCTATATTTTTTTTATTTAAAAATTTTTTAATTTTTTTGAAACCATATTTTTTTATCAATATTTTAAAATAATCTTTAGATTTTTTCTTATTAATATAATCTTCATCTATATTTTTCGATAATCCATTTTTTCTAAAATTTTTTAGATTATGAATTTTAAATAATTTATTTTTTTTGAGAATACTTGCTTTCCAATAATTACTTGCGGAAAAATTATCATATTTTTGAATTGACGAAATATAATTTTTTTTTATTTTTTGTAAAAATAAATCCTTTATTTTATTATTTTTCATTTTAAAAATTATTATTATTATTTTTTTAAATTCTTCTTGATAGGCTTATTTATTACTTATATATATCGCAAATATACAATTATATGCCCTCATCTCCAAAAAAATGTGCAATTGTGATTTTAGCAGCCAGAATAAATATTTTAAAAGATACATTAAATTTCTTTTATAAAAATTGGAATAATAAACATAAATATCCAATATACATACATACATTTGGAAAACTTATTACTGAAAACAAAAAGAGAGAAATTCATCAAAAAATCGATGAAACTATCAAGTTTTTTGAAATATATCCTGAGGTACCAGGTCATATAAAAGAGGAAGATTTATTTTATAAAAGAACCTACCATCAGTATGTTCGAGACTCATTCAACAAAAATAGAATTGGTTTTCTTCACATGTGTCATTTTTTATTTAATATAACTTCAAAATTTGGCTCCAAAGGGTGTTTAGTGAGTGAACTTAGAAAATTTGACTCAATTATGTGGATCGATGATGAAACATATTTTAAAAAAAAAATAGAAGATGATTTCTTCAGATATTCAGAGGATTTTCCAGTTGTTACTGCTTCTTTAACAGAATTAAAAAAAACAAGTACAAATTTAGCAGTGACAGAAAATTTATGGGAGTTTTTTCGAAGCTATATTTTAAATAATAAAATTGAGCCAAAATCAGAAAAATTGAAAGACGCAATAATTAAAAATAATAAAGATATAATCCATGAAATAGAATGGCCATGTGGGAGCACTGAAGTATTTAGTTTAAAATTTTTTAAAAACAATCAGTGGAAAAATTATTTAGATACAATAAATGAATATGGAGGAATTTATAAATATAGATGGAACCCAGGATATTTGATTACTTTATATTTAATGTGTTTTTATAAAAATCCAATTTACAATTTAGATTATGTTAAAAAGGATATGATAGATTATAAAATACCTGGATCAGGCACTCCTGTAAATTATTACCCTAAAATTTATGATTTGAATTTTATAAAAATTTTATACAGAAAAATTATTAAATTAATTGGAATAAAATAGAAAGAATTTAGACAGATAGTGAAATGAAAATTATGCATATAACTTTTAGTTCAGAGGGAGGTGCAGCAGTTGGAATAAAAAGATTGCACAATTCACTTTTAAAAAAAAAAATAAAAAGTGAAATTTTCTTTTTTAAAGATTATCTAAATTATCCAAAGTCTATCAAGATGTATTATAAGTGGAATTTAATTATTTTTTTTAAAAGGTTAGTATTAAAATTTTTAACTTTTCGAAAAAATAAAGAGTCATTATCAATAAATATTATAGACAATCTCAATATTAATTCCATTTTGAAAAAAAATAAAATTGATATTGTTCATTTGCATTGGATAGGAAATGAAATGATTTCAATTAAACAAATTACAAATATTCAAAAACCGGTAGTATGGACTTTTCATGATATGTGGCCTTTTGTTGGTGCCGAACATTTTTGTTATGATAAAAGATTTTTAAATCAATACAGACCAACAACAAGAAGTAAAGGCGAACATGGTATAGATTTAGATCGAATTGTCTGGAAAGAAAAACAAAAGTATTTCCCCAATAAAAATTTTTATATTACTGTTCCCTCTAAGTGGATGATGAAAAATGTAGTTAAATCAAAGTTATTTGTTAACAGTAATAAAATTATTTTACCCTATATTCTAGACTTAAAAAAATGGAAAAAAATTAAAATTTTAAAGAAAAAGAAAAGCAAAATAAAATTATTATTTGTGGCTTCTAGTTCAGTAAATTTTAGAAAAGGATTTAATTATTTATTTGATGCAATAAACAAACATTTAGATAAGGATTTATATTCACTATTAGTTGTTGGTGAAAAACCAAAAAAATTTGATCTGTTAGAAATTGAAAAAGAATTCTTACCAATGGTTAAAAATGAAAATAAAATGATAAAAATCTTTAATTCCTCTGATATTTTTGTTTTACCTAGTTTGGTGGAGTCTTTTGGACAGGTTTATATAGAGGCTGGAGCCGTAGGTGTGCCAAGTATAGCTTTTGATAAAACTGCTGCTGCAGAAATAATTGTTCATAAAAAAAATGGATATTTAGCAAAATATAAATCTTCAAAAGATTTAGCGAAAGGAATCATTTGGGCTCGAAAATCACTCTTGGATAAAAATTCAAGAGAAAACATAAGAAATATAATATTTAATAAATTCTCTGCAGAACAAAAAATTAGTGACTATATAAATATATATAAATCTTTATATGGTCAATTTAAGTAATTTTATTAAAAAAATAATTTAAAAATATTAATTTTTAAAATTAATTAATCTATTAAAAATTTTTAAAATTTTATTTGAATTTAAATCTAAATCGTATTTTTTAACTGATCTAGATGCATTAGTTTTAATTTTTTTCAAATAATATTTTTTTTTATATAAATTTGTTATCTCATTAACGTAACTTTCATTTTTAAAATTTTTGACAATTAATCCATTATATTTATTTTTAACTATTTCATTTGCTCCTTTTGTATTAAAGGAAATTATAGGTAATCCTGATGAGAGAGCCTCAATAAATGTAATCCCAAAAGATTCAATTCGGGAAAGATTTAAATAAAGGTCTGAAGAATAATACAGTTTAATTAGTTTAGAATTTGGAAAATATTTCTCATAAATATTTTCAATATTTTGCACTAAAATAAAATTTTTATTATTATTTTTAATAAAATTATTATCTTTAAGTTTATTTATGTCTTTGCCTACTAAAATCCATTTAAACATAATATTTTTTTTTAAAAGTATTTTTCCGATTTTAGAGATTTTATCATATCCCTTCTTTTTTTTAGCGTATCTAGCAACTGTTATAAATCTAAGTTCAGGCTTATTTTTATACTTTCTATATTTTTTATATTTTTCAAATTTTTTAAGATATACACAATTTGGAATATCAATAATTTTTTTTTTATTAACCTTTAAATCTATTAAATCTTTTTTAATATTTTGAGAAATAGAAAAAAAAATATCTATATTATTTAAACTTTTTTTTAAAAGTTGTTCATAAATTTTATTAAATCTATATCCATAATTTATTTTTCTTTCTTTCTGGATATCCACACCTTGAAATGTAACCACAATTTTTTGATTTAATCTTTTAAGTGAATTTATTATCAACAGACTTTTAAAATTAATAAAATTAAAATACCAAATATCATATTTTTTTTTTTTAATTATTTGCTGAATATAGTAATCGATTATAAAATTTAAATTTATATTTAGATAATATTTAGTGATATAGACCAAAGAAGTTACAAAGTAATTTATTAAATATATTTTGTATTTATTGTTTTTAATATTTGTTGGAGCATATATATAACAATCAACAATATTTTTTTTTTCAATTAATTTATTTGCTAAATTATGAGTTTGAACTTGTGCTCCGCCAGGGTAAGGAAAAAAAGTACCAGCTACAATTGCAATTTTCATTACTTGTTTTTTAAAAAATTTAGATATTTATAAAATATAGTTAATATTGATAAGCAAAATACATATATAATATTTTGGGAGTTTTTTACTCTAATTTTAGCCTCTTCCATAATCGTATATTTAAAATAGTCTAATCTAGATGAGATACCATCAACCGCAAATTTTCCAAATATCTCATTTTTTTTTGTACATTTGCCCAACATTGATGATTTGGTAAGTCTATAAATTAGGTCTCGATCTGCCGAATATCTAAATTTTTTGTCATAAAGACCTATTTTAAACTGAGAATTTCTATCAATAAAAAAACTTACAGAATGAGATGGATATATATTCATCTTATACCATATTTTTTGAGGATAAAACCCATGGTATATTTTCTTGTGATCAACGCTCCCAAAAAGAAAGTTAATATCATACCGGTTAAAATAGTTATTCACAATTTTAAATGTATTTTTATAATAGTAGTCATCAGAATTTAGTATTCCAATTATGCTACCTGTTGATTTTTTTATTCCCTTGTTAATCGCATCATAAATACCATTGTCTTTTTTACTTTCAAAAAAAAATAAATCTTTTTTGAATTTTTTAATAATTTTAAAAGTTTTATCTTGAGAGTATCCATCTATTATAATGTGTTCAATTTTATTTTTTGGATAATTTTGATATTTTACACTTTTAATACATCTCTCAATGTGCTTCTCAGAATTTAAACATACAGTTATAATTGAAATTTTTTTAATTTTTTTTTTCATAAAGATAATTAATTTCTTTTAAGTACATATTAAGATTTTTCGAGGTATATTTTTTTAGATTAATTTTATTTATTTTAGTTTTTTCTACTGCATTTTTGTAATTAAAAATTATATTCTCAATTTTCTTTTTTAGTTGACAGGAGTTATTAATTTCAAAAACAAATTTAGTATTATTTTTTAATATATCCTTTGCTCCACTACAATCACTGCTTAATATTGGTATATTATGATTTGCTGCATCTAAAAGTATGTTAGGAGAACCTTCATAAAGTGATGGAAGAATAAACAAATTTGCTTTGTTAAAATATTTTTTTAGGTCGTTCGTCCATTTATTAAATTTTATATAATCTACATTTCTTGATATATAGTTCAGTTTTTTAAATTGTGGACCAGATCCAATAATATTTAGCCTAACTAAAAGACCATCATTTCTTAATTTTTTTATAATTTTAATTAACATTCCAAAATTCTTTTGTTTTGTTAATCTTCCAGCAGAAACTATTAAAAATTCTTTTTTTATTTTTTTCTTAGTATGAGGTAATATTTTTTTAATATATGGATTATATATTAATTTAACTTTTTTATCGTTAAAAATTATAGATTTCATAGAATCTCTAGATTTAGAAGCATTGACAATAATAGTATCAGCAAATTGATAAAAAATTTTTTTAATAGATAAAACAATTTTAGAAACAATTTTATTATCAGCAAATTTTGTTGCACCAAGTATTTCTTCTGAATTTCTTATTAATATTTTTTTTCTTGAAAAAATGCCAACTATTATTGACATTATATGGTCTTGCATAGATACTATAACTACTCGTTGATTTTCTTTTCGAATATCAAAGAACATCTTTTGAGCAATTAAAAAAATTAAAAATATTCTATGAAAAAAAGATTTATTTTTTTTATATTTTTTAAGATTTACAATTTTTAACTTGTTAGAAAAAATAAATTTTTTTTTTGAAGTATTTTGTGAATAAAGTTTTATATTATAGTTTTTTTTAATAAGATAATTAACTAATTTTACTAAAATTTTTCCAATACCACCTATCTCAAATGATGGATAAAAAATATATATTATTCTATTTTTCATAATATAGTTTTACCATATACACCAAACTTAAATTTAATATACATCATACAAAAATATAGGTAAAAGCTTGTTATAATTAGTCTTATAATTTAAGAATTAAGATTTAAAAAATAATTTTATTTAAATAAGAGCAATATTTATGAAAAATAATCTTAAAGCCATTGCATTAATTCCAACGAGACTCGGCTCGACAAGATTGCCGAGTAAACCGTTATTAGAAATTCAAGGAATACCTATGATTGTTCATGTTTACAAAAGAGCCAAGCTATCTAAATTTTTGGACGATGTAATAATTTGTTGTGATGATAAAAAAATTCTTAATATTGCAAAAAAATTTAATGCAAAAGCATTATTGACATCAAAAAAACATACTAACGGCACTGAAAGAATCTATGAAGCTTATAGAAAATTAAAAAAAAATTATGATCTAATTATAGATATTCAGGGAGATGAACCATTAATAAATCCAAAGCATATTGATAAAGTCATTGAATTTCACAAAAAAAATTTCGATATTGATATAGTGTTACCACATTTAAAAATTTCTTATGGAGATAATAGTAATATTGTAAAATTAATAACAAATCTCAAAAATGAAGTTTTGTATTTATCCCGTGCAAGGCTGCCTTTAGAATTTAAAAAAAAAAATCAAATGTACAAAAAACATTTGTCGGTTATTTCTTTTTTACCAAATGCATTAAAAAAATTTAACAATTACAAAAAAACACCACTAGAGTCGGTTGAAGATGTAGAGCTATTACGTGCATTAGAAATAGGAATGAAAATAAAAACATTAGAATTGAAAGGGGAAAGTTTTTCAATTGATGTTGTAAATGATTACAAAAAAGCTCTTATCAAATTTAAATTTGATAAAATTCTTAACAAGTATAAAAATTGAAAAAAAAGTTAATCATATTTGATTTAGATGGGGTTTTAATAAACTCGATTAGTAATATGCGCTATGCGTGGAAAAATACCTGCACAGAACATAATTTAAAAATTCCATTTAAATTTTACAGAAATTTAATAGGTTTGCCATTCGATAAAATCTTAAAAAATTTAAAAATAAAAAAAAAACTTCATTTGTCTATAAGCAGAAGTTATAATTTTTATTCAAAAAAAAAAATCCAACAAGTTAAAATAAATAAAAAAAAAATTAATTTTTTAAATAAATTACTTAAAAATAAATACAAATTAGCTCTATATACTTCAAAAAATCCCTCTAGGACTAATTTGATATTAGGGAAGGAAAGAAGATTATTCAAAACTATATTATGCCCAAATAATAAATTAAGGGGCAAACCATATCCAGATGGTTTAAATTTTTTAGTGAAAAAATTTAATGTAACTAAAAATGAAACATTATTTTTAGGAGACTCTCTATATGATTATTATGCAGCAAAGAGATCAAATGTAGATTATATCCATGCCGACTGGGGGTATCATAATATTAAAATTAATAATAAATTGATTATAAAAAGAATAGAAAATATACAAAATTATCTAAAATAACTTAATTTTTATTAATTTTTTAATTATCATGAGCTTTCTAAAATGTCTATGTATAAAGATAAATTAACTATTGTTGATATAGAAAATTATTCCAATATTAAAATTAACAATTCAAATATATTATTCTTAAACAAAGGGAAAATTGATTATAAAAATTCGAAAATAATTGAGCTTGATATTAATAAACAAAAATTTTTTAAAAAAAAATATTTGTATGACTTAGAAAATTTCTTTCACGATTTAAAAAAACAGATTGAGAAAAAATTAAATTATATCAATCCGCAAGAACTTGAATTATTTAATTTAAGGAATGATAAAATAAACTATTTTGAAAAATTATGTGTAATTTTATATTTAGAAAAATTTCACAAGAAATTTAAATCAGTTGAATTAATTATAGATGATCAAAAATATTTAAAAGTGTATACAAGCGTCCTTAAAAAATTTGATTTAAGATTAATAAAAAAGCAAAAAAAACACATTAGTATATCAATTAAATTTCAATTCTTTAAGTTTTTGTTTAAATCAATTTATTTCATAATACTTTCTAAAATTATTTTTTCTTCTCAAAAATTTAATAAAAACAATAAGATTTTAAATCTAAGCATATATCCCTATCTGTATAATAAAAAAAAAAAAATTGATCTTTATAATTGTAGTAAAGATTTAAAATTAAATTTTTCTCTCACAGATGAAACTCATTTAAATTTGAATTTTAATAAATACTTAGGTCATATTATTAACTTAAAAAAAATTGAAAATATTATACCCGTAGAAAATTATATTAATTTTAAAGACTATTTTTTATTGATAAAAAAATTTAATATTGACCACTCAATTCTGAATAGATATTTAAAAAAAAAATCAATTAAATTTAAGAATATCGACATGAAATATTTGTTAGTTGAACATTTGTGGATATCTTTTTTAAATAGATATAAGTTATCTATTTATGAAAATGCTTTGAAGAGAGTTTTTACAAAGCAAAAAGTTGAGAAGTTTAATTATTTTCTTTTTGAATATTCCTTTGGCTTTTTTTTATCAAGAGTAATAAAAAAAAATTATCTAAAATTAAAAACAATTGGTTTTCAACATGGTATATTTTCAAAATATTTATTGTGGTTAAATATCTTGAGAAACGACGATGAAAAAAATATATATCTTCCGGATAAAATAGTTTGTAATCAGAAACAAAGTTATCAGGCATATAAGAAATATGCTTCAAAAGTTCAACTAATATCCAAAAAAAATATAAATGAAAAATTTCCAAAAATATACAACAAAAGTGAAAATATTTTAGTATTTCCAGGTCAGCATGATTTGTTTGATTGTTATAATTTTTTTATAAAAAATAAAAAATTCTCTAATAAAAAAATTTTTATTAAATTGCATCCTAATAATAAAAAAGAAATTATTTCTGAGAGAAATAATATAAAAATAGTTAGTAGAATTGATTATAAATTATCATATAGAATATATATGTCTCCAACTACAACGATGATTTATGTTTTTAAAAATTTGAATAAAAAATTTAATTTAATTAAATTTAATTATAAATTCAATTTACAATGATAAATATTATTAATTAAGTATGGATTTAGTTTCAATAATAATGCCTTATTATAAAAAATCTGCGACTATTAAACAAACTATAAATTCTATACTTTCACAAACTTACACAAATTTTGAGTTGATAATAATTTATGATGATGAAAATTCAAATGAGTTAGATATTTTAAAAAAAATAACAAACAAGTCAAAAAAAATTTTTATTTTAAGAAATAAAAGTAATCTAGGAGCAGGAATTTCTAGAAATATAGGTATTGAAAATGCTAAAGGCAAATATTTAGCTTTCATAGACGCCGATGACTTATGGGATAAAAAAAAAATTAGAAAAGCAAATTCACTTCATGGTGAAAAATAATCTTAGTATAACACATACATCATATAAAATTATTGATACTAACGGTAATTTGATCAGTTATAGAAAAGCTAAAACTTTTAAAACAACAAAATCACTTCTTAAATCCTGTGATATTGGACTCTCAACAGTGATAGCAAATAGAAGTGTTTTTACCAACAATCTGCGATTTCCAAACCTTAAAACCAAAGAAGATTTTGTTTTATGGCTAAAGCTGCTAAATAACAATTATTTTATTGTAGGTTTAGATATCTATTTAACAGATTGGGTAAAACTTAAAAATTCACTTTCATCCTCAATAATTCAAAAATTATTTGATGGTTTTAAAGTTTACAATATATATATGAAATTTAATACTTTAAAATCTTTGTATTATTTATTTTGTCTTAGCTTTAACTCCTTAAGAAAATGATAGAAATAATAATATTTCTAATTATCAATTTAACTATTTTCTTTGTGAGTAGTTTTTTAATAAATAAGAAACTTTTACTAAGTCAATCTGGTGAACACCATCAACAATTTGTAGAAAAATCAAGTGTTCCACTTATATTAGGATTTTATTTTCTATTAACGTTTACATATGTTTTTATAGATATTGTACAAATATATTTTTTATTTTTTTTATTTTTAATTTTTACACTAGGTTTTTTTTCAGATATAAAAATAATTAATTCACCAAAAAAAAGATTTTTTTTACAAGCTTTAATTTTAATTATTTTTATTTATTTTTTAGATATAAGAATTTTAGATTCAAGAATTGAATTTATTAATATAATTCTGAAAAATAACATTTTTAATTTTCTTTTTGTTCTATTTTGCTTAATGGTTCTTGTTAATGGAACAAATTTTATTGATGGCTTGAATGGACTGGTAATCGGCT
>MDTA01133299.1_pt1 | contig 18214 bp, 15 predicted proteins | sample 811151 | NCBI WGS metagenome assembly MDTA01 (sample SAMN05326648, study PRJNA326480) | marine metagenome | isolation source: seawater | place: Indian Ocean: South | collected 2010
ACACTCCCGCACCTACAGCAATTGTTTAACTGCCAGGTAGGTATATCAGATCATACCACAGGTATTGGTACTGCTATTGCTGCAACGGCTCTCGGTGCAACAGTAATTGAGAAGCACTTTGTAATAGACAGAAATGCTGGCGGTGTAGACGCGGCATTTTCCCTTGAAGCGGATGAGTTTGCTCTTCTAGTCAACGAAACAAGGCGTGCACGCGTGGCTATTGGCAAGATTTCATACGGATGCACAGAATCAGAAATAAATTCGCGTAAACTTAGGCGCAGCCTTTACATTGTAAAAGATGTCAAGGAAGGAGAAATACTCACGCGAGAAAACGTTCGAGCTATTCGCCCAGGTCTTGGTTTGCCAGTAAAACACCTAAAACACATCCTTGGAAAGCAGGTGTGTCGGCCAGTAAAGGGTGGCAGTCCTCTTTCATGGAGCATTATTCGATAGTGCCCTATTAGAATTGAAAATACATATGTTGACCCGCTTAGTGACGCGCGACGATGCAGAATACCTGTTTAAATGGCGCAACGATCCGCACACAATTGCCATGTCACTGAACTCGATGCCCGTCAACTGGAATGAGCATATTGAATGGCTCCAACTTGCCCTAAATGATAAGAAAAAACTGCTTCTTTTGTGTTACTTGGAAAACTCTGCTCCCGTTGGATTTGTTCGTTTTGATGTTTATCACCACTATGCAGAAGTATCGATTAACCTTAACCCATGCAGCAGAGGAAAGGGGCTTGCTAAAAGGTGCCTAACCGCAGCATTAGAGAGGTTTCAAAGGGAATTTCGGAAGCCTACGCAAATAATAGCGCGTATAAAAATTGACAATAAAGCAAGCCAGCGGCTTTTCACTGGCACCGGCTTCACTTATTTCAAAGCGCAAGATAACATTACGTTTTATGCACTAGACCTCACCTCATCTCAAAAGACCTAAAATCACAGTGGTTTTCAATTTGCTAACGCAGCCAAATCTCAAAAATTAAATGATATTATCGCAATAGTAGTGGTTTATTACTTTTCTAAAAGAAACCACGTAATGTCGTCTTTTGGAGCCCAATTGTCTCGCTTATACAGAAAGCCATAATCAACAAGTTTCATTCCATAATCGTCAATCAGGTCTCCAGCAAAATCGCGCTTAAACAGCTTTTCTTGTTCGCCCCGATAAGTAATAACAGTGGGAAACGGATTATAATATTCGGCAACAAGAACATAGCGACGAGAATTTTCCACCAAGTTACTGTAAACATCGTTTAAAAATTCTGGATTTATGTGGATAAGCACACCGGCAGTAAATGTCAGATCGAATTTATTGCTGCGGATCTTTTCAAGAATTGACGCCGTAAAAATATCTGCAACACGCTCTTTTTCTGCCTGCTCTGCAGCTTTTTTGTTTATTTCATATCCGGTTAACGACAGGCTGGGCTTAAGCTTTTTAAGAGCAACCAAGTTCAAGCCAATATTACAACCTAATTCAAGGGCAGATGTTACATTGTTAGCCGAACGCAGCATCTTCGACCACATAGCAACCTTGGAATAGAGCAATGATTCAGAGTCGTTTCTATGCCTGTAGCTATCTCCAAACTCACCCGCCCAGAATTGTTCTTGTTCTGTTTTATAGGTCATTGTTTTTCGCCCTATTGATTTTAAATTTCGTTCAGATTTACTGAAGCCTTATTTCTTATAGTCGCGTACTAGGATTTGTGCAATGACAAGGTTTGCGCTTTTCAAATGAAACAAAATAATGAATATCTAACCATTAATGCCTTGCTGTTCGATTAAACTCTTCAATATTAGCGTTTTGCGTCGGTTTACCCAGCTGAATATGCAGCAATGTGATTTGTTGTTTATTATCCCAAGCAACTTATTGTTTTGAAGAGCATTTTATGCTTTTTTTTAGTCAAATTGTAGACGTTTTTTTCTGGCCATCCAAGTATTTGCTCTAACGACCGGATATCACGAGCACTTGCCATCGTTAAATCCACATCGATCGCGAGTCCTTCGCGATTGTTATCGTCAATAACATTAAACGAACGTATACAACGGCCTCTTGCAAGCTGTCACTTAATAAGCCCACCGACCATGCTAGAGTTGGCATAGTCGGCGCTCCAAGCGCATCCGGCTTATCTCATTTAAGCCGTTTTATTGGCTCAATAAGCAGGTTCAGCTCAAGCTCTTTGTAGATGCGATACACACGTTTTAAATTCCATGTGTAGCTTTCACGTTGCGCAACAACAAAAAATATAGCCCCCCCCACCGCTCGTGAGTATTAGTTAAGAGCAATAACTTTTCGGAATCAATGCATTTTGGCTCGCCTGCTTTGCTACATACCGATAGCCACTTTAACTTAATCCCACGCGATCACAAGCCAGACGAATACTGCGCCGACCCTGCTTGACTAACTTTACACCCACCTCGCTGTTTTGGAATGGCCTTAGGGCTTTCCCTCGATTATTTTGTGGCGAATATCCGCTTTGATACGCTCTTCAGCGTACATTTTTTGATGCGCTTATTTTAGGCTTACAGCTTTTTCATCTGATTCATCATTGAGGTGTCCATGCCACCGTACGTTGAGCGCCAGCTAGAAAACTTTGCGCTAAGCATTCCGTGCTCACCAACTAAGTCAGGCACCATCACCAAACCTTCATTTTGTTTAAGAATAGTCATGATTTGGCTTTCGCCGTATTTTAATTGTCATTCGTTCTTGAATTTGATGAAAAGACGTTTCAGCATAAGCTATCCAAGTTGAAATCGCCTAACAAACAATAAAAAAATTTAATCACCCAGACTAGAGTAAATATACTACTAAACATCTCAATCTATTTTTGCCGCAATATATCAACAGGACATAATTAGCTATATTACATTTTAAAATTAGGTAAGAAGCTAAAATCAAATGCGCAGTAAGGCATGAATTTCAGACAGATGCTTCGGCAACTGAAGAGAGCGAGCAAAGCTGTACTCTTTATGTACAATAGTGATTCGAGAGTCGATTGAAACCGGACTTCTGCCAGGATTGAGCCTAGAAAAGTTCCTGTTCTTGCTTTCTCCTATAAAATAGTAGTCATCGGATTCATCGAGGCCTCTAACAAACCCCGGTAAAGTGGCTAACACACTAAAGTTATTGCCAAGTAAATTACCTTTAAAGGAGTCTAATACTCTAAAGCCTGCATTGCCACAACAGATGCTATGGGGCATAGTTAAACCACTAATAATGACCGTCTGATCACCTGTCTTTAAATTAACTTCTAAAATGCCCCCGTCAAAACTATTCCTTTTATAATTCCCCGACAGTGAAAACATTGATATATAAGCAAAATCACCCACGATTTCGACATCGTTACAATGATGCTGAGGACTCCCCCACATTGCTTTTTTATGGCTTAGCGGATAGTGAAAAACTTCATTTCCTTTATCATCCACGCCAATTAGCGCATCTTGGTAACTAGAGACCAAAACCCAGGTATCTTGGTATTTTCTGACACCATGGGGCCGTAACGCATTTTTTAATTCAATTCTATCAACCAACTCAAATTTCTGATCTAAAAATAATATTCCTTCGCCCTGACTAGTGAATACAAATTGCTTGTCATCCTTTATCAAGCCATGGGTGTTTCCTGCATGAATATGTTTATAAGAGGGATAATCTTCGCCCTCCTCAATTAAATATATGCCGCCTTTTGAAAAAGTCCTTTCTGATGAGGGCAAGCCGCTGCTGATTAAAAAGCGAAACTTGATGTCTTCTAACTTCGACATTTCCATGCGCTCGGACAAAAGCGACGCTACTTTTGCGTCTTCACCCCATACAAAACCTAAGTTTATGAGTTGCTTTTTGACCTCGGTAATGGAGGTAGTACACACAACCACCTGAAATTCACTGACTCGTCCTTTCAAGACCTCTGGAGACTGAACTTCAAAGCCCTGAAAGGTATTTCCGATCAAATCGGGATTATTGTCTACAATAAACGCAGGGTCTAAAAAAAAATTTTTTTCAGCTACGTGACCACAACCAAACAATACTATTTTTTTATGCATAACGCTTCCCGTTATATATGCAGACCTTTTCCAAATAAAATAAATTCTCTTGACGGCTTTGTATCATCCGATAGCAACGATGATATTGAGTTAGGTATCTCAGGACATAGCTTTACCTCTTTACCAATTAGGTGAGCCACATCTTTCAAACGATGCTTAATAAACCATTGCCTACCACTTTGTGTCACATCAAGCCAATCGAAAAAAGGATCAATATCAACTTGTTGCGCTTGGTACTGTCTTTGTAAATCGATGCCTTGTGTTCTTGTAATACGTCCATGGCGAATTTCTCGAGTAAGATGGTCACTCACTTTTCGGTAGCCCACCCTTTTCATTTTAAGTAGATCGTGAAGACCATAGTAAACAGAGCTTCCCGCGCGCTCATAAATATCAAAAGTGCTGGTGTGGGTTTGTGGCTTAAATCCCTGAGCTATAGCTTGATAATTTTGTGCTAATGGATCCCAAGGTAGGTAATTACTTAGATAAATACCAATTACTCCCGCTTTATTTAGCTTCGTAATATCGGGATATTGATAGTAATTAAGCTCATGCTCTTGCACCTGCGCGCCATTGCCAATAAGACGGTCACAATCCACATTAAACAAATCGTGTTCATTACGACTCCAGCGCGACATTTGTACGCGATCACGATGTGAAAATTTGCCCACTTGCTCAATAGCTTGATGCTGTCCCCAAATAATTAAAGGAATTTTACGCTCGTATGCAATGTGCACAGGATAGCTCGTGTGCAACTGCAAAAAAGGAAGCAGTAAATGGTCGTATTTGCGTAACGAGGTTCTAACGAGCTCCTTGTATACCCTCAGATCTGGGTTAAAAATTAAAGAATCCAAATCAAAATAGGTGATCAATTGATGCAAATTATGCCAACCAATATCATTCCTGAAATAATCATTAACCGAAACCACTAAAGGTGATAAACCGAGTTCCAACACCTGTGTTAATGTGAAGTAGTCTTCTGCATCTCCCACTACCGGAACCACACAGTCATATTGACGCTTTTGTTTTTGGTGGGATTTTATTAATGCGTGTAAATAGGCTTGTTGAGCCTCCCAAATATCCTGATGCTTTTCAGCGTGGGTTAAGCATCCAGAACACATTGCCACAGTTGAATCAACTTGAAAAGACAGACCCAAAGGATGGTCACTTCTATACAAACACGTTTGGCAACTAGAGGGCATGCTTATATCCCTCTATCGCATATTCAGCATGCAACGCCTTGTTGTCAATCAACACAGATGCTAAACCTTTTTGCATGGCCCAATTGACCGTATTATGCCCTACGCCCCCGCTTACGATTAATTTGCCATAATCAAAAGAATGATGGGCTTGTAATGTGCTTAACAACCTTTGATCGAAGGTATCGTATTCGCCTTCATGCTGAGTATCATAGATAATGATTTCGTTGGCGAATTCGTCAATAAACGGCAAATTGAGCCTATCGATATTTTTGTATGCAGCTTTTGCGCTGTGAAATATGCTTAAGTTGTTAACGTTCAACTTTAAAGGTAGCAGGCACTGAATAGATTGGCGCCCAAAAATTTGGCTTGCTGAACGAATTAACGACTCATTATTTTCAATAAATGCTGAAGAAAATATCAACCTTTCAATGGGTAAGCCTTGCAATAAAGAGAGCTGCTGAACATCACGCAAGCCACCACCTAGTGAGATTGGCGTTAAGGATTTGAGTCTGCGTAGTTGTGATAGGTCTCGTTTAAACGTTTGCAAAGAGTCATTCGCTTTTACGGGCCGAATTATGGCGATTTCGTCACACTCATATGCACCTAGTTCATCAATTACCCACTGCAAGTTTCCCAAGGGTCTTTGTAAAGACCAGTTATAGGATTGCACACCTCTTTGCTCGCGCATTAATACATTTGCACCTACTCTCATATGTCTCACCTACAAAATCATTTTCAAAAGCGCCAGGCCGCTTGCCTGACTCTTTTCTGGGTGAAATTGCATGCCAATAATTTGTTGATTTATCACCATTGCACTGAAGGGCGCCAAGTCTGGAGAAATCGGTATATTGAGGAAGCGTTTATCAAGACAGCGAACACCATATTCGTGGTTATAAAATACTCGACCAGAGAACACGCGTTTTTTCGTCAATCGAAATTCCGCTTGGTAATCCTTGGCTGCAAGCTCTGCCTTATTTAACTGGATTGCCTCCCATTGATTGTGTGACTTTGCTTGAGGCAAAGCGACCGTGCGTGCCTTAAGTAAGCCTAAACCCTCGACACCGCCATCTTCTTCCATAAATTGTGTCATGGCCTGAAAACCTAAGCAAATACCAATCAATTTATTGCCACTATTCACATGCTCAAGGATCGCATCTACAAACGCATACTTATGAAGTTGCTCCATAAAAAACCCTGCCGAACCAACCCCTGGTAAGATAATCACTTTAGCGGAAAGCTGATTAACATGATTCACCACACGAGAGTGCACGTGTACCCGGTCCAAGCAGTGAACAATTGAACTAATGTTGCCGCTGCCAACATCAATAATATCAACCGGCATAATCCATCCCCACAGTAAATTTTGGGACAGGACGAGCCTGAGCTCGAATCTTAAAAATTTTAGGATTTACCCATTTATTCGTGATATCCCAGAATTCTTCCACTGTAATACCTACATAATCAGCGAAACGCTTAATGATCGTATCTGCGCATACGCCATCAAACTCTTGGGCGATAGGGATAGCCTGTTCACGCGTTATTTGGCCATCCCTTATCTTCTCGCACAGTAAATCAGTTGTACGACCAAAGCCAAATTTAAAGTACTTGAGCATCATATTGATGTTTGTAAACTCCTCGTCTAGCATAGAAGCGTTTGATATGTCCCCGGTTTCATACTCATCAAACGGTCGCAAACTTAAGCCATTCAGTGCTGCATAAGTAGCATTGCTTTCATTGCTCCAGTCATCCCAAGCTGGGCCAAGATAAAAAATCTTTATTTTCTTTTTATTAAACGCATATTCGTCGGGATAAAAATAATGATGCGCTTTGTAAGGTGCTGCAACCGCATTGGCTAACCATTCATTTCCTCCATCGGTTAACGTGTTGAGTTTGCGCAAATTACTACCGTCAAACTCATCAAGGCCTTCTACAGCGCTATCCCCTACTTGGAGCGCCGGGTTTTCTCCCCAAAATATCGTGGTGACGCCTAGCTCAATGGCTAATCTTGGAACGGTAGAAAACAATGACATTTCAGTAGACTTACATACATTACCAAACTGTAAAAACGAGTCTAAAGCTAGCTTAGCAGCGGTCTGGGGTGCAGGCGTGGCTGTCACCAAATCAAACCCCATTTCAATAAGATTGGATAAGTTGTCAGCGCCTACCTGACTCATCTGTTTCGGAGTGTAGGCGCAGCATACTAACAAAGGTCTTAAACCCAGTCGGTCTCGGACCCAGTGAGCTTGGCGAGTACTGTCTTTTCCTCCGCTCACCCCCACAATGCAATCGTACTGAGCTTTCTTAGTGTTTCTACTTTGCTTCCTGCGACTTTGTTTAATACTTTGCTTCAGCTGGTTCAACTTCAAACGATACTTTTCTTCGTCTGGCTCGATACTATTAGAATACCGACAGGCAATGCAAACACCATCAACGAACGATGAATTGGGGCGTAAATCAGTAGTGAGACAACTTTTGCAATATTTCATGTAGTTATAGGCGCCAATTAAGCGTTAATCATCAAGTAAAAGCTTACAATTCAATAGAAAGCAAATATCAGGCCAAAAATCACTTACCATCGACATTGAAAATTCCTTAAGAAAGCAAACGCGGGGCTTTGATCATGTATTAGTGGTGAGATAAAGAGGATACCTCTCCATCTTAAGAAGCATATTTGGATACTTAGGTTGATAAGTGCTATCTCGATTTCTAGAGTACAATCAATAATTGAAGATATATATAGATATAAGTAATTCGTGCTGTCTCGGGAAAATATACATCACACAAAAACGATACAAATAATTAGGTGCGAATTCAAGTCCGAAGTTCACCACTCGCTGAACTAAGCCGTTAGCTTGCCAATAAAATTGATGAATGGGAAGTATACATGTATCGTGCTATCGCGATCGGGCGTTTTCAATTCATAGCGCACTTTCCATGCTGCGTCATGCATAGGCGCTGCTCACTGATGGCTGGACGGTTGATGTAGCGGCATAGCCTTTCTAGTATTTCAGGCTCATCGGTAATGGCAAGTACGCTGGCGTCTACCGAAAAACCTTAGGTACTAGACCGTTTCCATCTTCACCCTCGGTGCTTGCTAGCAAGGTTTGCAGCGTAAATACCTTCTACTATCGTGGTGAGACTATTGTAATACAGTAGCTGAAATAGGCCTTGTAAATGCAACAGACTATCTTCATCATCGATGGGTGAATTCAGGTAACTGGTTTCTATGTTGCCCTGTAGCAGGCCGACTTTCTCTAGATATTTTGCGATGTGATGGTTGTTAATATGGCAAGTGCGGCCATATCGACATGAGTGGGGCCTTTGATACGAATAAACGTTGTTTCATCCCGAGCATTTTCGCTAATCGCACCGTAGAGGGACAGCATATGGAAGTGAATGCCTGAATTAGGCGCATTGCCAAAGCGCAGAACGAGCGTCACTGCACCTGTTTTCGCGTGTTTGTTTGAAAAGCTAGTTTTTAACAACCAAAGTTGAAATGGCACTCATGACTTTACCTAATGCATTTGGTTATCAGGCAAAAATAGTTAATATTCACACCAGTAAGATTCAAAAAACCAAAAAGAGATTCTCTTCTCTAATAGAAGGTAAGAACCTGAAACGTTCATCAACACCATTAACCATTTCTTTTTCACTTAAATACTTTCTTGAGAAAGCCGTATAGTAATGGGATTCGTAGCTAATAAACGTCGATAGGCTAGCAAACTCAGTAAGGTATTCAGACAGAACATTAAATGACCTTTTTTCGAGGAGTTTAGGCACGACAACTTTAACTGACTCACTACAAGTGGCTGCAAGCAATGCTATAAAAAATACGTAGTTAACTTTATTGTCAAAAACTCCGAAGTCGTAATTTTCGTCATTAAAGTACTGAGGAAGGTAGAGAATTAGTGCATTACTGTCTCTCGCTAACAAATTTTTAAAATCACCTAGACTTGTTACTATTAAACATAATTTTTCTTCTTTTAGCGAGGTAAAGCAATGACCAGTTTTATAAAACTCAATGCGAAGCCTGCCACAGGTTGGTGAAAAGTCGCTGAAATTTATGCCAAGTATTTTTGAAGCTTTCGCCAATGCCGGACCAGCACTTTCACTAAAAGCCACTAATCTATGCCCCTTATAATATTCGGGCCCTTTTACCTGAGCACGCTCTAATGGGCAACCTGATATGAAGTCAAGTTCGTAAGGCGCAACTTTCATACTCAGACTTGCGTCAGCTAAAAACAACATCCACTGCTCCCTTATTCTGTTTAATAACTCTACGCATTCTTCATCGTTTGCCATATTAAGCGTGTTGCTTAATGCGGTATTTACGTAATTAACCGAGCCATGTAAGTAATAAATCACTATGGGTTTACCGTCTCTAAACTGCTCGATAATAATCTTTCTATTGCTTATTATTGCTTTTTCTGCATCAGCTCGCTCCTTAAACGGTTTACTCATCACTTTTTCGAGCAAACTGAACCCATGGAGTAAGTCACTAACATTTATTTTTTCATTAAACCGTTCTTTAAAAACTTGCTTATCAAGCGTTTGGTGTGCAGTATTTTCTAACCACTCTACTGCATTCGCTTTTTTTCTGCTATCTGACAAAATCAGAATATTTTGTAGTTCTAAAGGGATGGTCCCTCTTATTTTTGCGCCGTCGTTTAGATTGTAAACTTCAACATCTGCACTCGCGTTTTCTAATGCTAACTCTATAACTGACTTAGACATTTTGAATTCGTACTTGGTGTTGACAATGGGTCTCAAATTGCCCTCGACCGTCAAAGACGTGTCGTGGGCTCGGGTATACTCAATGTACTCTTTACCATCCTCTAAATAGTAACCAGACTGTTTAGAATGATGATGTTTTTGATCGACAAAACCAAGATCGACGCCAAAGAGATAAATTTGTTTAAAACCGAGTTCTAACGCACAGTCAATCGCAAAATTAGAAACAGTTGGATAAGAATATTCTAATGAGACAAACTCGTGTTCTCTAAATAAAGATTCTATAATCAGAGTTGCAGATTCTCCTTTTTTTAACGACAAATACGCGTTTTTATAAGCATTGATAACGTCGGGGTGAACACCGTTGCCACTAATAAGGTTGATCTTTTTTAGATATTCTCGGTCATTTATTCTGACCAACAAGTCGTAGGGAGATCTGTTCACCTCTAAATCAACATGATAATCAGGTACAATCTGGTTTTTATGTAGTACTTGCAACGCTGTGCCACAGCTAATAACAATCGCGTTAGTGTGCTCCTTTTTTAAAACAGGGAGAAGGTTATCTAAGGATGGGCCATTGCCTACAACAAATACTGGCACTTCTTTGAGAACGTGCGGTTTTGTTTCGTTTTTGAGCAAGTATTTAAAATTATTTTCAACTGTCCACTTGCTGTGGGATACGATGTATCGTGAATTTTCAAAGTTATCACTCAAGCCTATGACAAGCCTTATTTCTTCTCGTAGGTTATTCAGTAAAGGTTCGAGCACGTCATTATCATAACTTTTAAACAAAAACATGTTTGCTAGGTTATAGCTTCCCACCCGATCAAATTGAGTGAGAAAATCGCGCACTAAATTTGAACCATCGTCACCTATATTTAGGTAAATACTACTCTCATTAAAATCCATTTTTTCAAGCAGTGCTTTCCAGTCTATTGAAAACAGGGAAGAATAGAAAAAGTCGCGATTAGGTTCATAAATGAAAAGCTTCCCTACTTCGTGGGCATCCATCAAACACTGTAGCTGGTAACCATTGCCAATACCAAACAAAAGTAGCGATTTAATTTCGCGATTTAAAACAGCGCTATCTATTTTATATTTTTTAACTTCGTTTTGGATTCTGACACGGGTTCTGTAATGAAAGTGAGGAGAAAGTTTTCCTCCTGAGTAATTTAGAACCAATTCATCTCTGCTGGGGTTGTCCTTAAACATTGCATAAATGTTTTCAGATTCTTTTTTAGCATTGTCGCCAAGTAAGAACGTTTGGTGCTTCACATTAAACAAATTGACCTCGCCGGCCGGGTTACCAACTACCTGCCAATGCAGTGGGATATATGTTGCAAATTCATCGGCAATATCGGGGAAGTACTTTTTAAAAGCCTTAAGGTTGCTTTCAAACCTATCGTGATCGAGATTATCTGCGCTCCACGACGATGAAGACACTACAGGTGTCCACTTGGGCACGTAATTCTCAAATCGTGGCTCTTTTACACTTGGTCTTAGGTCGCGGGTTAAACACCAATTATTAGCGGTCAATTCGTCACGAATATCATCGAATTCACTACAGTGATAATGAAAGTAAACCAGCGACGAGGAGATACCAAAAGCACTGTGTAGCTCATTTAAGTCTGAATACAGCGATTTACCATTACTTGGCAATTGAAGATAGAGCGATACTTTGTTTTTCTGAGCGATGTCAAAGATGCGTGGCCAAACACCAGCGTAAAGCGAACAAACCAAATAGTCGATATTGGGTTCATAAACGACGATATGCTTGATGTCAGTCGCATTTAACAGTTCAGCCAAGTGCCATCCTAGCCCAACACCAAACACCACAAGAGCATTTTCTCTGGAGGGGGGGGGGGTTAAAGTTGGACGTCCTTCAGCGCTCGATAGTTGTAACTGCTGTGGTGTAGCGAGAAAGCGCTCAACGTGACGGCTAATTGATTTCGAGACCTGGGAACCGTAAAAAACTGTTCCCGAACTCGACTCAACGATATCAACCTCACCTTCTTTATTTACAAATACTGAATTGTGTTGAGATGTATGGTTTTTGAGAGTCTTATAAATAGAGGGAACAATGCGCTGAAAGCTAGTTAAGCTTTTGTTGTAATTTTTAGTAATGACGGGAAGTAGTGCTTCCTCTTTTTCTAATTGTGTTTTATCGTCTTCAATAAACAGCTGAATGGCTTTACGCATTGTTATTTGTATCTCTTAACTGCATGGTTCGCTCGTTTAAGGTTTATTACCTCACTTTTTGCTTCCTCACGCAAACTATACGCTATAGATGCTAACTGTTTATTGCTCTCTATTTCAAATTTGACAAATTCTTGCTTATTTTTCAACCGCACTCTATTCAGTTCTCTAACAACAAGTTTGTGTCGAAGGGCTACAAGTTTAAAAAGAGACGCTGTTTCTACTTCTTCCTCTTCAAATAGCGACTCTATTTTATCATTTACAAGCGATAAAAACGGTGTTGTCAATTCGTGGGTAAGCGCTATGTGGGCGTCATCACACATTTGACGCAGCCATGTTTTTCTTCTCATAGGCTTCGAGCTTTGCACTTTCAGGAATGGATATCCAGGCGTCACGGATTGGTTCTAATAAGCTATATGCTTCATCCAACTTACTAATATCGTTAGTAAAATTAGCTTCATTTATAAGCTCTACGATGAAACTGTACAGAGCAGATAAGTTTTCCGCTACCTCACCACCCACTTCCATATCCAAGGTATCTCTTAGGTAAATAACAATTGACGTGGCTTTCGTTACAAACTTGGATTTATTGACAAAATCTTTACGCTCAATTGCCCCTTTTGCATAAGCAACTCTGTCCATAGCTCCTTGAAGTAGCATTAGCGTTAGTTTATGCGGATCAGCTGTTGAGACATCTTGTTTAACGTTGCTTTTTTGATAGGCCTTTATTCCTCGTAACGACATAATAACTCCAGTATCTAAATAAGTGCTGCAAACAACGCTGAACCTGTTTGGTTCAATTGAGCAATGGTTTTGTCCAAATTCACATATCTTAAGCGCACAGTTTGTTCAAAGTTCGCCATTCTCAATTCTAATGCTTCTCTCGCTGTATCGACACTATCTCTTTCATCTCGAGCACTTCGTTCTCTTGAACTGATGAGCCCACTCGTAGAAGAATATTGGTCCACTAGTTCGTACAGTCTTACCGCGATGCCATTGTCTTCATCATTAAATAAGATTGAAATGTTATCAAAACTTTCTTCGAGGGTATCATTTAAACGCGCCTGACCAGTCCCGAAACCAAAATCTTCTGTACATATTTCCAGCCTACCATCTTCGTTAAGCTCTATTCCTAATTGAAAGAGGCTACTAACCCCTGAGTTTGGTACTTCTTCCCCAACTATAGTACCTATGCTCAACTGCAAACCGCGTAGTAAAGAGTCACCAGCAAGCGGGCCATCTTCATCGTCAGAGGTGGCGCCATAACGAGTGAGACGCTCTATTTCATCAACGAGCGAGTTGTAGCTAGAAATGAAACTCTTGATATCCTCTTCAACACCTTCTTTATTAAATCCTATACTCAGTATAGTTGCTACCTGTTCTCCGTTGCTATTCGTCGGAGACAATTCGTTAGCAGTAAAAGAGACACTTTGAATTGTATTCTCGAACTCATTACTAGTACTTTGCACTTCAATTCCATCGACAATTGCAATAGCATTTTGCGCTGATTGGATGTTACTAGGATCAATGTTGTTTGTTCCACCCGTCGTAGTCAAGCGGTCTAATTCTGCGTTACCGCTATCATTCGTTATTTCTAAATTATTACCTTCACCGACTTTATCTGAAAGGATGACTAAACGTGGGCCATCAATAGTACCCGTTTCAATAATATTTGCAGTCACACCGAAGTTGTCATCTGAACTATTAATCAATTCACGTAAGTCAGCAAGGGTGGTAGTGTCATTAATGTTAATCGTGAAACTATCTTCTGTACCTACGCTAAATGTTAAGGACCCAGTCCCTGAATTTATCAATGAATCCGAACTAGATGCAAATGCGCCAGCGTCAGTCGTAATCCTACTACCCGAGGCTAATTGCTGAACAATAATTTCGTAAGAGCCTCGCAATGCTGAGTTGGACGCGTCAGCTGATATGACATCGTCATCTTCGGAGGGATTTGTTATAGTAGGCTCGCGACTATTCAGATTGCTGCCATCTCGAAGCTTATCAACCGCGTCTTGGAATTCTGAAATCTTTGATTTAATTGATCCTAATGCTGAAATTTCAGCATCAACAGCTTTTTCCCTAGCGTCAAGGCGAAGCTCCTTAGGTTGCCTCTCAGAGGAAATAAGTTGTCGTACTAAATCATCGAGCGCTAGGCCCGAGCCTACACCTAAAGAACTTATCGACATAACTCACCCCTTTTTAAACCTGATTATTAATTAGCACCCCGACACGGCTTCCAACATCCTGTTGTAACTCTTGGATTCGCTTAGCAAGAACAAGAAGTTCCTCAGAAGGAATCTGTCTTATTACATCGCCAGTATCAGAGTCTAATACGGTTACTACCGACCGTTCAGTGTTTTCGTCTATAGAAAACGCTAAGTTACGATTTTGTCCCTGTAAAAACGATTCTACACGAGATATCGCGTCACTCAATTGCAGTCCATTTTCTTCGTTATTACTTGTATCGGAAGAAGCTTGAAGAACTTGAGACAAATTTTGTGTCTCATTTATCTGATTCTCTACGTTAACAAAAACAGACTTTGAATTTCGATCAGTATAATTACTGATTTCATTTCGTTGAATTATAGGTTTGTTGACAGGAGTTTCCACACTTCCGAGTGACGATGATGCGAAAACCTGACCACCTTGACTATTTTGAATGTCCATCAACCACCTCCTCACTTAAACAACAAAACCGGCGTTTACCGTGAGTAAACGCCGTATGTCTTTATACATCAAGTATACTACTCAAAAGTAAACTTAACCAAGTAAAGATAAGGCTGCTTGAGGGCGCTGGTTTGCCTGACTCAGGACAGAAAGCGATGCCTGCTGAATAATTTGATTTCTTGTTAAGTTTGCAGTCTCCGTCGCAAAGTCAGTATCTCTGATTTGTGCACGCGCAGCAGATACATTTTCAGAGATATTGCCTAGATTTCGGATTGTTGACTGAAATCTATTTTGAATCGCACCAAGTTCAGCTCTGGTCGACCCTATTCTGGAAATAGCAGCATCAACTGAAGACATTAAGCCTGACGCGTTAGCAGCGGTTGTTACATCACCCCCAATTCCCAGATCGGCAACGTTAAAACCTGTACCGCTCCCAATCGAGACATCAATCGTTTGACCTTCGTTAGCGCCTACTAAGAAACTAGCGTTAAAACTTCCACTCAGTATCGTTAAACCACCAAATTCGGTGTCTGTACTGATGCGTGAAATTTCTTGCTTCAGAGCTGTTACTTCTTCGTTAAGCGCTTTTCTATCAGCGGAACTATTTATTCCGTTTTGTGCTTGTACCGCCAAAGTACGGATACGTTGTAGCGCGTTTGTAGTCTCCGATAATGCACCTTCAGCTGTCTGAGCCAAAGATACTCCATCATTAGCGTTCCTTACAGCTTGGTCCAACCCCTGAATTTGTGAAGTTAATCGGTCAGAAATTTGCAGGCCCGCAGCATCATCAGCAGCACTATTAATGCGGAATCCTGAAGATAGTCGTTCAAAAGACGTGTTTAAAGAGTTACCTACATCAAATAGCTGTCGCTGGGCATTTAATGAAGATACATTGGTATTGACAAATAAAGACATGTTGTCTCTCCTACATTTTAATCCAGCGAAAGCTGGCAATCGGATTAACCGAAATTTTTGTTTTAGTAGTCATCAAGACCTGAGGGGTAATTGATGAACTGGCTCTCTCAGAAACTGTATCGACATCATTTAGAATCCCTTTAGAAAAAATTACGATTTTTGCCGATAGGCGGTAAGATATTGCCGCGCAATGAAGTTAAAGCACCGCATAACCAAATGATTTTTAGGGAAGATTTTGCGTGAAAAATAGTTTGATGCTGTTCGACATAAAGCGCATATCCAAGCCGGCAACCCATTGCGCTTTCACTGATTTAATTGAAAATCCGTTCGACAAAAGTCGTAAAAGCTTGATGTGCTGTTACCGACAAGCTACTGATCATGTTAGTACTGACGGAGTAGTTATTGTATTAACTCTTGATAAAGCTTCGTTTCAAGTTCGCAACAGAGTAATTATTAGAGAGAATTATTCCGATCTACGAGATCCGAAGTTCTCATACGATGGCTCTCGTCTCATGGTTACTACCTATGTGAAATCCTTCCTTGAAAATAAAAAAGTGGTCACAAAAATGGTGACTTATTTCTCAACCACCGGCTTTTCTTGGTCTGCAGGGAATAGCCACGGTAGAAGCGGTTGGTGGCTGTGGAACAATACTTTTCATAACTCAGAAGCTTATGGCTTTGCGTATAATCGACGAGCGAACTCAGTTTCGCTCTATAAAGGTGACCCAACGCGTTCAATGCACGTGCATAAGGAAAAAGCTTTTTGTTTGGACAAGCAAGGTAAAGGATATCCCAATGAAAGCACGATCTTGTTTGATGGCGACGGAAATGCCTCGGTATTTTTAAGACGAGATGCCGATACTTTCAGTGCGCAATTCGGTACGTCAAAACCGCCTTATACTAAATGGAACTGGCATGATTTGGGGATCTATATTGGTGGTCCCGCAACTGTGGCGTTAAGTGAAAACTTATATATCGTTGCAGGAAGACATGTTGATTGGGGCTCACATCAATTTACTACCAAGATTTGGCTGTTCAATAGCAAGACTAAAACACTTTCTGAGCTAAAAACACTGCCAAGCGGTGGAGACACAAGTTATCCGGGCTTGGTAATTGAAGGCGACAACCTTTATGTCTCTTATTACTCCAGCCACATCGACAATGAAGCCCGAGTTTATATGGCGTGTTTATCCGGTGTCACTGAATTAACAAGTTAGAATTATTAGACGAAATCAAATAGCGACAAGTTAGCCACTTTCGGAAATGTAGCTAACGCAGCACTTAGTGCCGTTTCTTGCTTCGCAAATTCAGTAGATGCTTCGGCGTAATCCACATCCTGAATTGACGAACGCTGCGCTTTCGCGGCAATTTCCATATCTAGGTTACTTTCGTAAGTACTCTCAGCTATATTTAACCGGCTACCAATCGAAGCACGTTCCAAAGAAAGCTTTTCAAGCCCGTTATCTAAACCGACTAAAGCATCTGAAATCGCTTCCTGTAGCTCGAAACTGTCAATTGATGAGTCGTTTAATACTACTTGTATTTCGTGCAGTGTCTGAGCCATGCTCTTTTTCTCTGGGGCGTCTAAAGATAGATCGATACTATCGCCAGGCACGGCCATCGCATCAAACTCCATTCCCTTGATGATAAAAGGCTGACCAGAGGTGTAAGAAACAGAATCGACAACTACCCCAGTCCCCTGGTTTACCAGCTCAGCCTGTCCTGAAGCCAAAAAGTTTATACGGTAGTCGTTGTTACCAGCATTTACTGGGTCATAGTTTTTGTCAAAAAAGGTATCGAACGTCCCTTGCTGCTTAACAGATGCTTCATTCACAACTGCAGTACTCGCAGGATCTACAGAAAAATTAAATCTAGAAAGCACATTTTCAAACACTTCATAACCATTGCTAGTTGATTGAATTTTTGAGCTATTTGAAAGCTGAACAAAGCTCACGCCAGCGTCGCCGACAAATGTTATAGCATTACCTGCAGATGCTGGATTATATTCAAAAGCTTGGTTAGCCGACTGATATCCCGCATATAGATAATTACCGTCAGCATCTTGAGTGTTCATAAGATCAAATATTTCAAGTTTGATCTGTTCTAATTCAGCCCCAATAACCTTTCTGTCAGGAGAATCTAGAGCACCGCTGCCTGCCTGTATTACTAATGTTCTAGCACGGTTAACCGAATTGGTAATATTCGTCAATACAGCTTCCTGCTGTTCGAGCGAACCTGTTACTAGATCATTGTTGCGCTGAAATTGGGTTAGCTCATCGATTTCTTCGGTTAAACGTAATACTTTTGCTGCACCAACAGGGTCGTCACTTGGAGTGATAATGCGTTTTCCAGAAGCCAGCTGCTCTTGAGTCTTTGCCAAATCGCCCTGATTTTGCATAATCGAGCGCATGTTTTGATCATAAATTTGATTCGTTGATATACGCATAACTCACCTA
>MDTA01156829.1_pt1 | contig 18212 bp, 15 predicted proteins | sample 811151 | NCBI WGS metagenome assembly MDTA01 (sample SAMN05326648, study PRJNA326480) | marine metagenome | isolation source: seawater | place: Indian Ocean: South | collected 2010
AGTAGCTGCCTCAATACGACTTAAATCAAACTTGTTGAAGGCAAAGAAAATAACAGATTTCAATACTTCGGACATGAAACCACGCCTCGCATATTTCTCGCCTATCCAGTAGCCTATTGAGCAAGAATGAGAGGCGCCATGTCTAATATTATCTAAAGTTATTGCCCCAATTAAAATATTTCCTTCTCTATTAAAAACGAACGCATGAATTATTTTCTTCTTTTTAAAATTTACTATCGACCATTTCACTCGCGCCTTAAATAAACGAAGTGCATAAAAGTTTTTGTCTCGTTCGGGCTCCCACCTAGCCAAAAAGTTCTCATTAGCCCTCCGAATATTAACCAAAGAAGTATAATCATTAATCTCCGGAAGCCTTAAAAAACATCGTTCAGTGTAAAGTGCGAGGTGTTGTCTCTTCCACAAAGTACTACCCTTTAGAGATTAGATTATTTTCAAGTTCGACAAGTCTTGGGGCTTTGTTTATCGGACCATACAGTGCCATGGCTGGCTGCGATCCTGCACAAAGCTTTTGTGCAAAATCCTTGAGATCAACTAAGCTTACAGTATTTATTTTCTCTATTGTCTCGTTTACTGGGACGACGCGGTCCCAAACAGAAATAGTTCTAGCCAGCCGTTCACATCTATTTGATGTGCTCTCCAAGCTCATCAAAATTCCAGCCTTTAGTTGCGCCCTAGCCTTGTTCAAATCCTTTTCAGAGATTGACTCCACGCTTCTTTTAATTTCTTCAATCACTACTCGAGCAAGCTCAGCAATTTTATCTTCACTGGTACCTGAATAAATGGTGAGCGAACCCGTATCCATTCCAGCCTCAAGAGAAGAAAAAATGCTATAACACAGCCCTCGCTTTTCTCTTATTTCTTGGAAGAGTTTCGAGGACATTCCACCTCCCATCGCTATCGAAAAAATCTGCCCAGCAAAAATATTTGGGCTTTTTACAGACGGTGCTTTGAAAGCTAAAGCGAAGTGGGCTTGTTCCAAACTCTTTCGTACCCTTGTTTCACCTCCAACAAAGTTGCCTGGGACAACACTATTATTGCTGGTTTCCTTCAAATCTTTAAAGTAATTTTCACATAATTTGATTAGCTTTTCATGATCAACATCTCCCGATGCACACAATATCATCCGGTCTGGCGTATAGTGTTTTTTTGTAAAGTCAACTAGATCTTGCCGCGAAAATTTTTGAACGTTTTCGGTAGGTCCTAATATCGACCGACCATAGGGTTGATTGGGATAAGCCGTTGCTTGAAGCCAGTCAAATATTATGTCATCAGGAGTATCATTAGTCTGACCTATTTCTTGCAAAATTACATTTCTTTCAAGTTCCAAATCATCTTTTGACAAAGTTGAATTTAATACTATGTCTGAAATAACATCTAAAGCAAGTGGAGTATCCTCAGACATTATCCTACAATAGTAATTTGTAATTTCCCTACTAGTATACGCATTCATGTATCCACCCACATTTTCTAATGCTTCGGCAATATCAAGTGAGGTTCTGGCATTGGTACCTTTAAACGCCATATGCTCAAGAAAATGTGCTATACCATTCTGATCCTTCGTTTCATGTCTTCCCCCTACTTTTATCCAGATCCCTAATGCGACCGTTTTGAAATTTGGAATAGACTCCGTCGCAATCCTAAATCCATTTGGGAAAGTATGAGTGTTGATTGTCATTAAAGTATCCTTTCACAAATTATCTGTTTAATTTCGGTCAGGTCAGTGGATGCACATGTTAAGTTCTCTTCTTTTGTATAAATATCGTAATATTTTTTTGGTAACTCTGGCGTAACACCGGTACAACTCTTCACTGCCTCAGGAAATTTGGCTGGATGCGCCGTTGCCAGGGTAATCATTTTTGAATTAATACTTTTCATCTTTTCGGCGGCAAAAATGCCTACGGCTGTGTGAGGACAAACTAACTTATGCAAAGATTGAGAGATATCCTTTATTGTGGCTGCAGTCTGGGACTCCGTTACACTGCAACTACTGAAGTCACTCCGCATTCGATTTAATATTTTTGAATTTAATGCAAAATGACCATCCCTTGCAAGCTTATCCATTAATTCAACCACCTGTTCGGGTTGACGCTCACAAGTATCAAACAAAATTCGTTCAAAATTTGATGCGACTTGAATATCCATAGACGGGCTCATGGTTTGCATTACGCCTCTTTTTTCATAGGCGCCGGTTTGCAATGCTCGATGGAGAATGTCATTTTCATTGGTTGCTAACACAAGCTTATCAATCGGCAATCCCATTTTTTTAGCGACATAGCCAGCAAAAATATCCCCAAAATTACCTGTTGGCACTGAAAAGCTTATCTTTTGTTTTGGTGCACCCAAAGCAACAGCAGAGACGAAATAGTAAACTATTTGACACAAGACTCTGGCCCAGTTTATTGAATTGACGCCCGTTAATCTAACCTGATCTCGAAATTTAAAATCGTTGAACATTTGTTTTACCAAAGCCTGACAATCATCAAAGTCTCCAGTTATAGCAATCGGATGAATATTAGGTCGTCCAATAGTAGTCATTTGACGCCTCTGAACCTCTGAAATGCGGCCTTTTGGAAAAAAGATAAAAACATCCGCATAGTCGCAACGGCTAAAAGCAGACATTGCCGCTGACCCTGTATCACCAGAAGTCGCCGCAATTATCGTAACCCTAGAATTTTGTTTAGCTTGAGTATAATCAAACATTTGTCCAATGAGTTGCATGGCAATGTCTTTGAAAGCCATAGTCGGGCCATGAAAGAGCTCTAATAAATAATGATCCTCAGCTATGGCAGATATAGGGCAAACATTAACATCTTCAAATTCGGAGTAGGCGTCATAGACCATACTTCTGAACTTGTCCTCGGGAAAAGTGTTACCCACAAAAGGTTTCATTACTCTTATGGCTATCTCGTGATAAGATAATCCAACAAATGACTCTAATTCATTAAACGAGATTTCAGGCCATTGCTGAGGTACATATAATCCCCCATCCCTAGCCAAACCTGATAGCAGGACATCCTGAAAATTAAGCTGGTTAGCTTGTCCTCTTGTGGAAATATATTTCATCAAATAACCTATGTAACAACATTTTTAGTTTTTAATACGCCAAAGCATATAAATTGTCATCCCAAACCATACGAAAGCAAGGGAAAACCACGTTATGGCATAACTTAAATGGTTATTAGGTATATTTAACCCTATTGGCTGAGGTAGTGGCGTTTTCAAAGGTGGATCAGAGTACTCCAAAATCACCAATGTTGGCTCAGCATTAAGATATTTGGACATCTCTCTTAAATTACGTGAAAACCAAATATTTTTTTTTAAATCCGGTTTTGGTGTAAACACATCAGTTTCGTCCGGCCACAATAGGTTCCCCTGTATACTTATAGGCCCGAGATAGCGACTTTTATTTTTCTCGGACTCTGCCACGAAGCCTCTATCAACCATAATTACCCGGCCATCTTCAAGCACAAAAGGCGAGATAACTTTAAACCCGGGACCAACAAATTTTATAGAACTTAAAACATGTATCTCAATATCTTTAAAGTTTCCTTCAACGACAACCGAACGATATTGATCCATTTTTTCTTCCGGAGAATTCGATAGTTCGGTGGGACTAGCACTAATTTTCTCAGCTATAGCAGACAGGATGTTATTTTTCCATTCTAATCTTTGGACTTGCCAGAATCCTAACCACATTAAAACTGATACACCAGAGAGACCCAATATGATGGGGAATACGTAACTTCTGTTCATTGGACCAAGTATTTTTTTATCACCGATCTTAGTTTCTATCCGCCCCAAATATACACAGCTGCGAATAAAAATAACCAAACTACGTCCACAAAATGCCAATACCAAGCAGCAGCCTCAAACCCCAAGTGTTGTTTGGGTGTAAAGTGTCCCTTCAAAGCTCTAATCAAACAAACGGCTAAAAATATGGTTCCAACCAATACGTGAAACCCATGAAATCCTGTCGCCATAAAAAAGTTTGCACCATAAATATTACCTGAAAAACTGAACGCTGCGTGACCATATTCATAAGCTTGAAATACTGTAAACAATGCCCCAAGGCCAATGGCTAAAATTAATCCATTTATAAGACCTTTCCTATCATTATCATGGGCTATGGCGTGATGCGCCCAAGTAGCTGCTGCTCCAGAGCACAGAAGGATTAAAGTATTGATTAGAGGTAGATGCCATGGATCAAAAGTTTCGATTCCCTCTGGAGGCCATACATTTTGTATCGCATCCATCGGGTACATTGCATGCTTAAAAAAACTCCAGAACCAAGCTACAAAAAACATCACTTCCGAGGTTATAAACATAATCACTGCATATCTTATACCTATTGACACTACTGGGGTATGGTCTCCAACCTTACTTTCGGTAATAACATCTGACCACCAACCATACATACAATATAGAACCAGAATAAATCCAATTATCATGACGGCTGGCCCTTTTTGGTGGAAATAGAGCACCGACCCAAAAAGCATGGCGAATGCGCTTACTGCACTAAAAACTGGCCATATACTTGGTTGCAATATGTGATAGTCGTGATTTTTCTGATGCGCCATAATCTGCCTTTCACTCTGTACCCAGTCTACTTATTGATCGATGGTATTTAATACTAGCTTTTCAACATTTTCAACTGGTAAATCAATTTCATAAAAAGTATATGATAATGTTATTGAGTTCAAAAACTTTGCTTCTCGATCTTCCAAAATGCTAGGATCCACATAAAAACTAACCGGCATTTGGACACGCTCTCCGGGTTCTAAGACTTGCTCTTGAAAACAAAAACAATCTATCTTAGTAAAATACTTGCCAGCAGAAAACGGAACAACATTATAACTCGCTTGACCGGCAATAGCTTTGCTTGTCGGGTTAAAGGCTTCATAAAAGGCAAGTCCTGTTTCACCAATTCTTATTTCAATTTCATGTTGTACAGGACTAAATTCCCAGCTCAAACCAGCGTCCTTTGAACCATCAAAGGTAATAGTGATGGTCTCTTTGGAGGGAGATACTGAATTTGCCTGACTTACTGTTGGAGTGCCGCCATAACCGGTTACTCTGCAAAACCAATTATAAAATGGCACTGCCGCAAATGAAGCTGCACCCATGATAAACACAATAGAAATTAGTACAGCCATAGTTTTTTTCTCACTATTCATCCGTCTGCTCACTTTCTATTAACTCTGGTCTTAATGTATGATCGAACCCTTGTAACTTTACACCAGAAGCCAATTTCACCAGAGTGACTAAGAAAATAAGCAAGACGCAAAAACCCATTATACCTCCCAACCAGATATTCTTTTTTGCCCTGCTAGCATAAATTGAATGTTGTTTTCTTATCATGAGATCCTATCAAAAAATTTGAGGCCAAAAGATATACACATTTGTTAAACCCTTAAAAAAATAGTCGAGGCCAATAGCCGTAAAGTGCGAGAATAAGTAGAAAATTGAAAAAACAAATAGCTTCTTTTCTTCTGAAAACTGGTCATCTTTTGCAATCTCTTCAGATCGCTTGTAAATTTTGAAAGCACATAACAGAAACCAGATATTGAGCGCCAGAGCCACAATAAAATAGATGGGACCTCCAATCTGCGAGAATGCTATACTTAGGGCGACAAAAAATAATAAGATGGAGTATACCAATATCTGTTTACGGGTTTGTTCTTTGCCATGCGTTACAGTGAGCATTGGAACCTTCGCACTTATAAAATCTTTGTTAATGAACAAAGCTAATGTCCAAAAGTGTGGTGGTGTCCAAATAAAAATCAGTAAAAACATCAAGACACTTTCAACACCCACTCCGCCCGTCGCAATACTCCATCCTATCATCGGAGGAAAAGCGCCAGCAGCACCCCCAATCACAATGTTTTGGGGTGTCAATCTTTTTAGCCACATGGTGTAAATTAAAATGTAGAATAAAATTGTGAATGCAAGCAAACCGGCGGCTATCCAGTTTGCAAATAACCCCAGGAAAGTTATTGAAAAAAATGATAGGCCTATTCCAAACGCTAGCGCTTGCTCAGAGCTGATTCTACCAGACGGTATTGGTCTACTCGAAGTTCTTTTCATAATAACATCAATATCTGAGTCCCACCACATATTCAAAGCTCCGGCTGCGCCAGCACCAGCGGCAACACAAAGTAGGGTTGCAAATGCTATTATTGGATTTACAGAACCCGGGGCGACCACTAGGGCTACTGCAGCGGTAAACAAAACCAAACGCATCACTTTAGGTTTAAGCAATTCAATGTAGTCTGCTACCTCGGCTTCCACCTGTGAGTTAATATTTTGTTGGATATTCATCATACCTTTTTATTATATCAAAAATCGTTGAAATCTATTTATCTTTTAAGAGCTAGCTTTATTTGTCTTGGTTGACCTGCAAATTCCAAAATAGCGGAATCAAGCCACTTCTCGTAAACTTCTTTACTGACCACCTTGACTACAATTGGCATGTAGGCGTGATTCTTTCCGCACAATTCAGAACATTGACCGAAATACACACCTTCCGTTTCAGCTCGAAACCATGTTTCGTTTAATCTACCTGGAACAGCATCCATATGGACTCCAAAGGCTGGTATCTTCCAAGCATGAATTACATCTGCGCCAGCAATTTGCATTCTGATATTAGTGTCAACGGGAACCACCATGGGGTAATCTGTCGCTAACAAATATTCATCTTCTTGATAACCATATTTTTTCAACTCTTCTTTTTCCAGCATGAAAGCGTCAAAACCAAACTCGTGTTCCGGATATTCATAGCTCCAATACCACTGGTTACCAGTCGCCTTAATTGTTACATCGGACTCAGGTATTTCCAGTTGTTTGAACAAAATTGGCAGGGAAAACGGCCCAATAAAAATTAAAATTAGTATGGGAACTACTGTCCAAGTAATTTCAAGAGCAGAATGATGGGTAAAAGTTTGAGGGTTTGGGTTTGCCTTTCTGCTGTATCTGATAACTGCAAAGGCAAGCACCCCGACGACAAGCAGTGATATCAACGTAATAATCACTAACAGCATGTTATCGAGCCAAACTAGGTCTTTTGCCAATTCAGTTGCGGGGGGCTGAAAATTTATTCCGCCGGGGATAGGTTTACCAACTGTTTCTAGTCCTTCAAAAAGCTCGTTGGCCCATGTAGTGCTAGTAAAGAAGATCCATGCCAAAATTGATAACAGTGTTCGGCTTATTCTATGCATTTCAATAATCCACTTTCATTTACAAAAATTATTCTTTAAATACAGAAGTGTTAGTTCTATTCATTATAACTGATTCATCGTGTCTTAATATATATACTCGGATTAGTAAATTAATAGGTTAATTCATCGAAGTTTTTTTTTTACCTCCAAACAGTGGGCTTTCCTTCAGAAAATTAGAACTTAAATATCGGCATAACGGAACAGGGAGCAATGTTTAATGAGTGAAATAGTCGCAAGCTTTAGCCCGTTTGAAACAAACCTTGACTATACCAAAACTTTAAAGCTTTTAAATAATGGTTTGGATGGTTCAATTGATGGCGAATTATTTTTGGAAGAAACAAAGAGTGAATCTTTGTCGCTCGACGATGGTAACTTAAAAAATAGTAGCTTCAGCTCGTCAAAAGGATTTGGTTTACGAGCCGTAAATGAGGAAACAATAGGGTACGCTCACTCAACAAACCTTACTCAGGAAGCAATGACGGAAGCTGCATCAGCCGTAAAATTAGGTATAAATGGTGCCAACAAAAAAACTCCACCGCCACAGAAAACTTACCATAAGCTGTATTCAAATTACGACGCAATTGATACTATTTCCTTTGAAAAGAAAGTACATACCCTTAACGAGCTTGACGAATATGCGAGGTCTATTGATAGTCGGATTGTCCAGGTCAGTGCAACTTTGGGATCATCAATTCAAGAACTAGTGATTCTGCGACCCGACGGATCAGTGATTTCAGATAGCCGTCCAATGGCGCGCCTTCAAGTCAACATAATTGTAGAAGAAAATGGTCGAAGAGAAAGCGGGTCATCCGGAGGAGGCGGACGATTTAGTTTGAAACGACTTATAGAAAAATCTGCTTGGAGAAGGCATGTTGATGAGGCGTTGCGAGTAGCAACCCTTAATCTAAAAGCGATTCCTGCGCCTGCTGGAATTATGGATATTGTCTTGGGTCCAGGTTGGCCAGGAATACTATTACATGAGGCGATAGGCCATGGACTTGAAGGCGATTTTAATAGAAAAAAAACGTCTGTTTTCTCAAACCTGTTGGGAAAAAAAATTGCCTCTGAGAAAGTTACAATAGTTGATGACGGTACAATACCTGAAAGACGGGGGTCGATAAATATTGACGATGAAGGAACACAAAGTGCCCGAAATATCCTAATTGAAGATGGTCATTTAGTTGGTCTCATGCAGGATCGACAAAACGCAAGATTGATGGGATTAAAACCAACGGGTAATGCTCGTAGACAGAATTACTCAAATCCACCAATGCCCCGAATGACCAATACCTTCATGCTTAATGGTTCTGAAAGCCCAACAAACATAATAGAAAGTCTAAAAGATGGGATATACGCTACTGGCTTTTCAGGTGGACAAGTCGACATCACAAATGGAAAATTTGTATTTTCATGCACAGAAGCTTATCGAGTAATTAACGGTCAAGTAAATGAACCTCTAAAAGGCGCAACACTTATAGGGGATGGCGCAACAGCACTTACCAAAATTCGGGCCGTCGGGAATGATTTGTCATTAGACCCAGGAATAGGTAATTGTGGTAAATCAGGGCAATGGGTACCGGTCGGAGTAGGACAACCTACCTTGCTGATTGGTGGATTGACTGTCGGTGGAAATCGAACAATTTAAAAAGGAACTTGAAATTTAATAAAGCTCTGAGTAATACGCTAGCACCCCAATTTAAATAAAAAATGGAGATTTTCTAGAGAAAGTACATCTGTCGCAAAAAAGTAAAGCAAATTGAACTTTTGTCACAAGATGAAAAAATGTTTTAACCTGGGAGTAAAAGCAATGGCCGTTGTCGTAGTAGAGTCGCCAGCAAAAGCAAAAACAATAAATAAATATCTGGGCGATGAATTTATTGTCCTGGCCTCCGTAGGACATGTAAGGGACTTAATCAGAAAAAATGGTGCGGTCGATCCAAAAAATGATTTCGCAATGAATTGGGAAGTAGCAAATGATAAACAAAAAAATATAAAAGCTATAGCCGACGCTTTATCCAGCGAAAAAAAATTAATTCTTGCGACTGATCCAGACAGAGAAGGTGAAGCGATTTCATGGCATTTGCTAGAGGTGCTTAACAAAAGAAGGGCTATAAAGAAATCCACTGAAATAGAACGGGTTGTATTTAATGCAATAACTAAGAGTTCAGTTTTGGATGAAATGAAAAAGCCGCGAAAATTAGATATGCCCCTCATTGAAGCATACTTGGCTAGAAGAGCTTTAGATCATTTAGTCGGCTTCAATCTTTCACCAGTTCTTTGGACAAAGTTACCTGGTGCTCGGTCAGCTGGTAGAGTCCAATCCGTATCATTAAAATTGATTGTAGATCGAGAAATGCAAATCGAGTCATTTAACTCTCAGGAGTACTGGTCTGTAAAAGTTTCCTTTAAAACGGAAAAACAGGAAGATCTTGAAGGCCGCCTTACTTTTTGTAATGGTAAGAAAATTGAAAAAATGACCCTCACCTCAGAAAAAGAGGCTTCGGAAGTTTGTCAACAAATTAAAGAAAATAAATTTAGTATAAATAATATTAGTTCGTCGCCGATTAAAAGAAATCCTGCAGCACCTTTTATGACATCAACACTTCAACAAGAGGCCAGTCGAAAGCTTGGGCTGGGTGCAAAAGAAACGATGATAACAGCCCAACGTCTATACGAAAACGGACTAATCACTTATATGCGAACCGACGGTATCGATATGTCGTCAGAGGCAGTCAGCGCCGTTCGCACGCTAATCGAGGAGTTACATAGCCCCGACTACTTGCCGCAAAAACCTCGCATTTATAAAAATTCTGCGAAAAATGCACAAGAGGCGCACGAATGTATAAGACCGACAGATTTAAGAAAAATCCCAGGTAAGATGGAAACTTTGGAAAAGGTGCAGGAGAACTTATACAAATTAATCTGGAATAGGACCGTTGCTTCGCAAATGGAAAGTGCTCGCTTTCAATCAACCACAATAGAAATAGCAAGTTTGAACAAAAACATTATTCTAAAAACGTCGGGTCAAGTTCTGCTATTCGACGGCTTCCTAAAGGTATATGTTGAGGGTGACGATGACAAAAAAACTGATCCAGAAATTGCTCTCCCGCCTACAGAGGAAAATCAAAAACTTATGATATCCTCTGTTAATCCAGAACAACATTTCACGCAGCCTCCGCCTCGTTATAGTGAAGCTACGCTAGTAAAAAAAATGGAAGAATTAGGTATCGGAAGACCGTCAACTTATGCATCAATACTTTCAACAATACAAGACAGAGAGTATGTGAAAAAGGATAAAAATAGGTTGGTACCAGAGGATAAGGGTCGCTTAGTTACAGTTTTTTTGAACAGCTATTTTAATAAATACCTTCAGTATGATTACACGGCAAACCTTGAGAAAAAGCTAGATAAGATTTCCAACGGTGATGCTGATTGGAAACAGATTCTTAAAGATTTTTGGAATGAATTTGAAAGAGCTATTGATAAGACATCTGATTTGCGGATTACCGAAGTTCTGGAGAAACTCAACGAGGTACTAGGACCACATATTTTTCCAGAAAAAGAAGATGGAACCAACCCTAGATTGTGTACATCGTGCAATGGCGGCACATTATCGATGCGGACATCGAGATCAGGATCTGCATTCATTGGGTGTTCCAATTATCCAGATTGCAAATATACGAGGCCTTTAAACCCTGATCATAAAAACCAAGATACGGATAATGCAAAAGATCAAATTATCGGAATATCAGAGGATGGGCAAAAAGTACAAGTAAAATCAGGAAGATTTGGACCCTACTTACAACTGGGTGAACAATCGGATCCCAAAATAAAACCTCCTAGAACTTCAATACCAAAAGGTATGCCTGTAGACTCGATAGACCTGAAGAAAGCTATGCAGCTACTCAATCTACCGAGAGAGATCGGTCCTCATCCAGAAGACGGCGTTATAATTTCAGCTGCGATCGGGCCATATGGTCCTTATGTGAAGCACGGTAGAACATATGCTAATTTAGCTGATCCAGAAGAGGTATTAATTATTGGAATGAACCGAGCCGTTCAAGTTTTGAAAGAAAAACTAGAAAAAGGAGCTAAATTCAACTCTGCAAAAATTCTCCGAACATTAGGAAACCATCCTAACTCGGGCCCAATCGAGCTTATGAATGGGAAATACGGACCGTATGTCAGGTGGCAAAAAATTAATGCCACTCTACCAAAAAACCTGCCCATTGAGGAAATATCTTTAGAGCAAGCTACTGAATTGGTAAATGAAAAAGCTTCGCAGAAAAAGACTACCAGAAATAAGGGACGTATGAAAACGAAGGCAATTAGTGGCAAGTAACAATAAAATTACAAATTTTGGTCTCCAGCTGGTTACTATTACAAGTATCGACGCTACCGACGGTATAACTGGTGAATTCGAACCTGAAAAAAGCAAGATTTGCTCTCTACCAACCAAGCTAACAGTAACTTTTGATGAAGCAGAAGTCGTCAATGTAGGTGACAAAGTTCTCGCAAAATTAAGCGCTCAAAATCAGCAAAATGAAAGCGACGGAAAATTTGATGGAAAAATCATAAGAAAATTAGGGTCGTCACCAAAAATCATTAGAGGGGTCTATAAATTGAGAGCCTCTAGCCCCATTCTTATCCCAATTAACAAGAAAGATAAAAGAAAATATCGCATTGTTGAGAATACTCCGAACGCTAAAGAGGGAGACTTTGTAGAAGTCGAAATACTGGAACGAAAAAACCGACTCTTGGTAAACAATGTAAGAGTAACAAAGAAATTTTACCGACTTGATAAGACGAATGTTAGTTCAATGTTCTCTGTTGCAGAGCACGAGATACCAAACGTATTCCCCAAGGCCGTAACCCTTGCAGCCAAAGAGATCGCATCTCAAAAAATAGATAACCCGACAGATTTAACCCACATACCCTTCATATCAATAGATCCATGCGACGCCCGAGACCACGATGATGCGATGTATGCTGAAGTCGACTCAAATGTACCAGGGCAATATAATATATGGGTAGCTATTGCAGATGTGGCAAAATATGTCCTCCCTGAAACTAGCATTGACTCCGAAGCCTATCTTCGGGGGAACTCAACTTACTTTCCTGACTTAGTAATTCCGATGCTTCCCGACATTTTGTCCAGTCAGATTTGTTCCCTTATGAAGAATAAAAACCGCGCCTCAATTGTTGTAAAAATAGTTATTGATTTGCATGGAACCAAAATCTCGCATCAATTTTTCAGAGCAGTAATAAAAAATAGACTTACAATGACTTACGAGGACGCACAGAACTCATTGGACAACCCAAATTTTAATCGGTCAACGAAAAATGATAAATTTCCTTGGCAAATGCAAGCACTCTACCAGGTATACCTACTCCTCAAAAAGCAAAAGGCCATCAGACAACCTTTAGAGCTCGAAATAGAAGAGCAGACCATGTCTTTTGACCAAAATGGAAACATCCATTCAATTAATTTGGAGGAAAAACTGGAAACTCACAAAATTGTTGAGGAAATAATGATCTTAGCAAATATTTGTGCCTCCGAGACAATTGAGGCGAGCAATTTGCCCCTTCTTTATAGGGTTCATGAGCCCCCAACTCATGAAAAAATATTGAATTTAAAAATTCTCAGTAAGTCACTTGGCTTTTCCATTGATACTACAAAAGAATTAAATAGTAAATTTTTGAATGCCTTTCTGAAAGCCGGAGAACGGAAAGGTTTAACCGAATTTGTTTCAACTACTATCCTCCGAGCTATGTCGCAAGCTCACTATTCAAGCAAAAAAAATGGTCATTTTGGTTTGAATCTTAAATCGTATACTCACTTCACTTCGCCCATTCGAAGATATTCTGACTTATTAGTTCATAGGGCTCTAATTGCCATACATGGTTGGGACAATTATTCGTACAAACTTCCACACGAGGTTGATCTTCAAAGAATTGGAGAGCATTTAAGCAAAATGGAAAGACGCTCAATGATTGCAGAAAGAGAAACCAAGGAGCGATTCCTGGCCAGCTTCCTTAAAAAACACATTGGTTCAACATTTGCCGGTATCATAAGCGGTATTTCCAGAGGCGGTATATTCGTACGACTTTGTAATACTGGCGGCGAAGGTTTAATACCTCTTTCATATCTCTCAAGCGAAAGATTCACATTTAACAAAAAATCTGATAAACTTATCGGTAAAATATCAAAGCTTCAAATTGAAATTGGGAAAAAAGTTGTAGTAAAACTCAAAGAAGCCAACCAAATTTCTGGCGGACTTATTTTTTGCTTGGTTGAATATGAAGGTAGTTTCATAGATTTTAAGCATAAAAGAAAAAAACGGGGTCGTCGGAAATAAAAGACCTAATATATTAAAATTATCTTAGACTATCTATCCACTCCTCGCTTTGCATTTCGTAAAGGCGAGAAACTGTTCTAGAAAACTCAAATGAGCCAATCCCTTTTTTATATAGGTTCTCAGGCTTTGAGCCTGCAAGACAAATGATTTTTACATTTTTCTCGTAAAGTGTATCTATTAGAACAACAAATCTTTTCGCACAGTCTGGACCTTTAGAATCTAATAAGGGAATATTCTCAATAAACAGAACTTTAAGGTAATCGCACATTTTCAAGTAATCTGCCGCACCTAAAGGTTTTTCACACAAAGCTGAAAAAGTTATTTTACAAATCCCATTGTGATAATTTGGCAATACTATTTTGCGCCCCTTGACCTCTAACGATAAAACTGTAGGCGTTTGCTCGACTAATTGACTCCATATTTTATCAAATCCTATTTTGGTTTTTTTGTTTATTGGAAAAAAATATACAGGGTAACCAGCAAGCTTTTCCCTCCTATAATCAGTCGCATTCCTTATCCGAACTATTTCGAGCTTTTCTTTAAATAGGTCGATAAAAGGAATGAATAATTGTCGATTTAAGCCATTCTTGTAGAGATCGTCCGGATTTCTATTAGATGTAGTGACAATAAAAACACCTTCCTCAATCAATTTGGTAAAAAGTCTACCAACTATCATCGCATCCGCAATATCCGTTATCTGAAACTCATCTAGACACAAGAGGACTATATTTTTAGCAAAATTAACACTGACTGACGATATTGGGTCTGTAATCCCCTTTTGCCGCTCAATATCAATACTTTCATGAATTTGTTGCATAAAAGTATGAAAATGAAGCTTCGTCTTCTTTTTCTCTTTTACGCTCTCAAAAAAAATGTCCATAAGCATCGACTTCCCAGTGCCGACGCTGCCATACAAATATAGACCATCAGATTGACTTTTTTGCTTTCCTCGTTCCAACGTTTTGCTAAAATAACTCAGTACGCTGGTTTTTTGATTTTTTATTTGGATTAAATCGATTAAAGCGTCGAGTTTTACTAGAACTTCAATCTGAAATTGATCATTCTTGACTAATCCAGTTGAAATCATCTCTCTGTACTTATTTATGCAAGTCTTGGACCTACCATGAACCTTATTACCGAACATTTCTTCGCTCACCCATTTTGCAAATTGCTCCCTTGCAGAAAAGAGAGACATCTTTAAGTGCAAAGGCTCAACCAAACTTTTTATCTAGCTTTTAATAACTTATCCGTCTTTCGGGATTCCAAGAGTATTTGCCTTTGTCTCTCTCTAAAACCTTTTTTTCGTATCTCACTATGCTCTCGGTAACACTTGTTGCAGCTAACTCCCTCCTCATAATTTTTCCCCAATTTTTCTGCTTCAGATATTGGCCGACGACAGGCATAACATAGGCTATGAGTCCCGGACACCAAGCCGTGTTTTACTGATACTCGCTGATCAAAAACAAAACATTCCCCCTTCCATTTACTATCCTTTTCAGAAATAACCTCTAAATATTTTAAAATACCGCCTCTTAAATGATAAACTTCTCTTAAATTCCTTTGCAGAAGAAAATTTGTTGACTTCTCGCATCGTATTCCCCCAGTGCAAAACATCGCTATTTTCTTATCTTTATATTTTTCATAATTTTTGTCCCACCACGTGGGAAAGTCGCTAAACTTCTTGGTTTTGGGATTAATAGAGCCAATAAAAGTTCCTATTGAAACCTCGTAATCATTTCGGGTATCGATTATTACAACATCATCCCTACCAATAAAATCATTCCAATCTTTCGGGTTTATGTATTTACCAATCTGTTCGCTTGGTCGAACGTCAGGTTGTCTCATAGTCACAATCTCTTTTTTGAGTCTTACTTGGAGCTTGCGAAATGGCATGATTTTAGCAAAACTATATTTATTCTCGATAAATTGACACCCTGGAAAAGATTTAATCAGTTTAAATAATGAGTCAACATCGTTGTCAGACCCCGCAACAGTGCCATTAATTCCCTCAGGAGCAATTAAAATGGAACCCAAAATTTTCCTGCTACGACAGACTTTGTGCAATGTAGCCCGTAGAATTGGGGGGTTTTCAATATCAGTAAATTGGTAGAATGCTAAAATCTTAATTTTTTCCATCAAATGAGAATTACAATCTAATGTGTCATTTGACAAGCCGTACATTAACGATCTTGACTTTATCGAGAGTTAATTGTAAGCCCGCCTTATTCGTAACTACGAAACAACAAGGTCTGAAATTATTCATGATCAACGTCCGTCAGCGCGTGGCGCCCACGGATGCCATACGGGTGTGTAATTGTTAATTTGGCTTTGGCCATTGTAGAAAAGGTTCTAGATGTTTGAAAATCTTTCAAAACGGCTATCTGGCGTACTAGATCGACTAACTAAACAGGGTTCACTATCAGATTCTGATATCAGTTCAGCACTCAGAGAAGTACGCGTCGCTTTACTTGAAGCAGATGTATCCCTCAGCGTAACTAGAAACCTAATTAAATCTGTGGAAGAGAAATCTAGAGGGCACTCAGTAACTAAGTCTGTTACGCCGGGACAACAAGTAGTAAAAATTGTTCATGATGAACTTGTAGCCATACTTTCTGGAAGTGAAGGTGAAAGCGATAGCCTCAAAATAGACAGTCCGCCTGCCGCTATACTCATGGTTGGACTTCAAGGCTCAGGGAAAACGACCACAACGGCGAAAATAGCTAAGCGCCTTGCAAGCAAAAACAATAAAAAGATCCTAATGGCTAGCCTCGATACTAATAGACCAGCCGCAATGGAGCAGTTAGCCGTTCTCGGCATTCAAATAGACATAGATACACTTCCAATTGTTAAAGGACAAAATGCTACTGCTATTGCGAAACGAGCAATGCAACAGGCAACACTAGGTGGATATGACGTCGTCATACTAGACACTGCTGGAAGGCTTCACATTGATCAAGATTTAATGAGTGAAGTTGCATCAATAAAAAAAATAACGAAACCAAAAGAAACTTTGTTGGTTGTTGATAGTCTTACGGGACAAGACGCAGTAAATGTAGCTTCAGAATTCAAAACCGCCCTAGAAATATCAGGGGTAGTGCTCACCAGAATGGATGGAGATGGAAGAGGTGGAGCTGCCTTGTCAATGCGCGCAGTTACGGGAACGCCCATAAGGTTTGTAGGCGTGGGAGAAAAGCTGCACGAACTAGAAGAATTCCATCCTGACCGTGTTGCAGGACGTATCCTAGGTATGGGAGACATTGTTGCACTGGTTGAAAAAGCACAGGAAACAGTTGAAGCTGACCAAGCTGCCCGAATGATGAAACGATTTCAAAAGGGGCAATTCAACATGAACGATCTAAAATCTCAACTGGAACAAATGGTTAAAATGGGCGGGATGCAGGGATTACTTGGAATGATGCCGGGCATGGCGAAAATGGGTCAAAAGATGAACTCGGCAGGCTTTGATGACAAAACAATCAAAAGACAAATAGCTATAATTCAGTCAATGACAAAGAAAGAACGGCTACAGCCTGGGATCCTACAGGCAAACAGAAAAAGAAGAATTTCAAGCGGCTCAGGCACAGAGGTTTACGAACTTAACCGCCTTTTAAAGATGCACCGCCAAATGTCGGATATGATGAAAAAAATGGGTAGGACCGGTAATAAAGGGATGCTAAGGGGTCTAATGGGCCAAATGATGGGCAGATCCGGAAATATACCTAATCTGCCGAATAACTCCACTACCGGAGGTGATCCTATGTCCGACTTTGGAAATATTTCAGGACTTAATCTACCTGGAAACCTTTCGGGGCTCTTAAAGAAAAAATAGTGGGGAAACATGCCTGAAACACCGAATAAAGTAAAAAGAATTTTGAACAGCCATCGGGAGTCCATAGACCGACTAGATACAGTTTTATTCTATGCCTTAGCTGAACGATTTAAGCATACTCAGGCTGTTGGGAAATTAAAAGCTGCCAACGAAATCGCACCATCTGACCCCGAACGGGAGAAACAACAAATAGAACGATTAGAACGAATTGCTAAAGATGCTGATTTGGATCCAATCTTTGCAAAAAAATTTTTGAATTTCATAATTTCTGAAGTCATACGACATCACCAAAGTCTAAGAAAGTAGCATTGCTGCAAGGAACATAACTATCATATTAGGAGAATAACAATGGCAATAAAGATTCGTTTAGCACGAGGAGGGTCGAAGAAAAGACCGTTTTACAGAATAGTAGCTGCAGACAGCAGAATGCCTCGAGATGGACGGTTTATCGAAAAACTTGGTACTTATAACCCGCTTTTGCCGAAGGATAGTGATCAGAGGGTCAAGATCGATGTAGAACGAGTCAAACATTGGCTTAACCTTGGAGCGCAAGCCTCTGATCGGATTCAAAGAATGCTTGAGACGGCTGAAATTTTACCAAAAAAGCAAAGGAACAATCCAAAAAAAGCTTTGCCTGGAAAGGCGGCTCAAGAACGAATAAAAGCAAAGACTGAGAAGGAAGCCTCAAATAAAATGGAAGAACCTTCCCCAACCGAAGATACATCTGCAGAACAAGAACCCACTCCAACGGAAGAACCTTCCCCAACCGAAGATACATCTGCAGAACAA
>MDTA01206756.1_pt1 | contig 18210 bp, 14 predicted proteins | sample 811151 | NCBI WGS metagenome assembly MDTA01 (sample SAMN05326648, study PRJNA326480) | marine metagenome | isolation source: seawater | place: Indian Ocean: South | collected 2010
CGCTACATGCGCAACGCGGTGCTGGTCTCCAACGACAGCCCCGTACTGCTGGACCACTTCCTGAACGCCGCCATCGAGGTGGACATTGACGCCATCTCCGACGGTAAGGATGTGGTGATTGGCGGCATCATGCAGCACATCGAGCAGGCCGGGGTGCACTCCGGCGATTCCGCCTGTTCGCTGCCGCCGTACACCCTGTCCCAGCAGGTTCAGGACGAGATGCGCGATGCGGTCAAGAAGATGGCCATCGAGCTGGACGTGATCGGCCTGATGAATGTGCAGCTGGCCTGGCAGGATGGTGAGATCTACGTGATCGAGGTAAACCCGCGGGCCTCCCGGACCGTGCCGTTCGTTTCCAAGGCCATCGGTGTGTCCCTGGCCAAAGTCGCCGCCCGGGTAATGGCCGGCAAGACCCTGGCGGAACTGGGCTTCACCCAGGAAATTATTCCGCGTTACTACGCGGTGAAAGAATCGGTATTCCCGTTCAACAAATTCCCGGCGGTGGACCCGATCCTGGGGCCGGAAATGAAGTCGACCGGTGAGGTCATGGGCCTGGGTGACAGCTTTGATGAGGCATTTGCCAAGGCTGAGTTGGGTGCTGGTGAGGTGCTACCGAGGAAAGGGCGTGTATTTTTTTCTGTTAGGGACGAAGACAAAGAAGGTGCTTTAGCAGTAGCAAGTTGGTTTGTGAAACTGGGTTTTGAGCTGGTCGCAACAATGGGGACAGCCTTTTGCCTTCAGGGCCAAGGGATTCCAGCAGAGCGGGTAAACAAGATTGAGGAAGGTCGCCCAAATGTGTTGGATATAATAAAAAATCACGACATACAGCTGATAATCAATACGACAGATGGGCGTGCGACCATCGCTGCTTCAGCAGAACTCCGGAGGCTCGCATTGCGTGTAAAGATTCCTATGACTACAACGCTGGCCGGCGCCGAGGCCTATGCCCGAGCGATAGCCTTTGGAGACTTAAGGGAGGTGCGATGCCTGCAGCTACTGGAGGCTGAATCAACGAAAGCTATAGCTTCTCTATTTCCGCCCGGGTGATAGTGGCTTTACGTTATCTCCAGCCAAGTGATGACTGCTGTGATGCTTTTCTTCCGGAACAATTTGGGAAAGACGTTGATCAATGCGCTCCAGAGCTTCCGCGATGCGAAGTAACGCTTTGGAAGAGCCGGGCCAATCGGTAGCCTCACTGACATTGGGACCCACACGAGAGGACTCTTTCCGTTTTCTGAGTGGGGTCTTGTGACTATCTTCGGTAGCGTCCTCTCCAAGCAGATCCTTCCTGATGCCCTTTAGATCAAAAGGATCGATGAAAGGGCGATCCTCGGAGTATGCACACATCATCATTCCATCACAGAGCTTATTGATAAGCCTGGGGATGCCTTTACTAAGGTTATGTATTTCCCGAACAGTCTCATCATCAAACAGCTTATTTCCTCCATGGCCTGATACCAGCAGGCGATAGTCGATGTACTCTGCGGTCTCTGCTGCTGTGAGACCTTCCAGATGGAAGAAGAGCTTAACTCTCTGAGAAAGCTGGGGGATCGCTGCCACGGACTGTTTCAACTCCGGCTGCCCGAGCAGGATAACCCGCATTGAGGGGCCTCCCATGCTTTCCATACCGGTAAGCATGCGGATGTCTTCGAGGTTTTCGCGCGTCAAATTCTGAGCCTCATCGATAGTGAGTACTACAGGAGTACCCTCAGAAGCCATGCGCTCCAGGTAGTCTGTTATCTGGAAAAGCATGGCAACTTTGCTATCGTCCTCGACCTTGATGCCCGCCTTACGCAGGATCAGTCCGAACAGATCTTTCGACTCAAGGTTGGTGTAGGAAATGTTAAGTAATTTCAGGTCGCCCTCAAGGTTTCTTATTGTCTTCTTAAGCAGGGTGGTTTTCCCGGATCCGATCTCGCCACTGATGACGACAAATCCCTCGGAACTCCAGATTGCAGATGACATGTATACGTATGCCCTTGAGTGCTGCTGACTCATGTAGATGAAGTCATCTTCCGGAGTAATACGGAACGGGTGTCTGTGCAGGCCGAAAAATTCCAGATACATTGTCTGCTCTCGTCTTCGCCTAGGCCAGGCGTATCATTTGATTGCTACGCACGAGCATCTTGTCGGGCTCATAGGCATTATAGCTTTCGCTTACTGTTCCAAATCGAAAATCTCGCAGTAGTCGCTCAAGACGACCGTAGCACTTGTCAAGATTCGTGTAATGACGGAATCGAGAGAACCAACTTGCATTATTGTACCTCGGCTGTTCTGGATCAATTTCCCAGGGATGTAAGTAAAACATCTGTGGATGATCTCCGAATCCGGAGGCGTTACGGAACAGATAGCGAAAAACGGGATACGGGAACTGTCGGAAGTAACCTCCGCCCGCAGCAGGTATCGCAAGACCCATTAGGTAGGCGGTAGTTAGCGGGAATTCTCGAATGATGTTCCCGTTGGCCGTTTCGATGGAGTAAGGAGCTGAGGGTGAATCGGGAATGCCGTAACGGTCATGCCGGATTGGAAAAATACTTGAGTCCCAGGTAAACCCCGCCTCGCTGAGTATATCGAGAGCCCAAAGTGACTCTCGCGTGATGGAATAGCTCGCAGCTCGATACCCGCAGACCTCTTTACCGATAATGTTCTCGAGGAGATCTTTCGAGCGCAGCGTTTCTTCCCGAAAAGTCTCAACGGACTGATTGTAGATCAGCTGATGACTGTACCCGTGAGAAGCGATCTCATGGCCGTTACTTGCGAGTTTCTTGATGAGTTGTGGACATCTTTCAGCGACCCATCCCAATACAAAAAAGGTGGCCTTTACATCGTGACGCTCAAAAAGCTCAAGCAAAGACTCGGTGTTGCGCTCTACTCGGCTGGGCAGGGCATCCCATTTTTCCGGGCGAATAACGCTTGAGAGAGCGGCAACGTGAAAATAATCTTCCACGTCGATACTCATTGCATGGAGAGGTGATTTTGCATCCGGGCTTGCCATGGGTGCTCCTTCCCAGCTAAACACCAAGTCTTTGATTCTCACCTACTTGCGCGGGAAATACAATTACCGAAAACTTAGAAAACAAACTGAAATATAAAAGAATGTAAAAGTGCGTTACACAAAGATACAATTGGGTTGAGATTGTTCAGTCCTCAGCGCAGAATGAAGTTTGAGGCAGTGGATCCGGCAGCAACTGTAGTCTCTGCCGGCAGAATTTGATGTTGGTCTGTCGCTGATTGTCGAACAGACGACAAGGAAGTTCAGCGTGTCGTATATACGTTTCCGAAACCATTATTTACATCTGCCGTATCTGGTACTGGGAGTGCTGGAGTTCACGGTTCTGTTTGCAGTTTTCTCTCTCTTCTCTCTCTTCCTGGCGCTTCTGGGGGTGGATCACGCCCCTATGAGCTCAGGTATTGTCTCTGCATTGTTGTTCGCTCTGGTACTCAGCTGCGGCACACTGGCAATGGGAGGCTACCTTGCCATGGTCCACGAGACTGTGACCTCCCTGTTTTTTCGGACCCTCGTAGCTTACTGTTTTGTGGGCGGGATTGGTCTTACGGCTCTCTATTCAGTGATCCCATCTGCGGATCCTGGAAGCGGAAATCTCTTAGGCGTCGTAATGCTGGCGTCGATTGTAGTAATCACGCTTCGCCTGATCTTTCTTCGCATAGTGGACTCAGAGCAAGTGGTTAGAAGGGTCGTCATCTTTGGCGCGGGGGACTTCGCTGCTTCACTGCTAAAGGAGTATGAGCAGAATATGCGTGCGCTGGGTATTCGGATTATTGGCTGCATAGCCGACAGTCCAACGAAAGTTATCGCAGAAGATAAGATTTTGCCAACGCCTTACGACTTCTATGAATTTTGCCTTCAAAACAAGGTTTCTGAGATCGTTGTTGCGCAACAGGAGCGACGCCGTAAAGAGGGAGGAGGGCTTCCGGTTCCCGACTTGATGGAGTGTAAGCTTCGTGGGATTGCCGTAACAAGTGGCCTCGATTTTTATGAGCGTGAGTTGAAGAAAGCGAAACTCGATATGGTGCACCCGTCGTGGATCGTATTCTCTGACGGATTCAAGGCATCAAAGAGCAGGGCGTTTGCCAAGCGCATGGTTGACCTCTCAATTAGTCTGACGCTCCTTGTTATCACTCTGCCTTTTATTGTTTTGACTGCGTTAGCAGTATTTTTCGAAACGGGGCGCCCAATCCTATACAGCCAGAAACGAGTGGGAATGCTAGGCAAGGAGTTTCGAATCTACAAGTTTCGCAGCATGCGTCAGGATGCCGAAAAAGATGGTAAGGCCAGGTGGGCAAGCGCAAACGATAATCGGGTCACACGTGTTGGTGCATTTATCCGAAATACCCGCCTCGACGAGCTCCCCCAGCTCTATAATGTCATCAGGGGTGAAATGAGCATTGTTGGACCCCGACCGGAGCGGCCGGAGTTTGTTCATGAGCTGAAAGACAAGATACCGTTCTATGATACCCGTCATTACGTGAAGCCTGGATTAATGGGATGGGCACAGCTTAAATATCCCTATGGTGCATCGATCGAAGACGCCAGGGGAAAGCTTGAGTACGACCTTTACTACTCGAAAAACCATAGTCTTGTGATGGACCTTCTGATTATGATTCAAACCGTTGAAGTGATTCTCCTTGGGAAAGGTGTGCGCTAGAGATGACTAATAGAACAACAGGAATTTGGAGAGCATTTATGGGCACGTTTACTGTTATGCGGACCGGGCTGGTTGCTTTGCTGGTGCTGATTCTCGGAGGTTGCTCTGGTCTTCCTTCCTCATCGGAAATGCCTCCTGTTTCCGAACTTGAGCCGGAGCCATACCAGATTGGTGTTGGAGATACAGTCTCGATCCATGTCTGGCGTAACCCTGAGCTCGGGCAAACCATCATTGTGCGACCAGATGGTTTTATATCCATGCCGCTTATGGGTGACGTGAAAGCAGAGGGTAAGCAGCCTGAAGCCCTGGCTTCGGAGATCAGTGTAGCTTTGGGGGAATATATCAGAACCCCTGAAGTCACGATCATGGTAACGAACCCCGCCAGTAAAGAGTTCCGCAACCGCATCCGGATTACCGGCCAGGTAGCTCAGCCTCAGTCTGTGGCTTTCCAGCCTGGGATGACGGTCTTGGATATCGTTCTGAATGCCGGTGGAGTGACAGACTTCGCGGCAGATGGTCGTGCGACCCTGCATCGCCAGATCGAGGGTGAGTACCAAAGCTTCCAATTGGACCTTGACGCCATACTCACTGACGGTGACATGCGGACCAACCACGCACTCCAACCTGGTGATGTGATAAGCGTGCCACGCAAGCAGCTTTTCAGAGGTGAGCTCTAATGGACATCCAGTTCATTCTGGAAGTTATAAGAGCAGTGAAGCTTGAGCTTTACCGAAAACGTGTTGCGGCTGTCATTGTTTTTATGGTGGTCACAGCTGGAGTTTTGACGTTCGGGTATGTGACCCCTAAGACATATACATCTCAGGCTTTGCTCTACGCTGATCAATCCAACATTTTGCAACCGTTATTGAGGGGGCAGGCAGAAGTAACCCAGATAGATCGCGTTAATGAGGCGAGAGAAATGCTTCAGAGTCGTTCCTTTCTGGAACAGGTCGCTCTGGATTCAGGGCTTATTTCCGGGGCGGAGGTTGATCAGGTCAGGAATAACGTAATATCCGAACTCCGTAAACAAGTAAACCTGAGAGTCTCGAATCGCAAATTTCTTGAGCTCAAGTATACGAGCGGAGACCCAAATCAGTCATTCCAGGTTTTAACCTCGGTTTTGGACATTTTTTTAGAGCGCACAGTCAGTAAAAAGCGATCAGAGAGCAGAGGTGCCTTCGAGTTTATCGATTCTCAAGTTAAGTCCTATCAGCGGCAGCTGGAGGAAGCTGAACAACGACTCAAGGAGTTTAAATCCGAGAACCAGGAGGGAACAGAGGGCAACGTTCTCGCACGAATTGAGAATCTTCGAAGAGATATTGAGAACCTCAAGCTGGAGATACAACAGACTGAATCCGAGGTTCGGTTAACCCGATCCCAGCTGGAAAAAGAGGAGCCGGTACGCAGAATTACGGTTGATCCCGGCCGGTCTTCTGCTGAGCGACGTCTGGCTGCACTCAGGCAAGAAATGGATTCCCTTCTCTTGCGTTTTCATGAAAAACACCCAGACGTCGTGAGTATCAAGGACCAGATAGCCGATCTGGAAAAACAGGTCTCTACGCAAAGTGACGACAGCCGGGAGGGAAGCGTCACTGAAGTAATGGAAAACCCGGTTTATGAAAATCTAAAGATTCAGCTTTCGGAAAGCTCCACACGGCTTGAGGTTCAAAAAAATAGGCTTGCATCTCTCCAGCGCTTATTAGAGGAAGCATTTGAACGTTCTCAACGGGTTGCAGAAAATCAGGCTGAGCTATCGGAACTCACACGGGATTACGATGTTACCCGAGATGTTTACGAAGACATGTTGCAGCGCCGCGAAAGGGCCAGGTTATCAATGACCCTGGATGTGCAGGGAGAGGGTGTTAGCTACAAAATTCAGGAACCGTCGTCCTACCCGACCCGCTGGGATGGGCTACAGCTATATCAGGTCGGCCTGGCAGGCCCCTTTCTAGGAAGTGCGTTGGTGCTCGGATTGGTAACGCTACTGGTGATGTTTGATCAACGCCTTCGTTCGCCGAGAGGGCTGCAGTTAGCGCTACCGGAAAGCATCCCGGTCCTCACGACTATTCCTCATTATAAGAGCACGTGGAAAGATCGTCTCTTCAGGAAGGATACCTTGGCCATTTTGTTTGTGCTGATGGTTTTTATGGTGGGGTATTTATCAGTCCTTGTGTTTAGTGTAATGGGGATTACGCCTGAGCAATTGATCAATAAGATTGCAGAGCTAACGAGGCTCGGGGGCAACTGATGGACGACAATAAGCTCTACAACGCACTACTGAAGAGCCAAGATGAGCGCCGTCAGCAATCGCGGAGGCAGGGAGAGGCCAAGCCTGAGGATAACTTCCGTACGGAGCGTCCCTTTGCTGGATCAGACCGGGTAAGGCCAAACTGGGTTAAAGTGGATGTAGAGCATAGCGACCATCCACCTACAGTCTACGACTCTTCGATATCTCTGGAATTGATTGGAAATCCGCGACCATGGAGTCGTGACCAGCTTCGTGAGAGAAAAATCATCTACCCTGGAATGCCGGACAAGGCAATGATGGACGCATACCGGGAATTGCGCATCCAACTAAGGAATCGAGCCGGAGAGAACAACTTCGCGGTTATGTTCAGTAGCCTCGGGAACAGGGGGAGCTCTGTACTGACAGCATTCAATTTGGCCGCATCTTTTGCTATGGATTCCCATACATCCGCGCTACTGGTGGATTGCGACCCTTACAATCAGGACCTGTCCAACCTAGTCTCCATTGAGATGCAGGCTGGCGTGACCGATTATGTTGCAGACAAATCCCTATCTATTCGAGATATTTTGTATCCCAGTGGTGTTGCTCGTTTGAGCGTTATTCCTTCGGGGACCCAGGCTTCTTCGGCCGTGGAACTGTTCTCATCTGTTCGAATGCGCGAGTTAATTGCTGAGCTGAAATCCCGCTACCCGGACCGTTGCATTGTTCTGAACGCCCCACCGTTTCAGGAGACGACCGAGGCACGGATCCTTGAAAGATTTGCGGACCAGATTGTTTTTGGTATCCCGTTCGGAGATGTAACTGCGGAAGCAATCAGCGAATCGGTCGATGCGCTCGGTTCCAACAAATTCTCAGGCGTGGTTTTTCAGGAGTAAGCGAATGGACCCTATGTCTGTGAAGTTGAATCCGGTGCTCGCTTTGAGTCTATTCGGAGCTTGCGTATGGCCTCTCTCGGTAGCAGGACAAGATCTGGGTGAGAGCGTGACACAGATTTCAGGGGCGGGGTCTGTGTTTACTGCTGTCACACACACCCGTGTTGACCAGGGCACGAGCACAGACACGAATACGGAGCCTAGCCTTGGTTTATCGGGCAATGTTGGTGGTCAACTGCAGAGTGGAGCAAACTCCCTGGCGCTTCAATACGGTGGAACGTTTGAGACAGAGCGCGATCTTGGTGATGGTGAGCAGACAGAAAACAGCTCCATTGTTGGAGAATCTCGATTTTCTCACTTTGACCCTGGCAGCAGGTTTGATTTCAACCTTGGGCATACGGTTAGTTCAGTTAGGAATAATACTGGCTTTGTTGTAAATCCTTCTGATTATGACACTCAGAATACGTTGAATGCAGGGGCAGGAGTTCGTTTTTTTCCGGGCGAACTCTCAACACTACGTTTCTCCGGCGAAGCTGGTAAAAGCTTCGGTAGCGGGCAGTTGAGCGACAATGAGTCTTTTACTGCTAGGAGCGAGTTGTCCAGAAGGCTCAGTGAACGGTCTTCCGCAGGTGTAAATGTCAGTCGCAGCTGGTCAAAAGATAACGATACCGACATCACGATTGATTCGGCACAACTGAGTTATAGCAACTTGTTGGAAAATGGAACCTTTAGCTTTGGTGCCGGTGTCAGTCAGGCAGACACCGAATACCCTGATGGCAGGCTTACAGAGAGTGATGCGGTTACCGGTTTTTTAACAAGAACCTGGGTTGCCGCCGATTGGCAGACCTCTGTCGAATACAGCCGGAGACTATCCGATAGCGCGACGGATCTATCTCTGGAACTGCCCGCAGATATCGAATTTATACCGGATACGATTCGCATTCGGGACCTTGTCGTCAGTGACTCGGTTCTGGTCTCACATAATACGTCTAGGTTGTGCAATGCCTGTAATCTGGGGCTTGGGGCGGAAGCGGCAATTCTGGAGTCGGAAAATACCGGCGCTACAACTCACGAATACTTTGCAAGACTTGCTCTTGGCTATCAATTGACATCGCTGCAGCGGCTGGCCTTTGCGTATCGCTGGCAGGGAGATGCCGGTGAAGACGCTGACACAGTGATTGAGCAGATTCACCGCTTCAATATCAGTTGGATACGTCAGTTGGCTGAAGAAACTTCGGTCAGCGTGGAGTTCGATCAAGCTTATCTACGGAGTCGGCTCGCCAGAAACGACGAAGAACAGTTTGTGGTTCGTCTTCGCTTGTCCAAGGGATTCTCCCTTGTGGGTCAGCCCAAATAGAGATTCGGGAATTAATCAGGAACGGAATCATGTTCGATCAAAGGAAATACATAGGGCTAGCGGCAGACTCACCGCCCCACCTAGTCGTTGTCATCGACACCGAAGAAGAGTTTGACTGGAGTGCTGAACCAGATTCTGAGGCGAACCATGTCTCCGCCATGACCCACATCGACCGCGTACAGAACATTTTTAATGAGTATGGAATTCAGCCTTGTTACGTGATCGACTACCCTGTTGCCAGTCAGCCAGATGGTTTCCGCCTACTTAAGCAATTTGCTGAGAAGGATCAGTGCGAGATAGGGGCCCATCTTCATCCCTGGGTGAATCCGCCTTTTAAGGAGGAGCTATGCAGGCTGAATACTTACCCAGGTAATCTCCCATACGAACTGGAAAGGGAGAAGCTGCTTATCCTGCGTGACAAAATTACTGAAAACTTTGGATCGTCACCGATTGCCTACAAGGCTGGTCGCTATGGATTCGGCCCTAATACGGCAACGATCCTGCAAGAGCTTGGGTTCAACATTGATTTGTCAGTCTGTCCTCCCCTTGATTCCCGGGCTGATGGAGGTCCGGACTATCGTAGATTTGACGCCCGTCCATTCTGGTTTGGCGGCAGCAACGAATCAATTCTTGAGCTGCCCTGCACGGGAGGATTTGTAGGCTGGGCAGGTGGCGCGGCGCTTCCATTATTTGAGGCCGCGCAGGTGTTCCGGAAGTTTAAAGCACCGGGGATCCTCTCAAGGCTGGGAGCGGTAGACAGGCTGATGCTCTCTCCAGAGGGGTTCAGTTCTTCTGAGCACATCAAATTGACCCGAGCGCTGTATAAACAGGGCGTTCGAACGTTTACATGGAGTTTTCACAGCCCGAGCGTGGTACCGGGAAATACCGCGTATGTTCAGGACGATGCTCAGTTGCAGCAGTTTCTTGCTAGCTTTCGTCGCTATTTTGATTTCTTTTTTAATGAACTAGGCGGAAAGGCCTCAACCCCCACACGCATTCGCGAGCTTATGGAGAGTATGGCATGAAAGTGCTCGGGATTTCCCCGTTAGACAAGGACTCAACTGTTTCAATTGTTGAGGATGGAAAAATCCTTTTTGCTGCCGGTGAGGAGCGCTTTTCCAGGGTCAAGCAACAAGATGGTTTTCCAAAACTGGCGCTCGAGAAGGCTTTGGCCTATACGGGACTCTCCATAAACGACTTTGACCTGGCCTGTTACCCGTTTCTTACCTGGGAAAACGAGCAAAAGCTCTTTTCAAAAAATCTTGAAGACGAAAGGGCGTTCATCAAGGCGTTCCAGCCGAGAGATTTGGCGCCGCAGGTCAAAGAGGCACTGGGCCGGGTTCCTGATCGAAACGAACCTATCCATGGGCTGGAGCACCCGAATGCCATTATGGAGAAGGGATTTTTTCACAGTTCCTACTACAGTATGGCTGGCGCCCAGAAACTGGCTTCGAATAATGCAGCTTTGAAATCGTCCCGACACTGGGGTGAAGCAGCGACCGAGTCCTTTCAGCATTGGGAAAAGGATCTGACCGAAGGCCTGGCGGAGATGGGTTGGACCAAGCCCGTCAAGCGCATGGACCACCATCTGTCTCACGCAGCCAACAGTTTCTTTTGCAGTGGCTTCGAGCGGGCACTTTGTGTGACTCTCGACGGCTATGGCTCTGGCCTCGCCGGTTCCGTGAGCGAGGGGCGGGACGGCAAGATCCGTCGTTTGCATGGGCTACCATTTCCCAACTCCCTGGGCACGCTCTATGAACATGTGACATCAAGTCTGGGCTTCAAACCGAGCCGCCATGAAGGAAAAATTGTAGGCTTGGCATCCTACGGAGACCCTTCAATCCTTGGAGATGTTCTGCTCTCCCGAATCGATGAAGCTCCCGGTCATTTCAGGATTTACGAAGCGAATAACGTTTACTTTTCCCGTTATCTTGCCTCCAAATTCCCGAAAATCGATGTGGCTGCGGCCTATCAGTACGTTCTGGAAAAAGTAGCGACGAACTACATTCGCTACTGGGTCCAGAAAACCGGCATAGACACTATTGTGCTCTCTGGTGGCGTGACGGCCAATGTGAAGCTTAATCAGCGGATCTTTGAGATCGAAGGCGTAAACCACATTTTCGTGTATCCGAATATGGGCGACGGTGGTTGTGGTACTGGTGCAGCCCTCTACCACAGCTGGCCCGGTGGAGTGAAACCGTCGATTTCCAGTGCCTACATGGGCCCCGATTATTCGGAGGCAGAAATTGAAAAGGCCCTTCAGACTGAAGGCCTGAGTTTCCAGCGCCCACAGAATCTCGCTGCGGAGGTGGCCGCATTGATACATAGCGGTGAAGTGGTTGCCCGTTTCGATGGCCGGATGGAATACGGCCCAAGGGCCCTTGGTAATCGATCCATCATGTACCACGCCAGGGAACCGGAAGTTAACCAGTGGCTCAATAAGCGGCTTGGCCGTACAGAATTCATGCCCTTTGCGCCGGTGACTCTTTATGAAGCGAGAGAAAGGTGTTACCACAATATTCGTGGTGCAGAACACGCCGCCGAATTCATGACCATTACCTTTGACTGTACCGAGTTCATGCGAGAAAACTGCCCGGCCGCTGTACACGTTGATGGTACTGCTCGACCCCAGCTGATTCAGCGGAAAGTGAATCCGGGCTACTACGACATTTTAAAAGAATACGAAAAGCTCAGTGGAATACCGAGTCTGATCAACACCAGCTTTAATATGCATGAGGAGCCCATTGTAGATTCTCCGGAAGATGCGGTGCGTGCTTTTATGCAGGGCGCTCTAGATTACCTGGCCATTGGTCCATTCCTGGTAAAACATCCCAGCCCACAGCACTGATTCCAGGCTAACGGAATAGACGCCATGACAGCAGGACTGCTGAAGGTTACAAGAGAGCCAGCGGAAGGAAGCGCGAAACTCCGTGATGACTGGCTTGATCTAGAGGGCCGTGCATCGCCAACGGTCTTTCTTTCGTGGCAATGGCTGGGGCACTGGCTGCATGTTTATCAGCCCCGTGCCTCGGTATTGCGAGTGACGGAGGGGGAGCGCCTGGTCGGGTTGGGGTTGGTGGTTGAGACTGATGAACGCCGTCATGGTGTCATGAAATCCCGCTGCCTGAGACTGCATCAGACCGGACACAAGCTGCTTGATCAGATCTGGATAGAGTACAACGGGTTTCTGGCAGAACATGGCAAAGAAGATGGGGTGGCCGATGCCTGTCTGCAGTATCTGTGCAACTCGATGCCGGATTGGGACGAATTTGTCATCGGTGCGATTGATGCAGAAGAGGCAGAACGGTACGCAAGGAATACTGGCCTGCATAAACACCTTCGCTGGCAGGCACCGTGTTACGGCGTTGACCTTGACGAACTAAGAAGCACCGGGAAACGATACCTCGAGACGCTCTCCAGAAACACACGGCACCAGATCAACCGTTGTTATCGCCTTTATCAGGATTACGGGGAAGTGGCTCTGGTGCGCCCTGATTCGGTAAAAGAAGCTCTGGCGTTGTTTGACCGCATTGGTCCGAGGCATCTCGAGCGCTGGGGTTCCGGCCCTGACCAGAGTGGATTTGCTAACCCGGATTTCGTCAGATTCCATCGAGAATTGATCCGTTCTCAGTGGTATCACGGCGGCGTAGACCTGGTTTCACTAATGGCTGGCGATAAAGAGATCGCCTCGTTCTACAACCTGACCTATAACCAGGTGGTCTACTTCTATCTGGGGGGCATGCAAATAGAGTCAGACAACCGCTTAAAACCCGGTTTGCTGGGGCACAGCCTCTGCATTGAGGATTACCGGCACCACGGCTTTCACTATTACGATTTCATGGGCGGCAATGAGCGCTATAAATCAACGCTGGGGAAACCGCACCGTCAACTGGTGCAGATTTCGCTCCAGCGGCCCCGTTTCAAACTGAAGCTGGAAGATGTTGCACGACGCGCAAGAAACCGCTTTGCAAGAGAGGCGGGGAGTTGAGATGAGTGCCGAACCAAAAGTCCTGGTGTCCCGGATGAGTACGTATCCCCTCGAAGAATACGATGCATACGTTGCGACGCATCCGGATGCATCCCCTTATCACAGAGGTGCGTGGTTAGAGGCAACGGCGAGGGCCTACCACCACCCAGGCTGGTTGATCACGGTACATCGCGGCGGCACCTTGTGTGGTGTATTACCTTTGGTTGAAGTAAAGCCGCCTTTTGGTTCGAAAAGCATGGTGTCACTGCCGTTCTGTGACCTGGGCGGTCCGCTTGCAGATGATGACGATGCAAGGTGCCGCCTGCTAGAAGGAGCCAGAACATTCGCAGCCACTAGAAGCGCCAATGTTCCGGAGCTGAGAGAGGGTGGCGCAGCGCTTGAAAAGGCGGAACAGGGTAACAAAGCCCCTCCAAGAAAAGTGCGCATGCTCTGCCCATTGCCGGTGAACTCCGACGCATTGTTTAAAAGCTACAAGCCCAAGTTACGAAGCCAGATCCGAAAAGCAGAGAAAAATGGTCTGAGAGCAGAAATACACACCGATATTGGAGCTGTGAATCTTTTTTACGAGGTATTCGCGGGGAATATGCATCGGTTGGGTTCCCCGGTACATAGTAGGGAGTGGTTCCACGAGCTGAAACAGGCGTATGGTGACCAGATGATCGTCGGCCTGGTATTTCTGGACGATCAGCCGGTCGGGGCTGGTATCGTGCTGAATACTGGAAGCCAGGCTTGCATTCCCTGGGCATCAACGCTTGAACAGTACAACCATCTGGCTCCAAACATGCTGCTCTACTGGACTCTGTTAAGCCACGTTTGCGACCAGGGTTGCAAGTTGTTTGATTTTGGCCGGTCTACGATCGGCGAGGGCACCTACCGCTTTAAAAAACAGTGGGGTGCAAAGCCCTACGCGCTACCGTGGGCGAACCAGCCCAGAACGGCTTCGCGCCTGCGCCCATTTATTGAGAGTGTCTGGCGGAGACTGCCCCTTGGGGTGGCCAACTGGGTAGGCCCTAAAGTGAGGCGCTACATTACTTTATGACTTTCGTACTCGTTATCACCGTAATCTGTATACTGGTTCCGGTTTATGTTTATATTGGCTATCCGGCTCTGCTCTGGATATTTCCCCGTGGCAAACCTGCCATTACTCATCACATCCGAGAAAATCGTTTTCCCTCGGTTGCACTCATTATCTCCTGTTACAACGAAGCAGACGTTATTCGCGAAAAACTCCAAAATGCCTTGGAACTGGATTATCCCGAGGAATTACTTCGAATCATCGTGGTTTCCGACGGCTCCGACGATGGTACCGATGAACTGGTTCAGGAATTCACGAACAACCGGATTACACTGATCAGGCAGGAAGGTCGTCTGGGTAAAACCATGGGGCTGAACCTGGCCATGGAGCAGATTTCCGAGGACGTAACCGTGTTTAGCGATGCCAACGCAATGTACGCGCCAGAGGCAATCGCAAAACTGGTCAGAAACCTGGCGGACCCGTCTGTGGGTTATGTTGTGGGTGCTGCTTTATATACAGACGGCAGTTGTGGCGCGAGCGCGCAAAATGAAAACCTGTACTGGCGTTACGAGCTCGCCATCAAGTCCATGGAATCCAGGCTGCATTCCGTAGTAGGGGGCGACGGAGCCATTTACGCCATCAGGACTGAACTTTGGGAGCCTCTTCAGCAGCAGGACATCAATGATTTCGTCAATCCACTGCAGATTGTTGCGAAGGGCTATCGGGGCGTTTTCGATGCCGAGGCCAAGTGTTTCGAGGAAACCGCCGGTGACTTCGACCGGGAAGTGGCACGAAAAGAGCGGATTGTAAACCGCAGCATCCGAGGGTTGATGCGGGTTAAAGTGACCATGAACCCACTAAGATCCGGGATATTTTCCTGGGAGGTGATTTCCCACAAATTTTTGCGGTGGCTGATTCCTCTATTCCTGGCAATTGGGGCCCTTGGCAGTGCCATCTCTGCGCTGAGCGGGTATGGCCTTTTTCAGTTAATTACTCTGGGTGCCGTCACGTTGTTGCTGCTGGCCTGGGCGGGCTATCGCGCAGAGGACAAGAATCGGCTCCCCCTGTGGCTTTCGTTTCCCTATTACTTTGTGATGGTGAATCTGTATTCTCTGCGGGGCATTATCAAAGCACTACGAGGTGAAACTCATGTTGTGTGGAGTAGCGCGCGGTCGGGGCGGGAGCAGATTTAATGTCGAAGTTTGCGCTTTTGTTCCTTACAGTCTTGTTTGCCGGCATCACGGCGACTTTCTTCTACAGTGCCACCGCATCGTTCATGCTCTACCAGATTACTTATATGGTTCACCCGGATATCCGCTGGTGGTCTGGACAAATTCCCGGGCTCAGTTACTCGTTCTTCACGGTAATTCTGATGATGATAGCCCTGACGCTTCACTATAGAACCCTCTCACCCCTGAGTCCTTGGTCTCGCCAGCCACTGACCAAATGGCTCGTACTTTTTCTGGGCATTCATTACCTGATGTATTTCTTTGCGCTGAACTTACCGGTCCACAAGCAATTCACTTTCGATTTCACCAAGATGATTATTATCATTGCGGTTGCTTACAAACTGATTCATTCAGAAAAAGCCCTTAATGCAGTTTTGTGGACCTATATTATCGGCGCCACTTATGTTGGTTACATTGCCTATAGTGTGGGCCGCGGTTCTAACGGGAGGGTAGAAGGGATCGGTATGGTAGACACAGGGGGCGACGCCAACTACACGGCGGCTGCTTTGGTCCCGGCAGCTGTACTATTGATTTACTACGCCTGGATTGGAAATAAGAAAATCCGGCTTTTGTGCTTTGTTTGCGGAGCATTCATTGTCAACGCACTCGTTCTCATAAATAGCCGGGGGGCTTTTGTGGGTGTGGTGGCGGGCGCGGGAATATTTATCTGCTATATGCTGTTTTCCCGTTTTCAGAGGGCAGGCCAACGCGGTATGGCGATCGTCATCATACTGGCTGGCCTCTCGGGTGCACTGTATGTTGCCGATGACGCCTTCTGGGAGCGGATGTATACAATGCAGGCGAATGAGGACGGCGAGCGGGGAGGAGCTGGCCGTATGCATTTTTGGTGGGCCACCTTCGACATGCTGGAAGACTATCCGATGGGAATGGGTATCGGCGGTTATAAGGTACTCAGTGGGCTATATGTTGACGATGCTGCTACCAACTATAGCGTAGAAAACCGTGCCGTACATTCGAGTTGGTTTCAGCTTCTCGGGGACGTAGGCTGGATAGGAGCCGGCATATTTCTCGGCCTTCTGCTGTCAACCTGGCGTCTTCTGGGCAACACCAAAAAATATCTTATTGAACAGAAACGCATGGATGCCTATTTTCACATGATTGCGCTTCAATGTGCCATGATCTCCTTCATGGTGACGGCGACCTTTATTGACCGCATACGGGCCGAAATGTTTTTTTGGCTTTTCTTGTTCATTGCTGCTGCTGCTAATATTTATTACCTGCGCTATGTAAACGACAACAAAATCAGTCGGGTAGCGACGCGGCATTATGGAAATCATCCAAGAGCGGAGTCTTCATGAAACCCCTGAGAGTGTTGCAGTTCATTACGCCCGCGGGGTTTTATGGTGCCGAACGCTGGGTACTTGCCCTGGCCAATAACCTGAATCCGGATCGCATGGTGTGTGATCTTGCGGTCACCCGGGAAAGTTCTACACAAGACCTGACTGTGGCAGAAGTTTATCCAAAGTCTTGTGGTGACGTGCACTACCTGAACATGGCCGGCAGGTTTGATGTCAGAGTAGTGAAGCAGCTGTGCGATGTAATTCGAAAGAGGGGCATAGATGTTATTCACACTCATGGCTATAAGTCGGATATCCTCGGCCTTCTTGCGGCCAGGCGGGCAGGTATTAGGTGTGTCAGCACACCCCATGGATTTTCCGGAAAGGTGGGCTGGAAGCTCGCAGCGTTTATTCGAATTGGTACCTGGATGCTGAGATATTTCGATGGCGTGGCTCCATTGTCAGAAGAGCTTGTATCCGATATGAAGCGGTTTGGAGTTCCGAAAAAGAAAATAACCTTTATCCGCAATGGCGTTGATCTCACTGAAATTGATGCAGCTCTTGAAGAGTTTAAAGGCCTGGACAAACCAGGCGGAGGAGACCGGATTATTGGCTTTATAGGTCAGATGATTCCACGCAAAGGTATTCCGGACCTGCTCGATGTTTTCGACGAACTTTACGGGGCAGACAAAAACCTGAAGCTTCAGCTTCTCGGCGACGGGTCGCAGCGCGAGGCACTTGAAGAAAAGGCCATTGGGCAGGGCAGTGCCAAAGCCATCGAGTTTTTGGGCTTCCGAAGTGATCGTCTTGAACTTCTGTCACGGTTTCATCTGTTTGTCATGACTTCCTCTGTGGAGGGAGTCCCCCGGTGCATGATGGAGGCCATGGCGGTAGGTGTCCCGGTGGTTGCCTACGATATTCCGGGTGTGGACAAGCTTGTTAAACATGGCGAAACGGGATTGCTGGCTCCACATGGCGATAAGGCCGCCCTCGCAAGTTGTTGTCTTCAGATCCTTGAGGACCCTGCACTTGCCGCAGTTCTATCCAGCAAAGCACGCCAGCTGATTGATGAGAAGTACTCGGCCGCCCGTATGGCGCATGAATATGAACATTTATACGCATACCTCCTTGGGGTTGATAGACCCATCCCTTCAGAAAAAGCGGGGGTTAGCTGACTGTGTGTGGTTTTGCAGGATTTCTTCGCTTCCCAAAGCTAGCCAACCGTGATGCGCACCGTGAATGGCTGGAGAACATGGGGCAGGCAATCATTCATCGTGGCCCGGATGCCGGTGGTGTGTACCTGGATGATCACATAGGGCTGGTTCACAGACGCCTGAGTATTATTGATCTCAGCGATGCCGGCACCCAGCCAATGAAATCCTCGAGCGGCCGCTACATCATTGCGTTTAATGGCGAGATTTATAATTTCCGTGAGATTCGGAAAAGCCTTGAAGTGGAAGGCAAAACCTTTAACACAGGAACGGATACAGAAGTGCTCCTGGAGTTGTTTGAGAAAAAAGGGTTCCTTTGCCTTGA
>MDTA01050667.1_pt1 | contig 18209 bp, 18 predicted proteins | sample 811151 | NCBI WGS metagenome assembly MDTA01 (sample SAMN05326648, study PRJNA326480) | marine metagenome | isolation source: seawater | place: Indian Ocean: South | collected 2010
AAAATTATCGACGGAAGTCGTAGATTAAGAATAGCAAAAGGAAGCGGTCGCTCAGTACAAGAGGTAAACGCTCTTTTGAAACAGTTTACTCAAATGAAAAAGATGATGAAGAAAATGAATAAATTTAATAAGTTTACCTTGCCTTCATTCAAATAATAACAAATTTAAGGAGATTTATATTGGCTACAAAAATTAGGTTGAAACGAATAGGAAGAAGGAACCGACCTTTTTATAGGATGGTTGTAATGGACTCAAGAAGTAGAAGAGATGGAGCTGCCATTGAAGAATTGGGTTGGTATAATCCAATAGATTCAAACCGCTCCTTTTCATTGAAAGAGGATAGAATTTTACATTGGTTAAAAGATGGAGCTCAGACTACTGATGCTGCGCACAAACTTTTAAGAAGAGCAGGAATAGCTCATAAGTGGCATCTTATAAATCAAGGTCTGGATAGCACGCATGTGGAAAAGGAAATGCAAAAGTGGAAATTAAATAATGATGAAGTTCTAAAAGCTAGGTTATCAAAAGCACCAAAAGTAGATGCAGAGAATTTTGGAAATGCAAAAGAAAAAACTGATGTTCTTTCTGAAGAGGAAGAATAACAATATCAATTTAATTATTAATTAGAAAATGGAGGACGCTATGTTAGAATTTATCGAACAAGCAATTAAACTTTTGGTAGATAAACCAGATGAAGTTAAGGTAGACATTGTAGAAACTGAGCAAAGGTTGATCTACGAATTGACTGTCGGAGAGGGTGATTATGGAAAAGTAATAGGTAAAAGCGGTAGAAATATATCAGCTCTACGAACTCTTGTGTTTGCAATAAATGCCAAGCAGGGTGGGAAAAGAGCCAGGTTAGACGTTATTGATTAAGTTGATCAAAAAATATTACCCTATAGCAAAAGTCACAAAAACCTCAGGATTCAAAGGAGATGTTTGTCTGAGACCATTGTCTAGATTTTTTGATGAATACATTATTCAAGAAAATTTAATGATTGGTTCTACTTTAGATGATGCTATTAAAATAATTATAGAAATGGTGAATGGTATAGGTAAAAAACGAAAGTTTAAATTTTCTGGCTTTGATTCATCAACTTCTGCAAAAAAAATAGTAGGTATGACAGTATTTGTTCAAGCACCCTTAGATGCAAAAATAAATTGGATTAGTAAGGATATATTAGGTTTCAACGTAATTGATGAACTAGGAAATAATATTGGGTGCGTAGACGATGTTATGTGGCTTCCAAATTATGATGCATACATTATACACGATGAAATTAAAGAGTATATTATTCCGATCATTCCTGAAATAATAGAAAGATTTGATTACGAGAATGAAAATATAATTATTAAAGTTATGGATGGTCTTTTAAATTGAATCAAATTGCAATTATAACTCCTGTACCTAAATTAATAGATGCTTTTGTTAATAATAGTATTCTGAGAAAAATCATTGACAGAAAAGTTTTGGAAATAAAAATTTTCAACTTAAGAGACTTCGGTATTGGTAAATACAAACAGATAGACGATACACCGTACGGGGGTGGTGGTGGAATGATTCTAAAACCTGAACCTCTTTTTAGAGCGATTGAGGTTGCCATGAATTGGATAAAAATAAAAGAAAGGATAAGAGTTATTTTGACTGCTCCAGGAGGCCAGAAATGGGATCAGTGTACAGCTAAGCAATTAAGTAAGAAAAAAAATATTATATTTTTATGTGGCCATTATAAAGGTGTAGATGAGAGAGTTATTGATGAATATGTAACTGATCAATTTTCAATTGGAGACTATGTTCTTACATGCGGTGAAATACCTGTGATGGCAATAATAGACAGCGTATCTAGATTGATACCAGGTGCCCTCAATAATCAAGACTCAGTACTCAAAGATTCCTTTTCATACAACTTATTAGATCATCCTCATTATACAAATCCTAGAGAGTATAGAAAGCGTGGTGTCCCAAATGTTTTATTAAACGGAAACCATAGAAAAATAGATCAGTGGAGAATGGAATTTAGAAAAACTAGAACTATAAACTATAGGCCTGATCTTTGGGAAAAATTTATAAATGTTAAAGAATCGGAGATTAAGAATGGATAAAATTCAAGAAGCAACCAAAAATTACATTAAAGAGAAAATACCTAAATTTAGCTCAGGAGATACTGTTGCTGTTAATGTTAAAGTGAGAGAAGGTAATAAAGAGCGTATTCAAAGGTTTGAAGGCGTTGTAATTGCGAGGCACAGAAAGGATGGCCTAGATGGTACATTCACTGTTAGAAAAGTTACAAATGGGGTTGGTGTCGAACGGATTTTTCCCATTCAATCTCCAATGATTGAATCTATTAATGTTCAAAGACGTGGGAAAGTTCGTCGAGCTAAACTTAATTTTTTGAAAAATGTTAAGGGTGCAAAAGCAGCTAGAATTGAAGAAAAAAGATAAAATCTTATTGTCCAATTAACCCCCTTTCAAGTTCTTCTTGTCTTTTTACTTTATGATATTTAGTTGGAAAATAATTATCATACCATAAATCATTGCTGTTTAAGAAATACATATAACCAATTCGAGTTCTACTATGGGAAAAACATTTCCTAAAGATATTCCTTCGGTAAATAAAGTAATGCTTCAACTTAAAAATAATATAAATTTACATCAGACATATCTTAAGAAGATGATTCAAAAAGAAATCGAGATCATTCGTAAAGATGTTAAAAATGGCTACCTTAATAAATCAAAAGATGAGTTACTGATAGATATCAAACAAAAAGTCTTAAATAAATCCTCTTCAAAACTAATAAACCTTATTAATGGAACAGGCATAGTGCTTCATACTGGCTTTGGAAGAGCACCATATAGATCTGAAAGCCTAAAAAACATTGCAAAGAGAATGGAAGGATATATAGCTCTAGAGTATGATATTGAAAATGGTAAGAGAGGAGATCGCCAAGATCATGTTCGCGAATTTCTGTCTGCAGTTTGTGAAAGCGAATCATCTCTAGTGGTCAATAATAATGCTGCTGCTGTGTTACTTTCTATTAATGGACTAGCTAATGGTGGGGAAGTTATTGTTTCAAGAGGGGAATTAGTTGAGATCGGAGGTTCATTTCGTATTCCAGATATAATTGAAGCAAGCGGAGCCACCTTAAGGGAAGTTGGAACTACAAACAGAACGCATTTTCAAGATTATAAAAATGCTATTAATAAAAATACAAAATTAATACTAACTGTGCATACAAGTAATTATGTTATTAAAGGATTTACTAAGTCAGTGGAATTAGGTGAACTAGTATCCCTAGGCAAAAAGAATACTATTCCTGTAATGGTAGATTGGGGAAGTGGGTCATTTGTGAGTGACATTCCTAATAATCCTTCATTAGATATACCTATCAATAAGTTAATGAAATCTAAACCAGATATTATCACTTTTTCAGGTGATAAATTAATTGGGGGTCCTCAATCAGGCATAATTGTTGGGAAAAAAAGTATAATTGATCTATTCCAAGCAAATACACTTTATCGTACCCTTCGTCCAGATAAATTGACTATAGCACTTCTTGAAGAGATACTGAGAACCTATAATATACATGGATTTACAGATGATAATATAAGTTTAAGTTTACTTAGTTCCTCTCGAAGGTCTTTAACAGTAAGGGGAAATAAGGTGATGAATTTAATTCAAAAAAGTAAGGTAAAAGATTATGGTATAAAGTTAATTGAATCTAAAGTTGAAGCAGGAAGTGGATCTTCACCAGAGAAAAAATTTAGCAGTATGGCTATAGTATTTGAGTCTGAATCTGTAAAATGTTCTGTACTAGCTAAAAAATTTAGAAAAGGGAAAATTCCTGTGGTTGGTTATATTAAAAATAATAAGTTTTACATAGACCTCAAAGCTGTTCTCCCAAACCAATTAATTAAACTTTCTCAGGCAATTAATTCAGTTTGATATGACGCAAGTTGTTATTGGTACTGCAGGACATATTGATCATGGGAAAACTTCTTTAGTAAGATCCTTAACTGGTATGGAAACAGATGTTCTAATTGATGAAAAAAAAAGAGGAATGACAATTGACTTAGGATTTGCGTATCTAAATCAAAACATTACAATAATTGATGTTCCTGGGCATGAAAAATTTATTAAAAATATGACTGCAGGTGCTGCAAATATTCACTGTGGGCTAATTGTAGTTGCAGCAGATGATGGCATAATGCCACAAACAATTGAGCATATTGATATTTTAAATATTCTTGGAATACAAGGAGTATGGATTGCAATAACAAAAATAGATTTAATTCAAGACAACGAATGGATTGACTTAATTGAGTTAGAAATACATGAATATCTTTCAAGTTATAATTTTAAAATATTTTCTTGTATTAGAATCAATAATTTATCTGGATACGGAGTTGATAGGTTAAAAAGTAGCATTTTATCCTTTGCTAAGGCACGTGAAATAAATAAATCTTCGCAATATTTTAAAATGAATATCGACCGGTCTTTCACTAAAAAGGGATTCGGCACTGTTGTGACTGGAACGGTAGATCAAGGAAAGGCATCAATAGGAGATACTATTGAGATTTTACCAAATAATGTGCGTTCAAAAATCAGAGGAATACAAACACATGGCAAGGATGCTGAATCCATTTTTGGAGGAGATAGGGCAGCAGTCAATCTATTAAATGTGAAATTAGAAGGATTACACAGAGGTAGTGTGGTTGCATCTCCTGGAATGATAATAAACACCACACAAATAGCTGCAAAAATTTATTTGATCGATCATACAAATTGGGTTTTGAAAAATCATCAGCGGGTCAGATTACACTTTGGAACTAGTGAAATTTTCGGAAGGACATTTATAAAAAAACAAAAACAATTTAAGAATGGTCAAGATGGAAACCTTATTTTAAAATTTGAATCAGCAATTCCTGTTTGTTTAGATGATAAGTTCGTAATTAGGTCATACTCTCCTATGCAAACAATAGGTGGAGGTATTGTACTATATACAAATATTGATAAGAATATTCTCAAATCCATTGATATCATTCCCACACAGCCAAAAAAAAGATTTATTTTCTTATTAGAAAAAAATTGGGAGCACTCAACTACATTACATTACTGGAAAAAATTATTCTTTAAAGAACACGACAAAATCGAAACTTGGTGTAAAGACTATAATGTCCAAATAACTGATTCAAATATTTTATTTACATTACGGAATATTGAAAAAGGTAAAGTAAAGGTGCAATCTTTTCTGAAAGCATTTCATGGCTCAAACTCTTTAAAAAGTGGAGTTACTGCAAAAACTATTAATTCAAGCATGGGATGGCATCAAGATTTTTTGAAGAGTGTCTTAAATTCATTGACCAATGAAAAAAAGATAGGAAAGATAAATGACTTATATTTTCTTTCATCTTACACTAGGCATAAATTTTCAAAACTACAATTAAAACAAATTACATTCTTAGAAAGTTATATTAAAAATTCTGGATTAGTGCCTATTGAAAAGACTTCGGTAATGAAAATAAATAAGTTTAAAACCTCCGAAATTTTAGAAATAATCTATCTTCTAAAATCTAAAAATAAAGTTATAGAAATAGGCAATAAATTTTTAATCCATAATGATTGTTTGTCCGTTTTGCTAGGTCAATTAAAAAAATACTTTGATCGTTCAAATGAATTAAGTATTCAAGATTTTAAAAAAATTTATGGGATTACAAGAAAAACAGCCATCCCACTTTTAGAGTTTTTAGATGAAGCTGGTTACACAAAACGCAAAAAAGATAATCGAATTCTGGGACCGAGCCTAAATGATTAAGCAAGCAGAGGGAAATACTCCTGTGATGAAGCAGTTTTTAGAAATAAAAGCAAAATATGAAGATACAATTATATTATTTCGGATGGGCGATTTCTATGAAACATTTTTAGATGATGCTGTGATTACGTCCAAAGTATTAGGAATTATTCTCACAAAACGAGCAAATGGTAAAGCTGCAGATGTTAACTTGGCTGGATTCCCTTTTCATTCTTTAGATAATTATTTACCGAAATTGGTCAATGCTGGATATCGTGTTGCAATTTGCGAACAAATTGAAAATCCAAAAGCAGGGAAAGGAATTGTAAAACGCGATGTTGTAGAAGTTGTCACTCCAGGTACTCTTACTTCAGATAAAACCTTGAATGATAAATCAAATAGATACATAGGTTCAATGTATTTTGATAAGGGTAATATTGGGATTGCCTTTCTTGATTCATCGACTGGAGAATTCCATATTGGTCAATGTAAAGAAGAAAATATTGAATATAATCTTTTAAGATTTTGTCCGCAAGAAGTTGTTCTTTCAAACTCGGTAACATATTCAAATTCTTCCTGGTATCATACATATAAACCCTTTATAACTCGAGTCGATGAATGGTTATTTGACTTTGAAAATGCATACAAGGTTTTAATCAATCATTTTAGAGTCAATTCATTAAAAAGTTTTGGGTGTGATCAAATGCATTATGGTATTTCGGCAGCTGGAGCATTAGCAAAACACCTGGACTATAACCTATCAACTTCAATACGTCATATTTCCAAACTTTCTCCAATTGTTGATAAGGGATTTATGGTTTTAGATTCTTTTACTATTAAAAATTTGGAAATCTTTAATTCACTCGCTTCTCAAGGATTACATGGCACACTTATTGAATGTATTGATAAGACAAAAACACCTGGTGGCGGAAGACTACTAAGAAAAAATTTAATGAGCCCTCTTTATGATATCAAAAAAATTAATATTAGGCTTGATACTGTTGAGGCATTCATAGATAATCCTGACATATTAAAAAATGTAAGGACTGATCTTAAAAACGTATCTGATATTCAAAGAATCTTAGGAAGGCTAAATAAAGCTAAAGCATCTCCTAAAGACTTATATGCACTCGCCAAAACCTTAGAGAAGATTCCGTATTGGCAAACTAGTTTTCGATCAAAAAGAAATAAAATTTTATTAGATTTTTCTAAGTCATTTTTAGATACTTCAGAAATATTTAAAAAAATAAAAGACATTATATCCAAAAATACTCCATCTCACATTTCAGGTGGTAATGTCATAAACTATGGAATTAGTGAGGAACTTGATGAATTACGATTGATTATGCAAAGTGGAAAAAAGTGGATTAAATCTCTTGAAAATTCGCTCAGAGATAAATTGAAAATTCCAAAACTAAAAATAAAGTTTAATAAAATATTCGGTTACTTTATTGAGATTACGAAATCTCATCAAAAAAAAATACCAGAATCGTTCGTTCGAAAACAAACACTTGTTAATTCAGAAAGATATATAACCGAGGAATTAAAACAATATGAGGAAAAAGTATTAAATGCTGAGGAAAATATATTTTTGATTGAATCCCGAATTTTTAATGATCTATGCAATGAAATTTTAGAAAAAATATCCCTGCTACAAAAAAATGCATCAATCATCAACTATTTAGACTTTTTAACATCTCTTGCATTTTTGGCTATTAATAATAATTATACAAAACCAGTCCTATCAAGAAATTCAATTATAAATATTCTTGATGGGAGACATCCAGTTGTTGAACGATTATTGCCTATGACTGAAAAATTTATTCCGAACAATACTTTTATTGATTCAGATAGCAATCAAATTCATTTATTAACCGGACCTAACATGGCTGGAAAATCTACTTATTTACGGCAAATTGGATTAATTGTTATAATGGCTCAAATTGGAAGCTATGTTCCAGCATCAAAGTTAAAACTTGGTTTGGTTGATCGTCTTTTTACAAGAGTGGGCGCAAGCGATAACCTAGCAGGAGGAGAAAGCACATTTTTAGTTGAAATGATTGAAGCCTCAAACATTTTAAATAATGCAACCAAAAATAGTTTGATTTTATTAGATGAAATTGGGAGGGGGACATCTACTTATGATGGGCTCTCGTTAGCTATGTCAATTACTGAATTTATTCACAACGAACCAAATTTGAGAGCCAGAACAATCTTTGCAACGCACTTTCATGAACTTACAAATTTGGAAAAAAAATTAGATAGACTAGAAAATTATTATGTCCAAGTAAAAGAGTTTAAAGAAAAAATAATATTTCTTCGTTCAATTGCTAAAGGTATTGGGAACAGAAGTTATGGTATACATGTTGGCAAAATGGCTGGATTACCAAAACCAGTTATCGATAGAGCAAATCAAATAATGGGTACTTATATGAAAAAATCGCTTGAGAAACATAAAACTAAAGATGAAAAACAGCATATCACTAGTAAGAATTATGAATTAATGGCTTACTTAATAAAAGAAATAGATCAAATTGATATAAACAATACAACCCCATACCAAGCCCTTGAGATACTAGCTAAGTTAAAAAGCAAAAATGATTTTTAAATTTTTGATTTATTTTCTTTTTGTGGGTTATTTATTTAGTAGCATTAGTTGGGTCAATTATGGGTGGGAATTGTTTGATTATATTTCTGAAGCTAGAAAAGCATCACTTGGTAATGCAACAGTTGCTTATAATTTTAATTCTCCATCTTCATCTCTTGCAAATCCATGCTTTCCAATAAATTCTACCAGAAAAATTTCTCTAACCCATCAATCTCGCTTTGCAGGAATTGTAAATAGTGAGCTTGTCAGTTTTCAATTAAAAAATAAAGAAAGGTTAATTAACATAAATTTAATCTTTGAAGGTATTAGTAATATACCTGATACAAGATCTGCTCTTTTTGACTGGGGCTATGATGGACAGTATGGGACTAATGATTCCGGCGAGTCAAATGGAATAATTGACGAGGGAGAACGATTAGACATAAATAAGATTAAGTTTTTTAGCCAGAGACGATTTGGATTTCATGTAACCTCCAATTTTGTGTTTAATGAATTACCTTATGGAATAGGTTTGAAAATTATTTCCACTTCTTTAGGGAATCAAAATGGTATTGGAATTGGACTAGACTTTGGCTTTTACAAGAAAATTATGGAATATGATTTAGGTGTTGTTATTAAAAATTTTCCAGCCTCAGGCATGATGTGGAGTAATGGATACATTGAAGGAACAGGACTTTCTGCTGAATTTGGACTTCACCGATCATTTTTTGTTCTTGATGGAAATGCAATTGAACTAAATACGATGTCTAGTTTTATATTTAACAATTCTAATAAAAGTATGGATTCATTTTTTTCAAAAGAAAATATCTCCTTAGATATATTATACGGAATGGAATTGACATATAAAAAAAGCATAATGCTTAGATTGGGCCAAAACTTTGATACCCAAGTGGCGGGAGGAATTGGACTTAACTGGGATAAATTTATTATCGATTATGCTTTTTTACCTTCATCAATAAATGGTATTTTTGCCAATCATCATTTAATTTCTTTATCAACATATTTGGATTGGCTTTTAGCAAAGATTAAGGACAATAAAAAGTAATTTTTTTAAAAAAGTTTTATCCCTCATAATAAATAGATTAAGCATAATAAAATATAGAAGGTTTGCTTGTAATGATCAAAAGTATGACAGGTTTTGGTATCAGCTCAACTTTAAAGAGAGACTACAAATACTCTATTGAAATTAACTCAGTTAATGGAAGGTTCTTTGAAACAAAATTCAAAGGAACCCAACTTGATTTATCATTCGAAAACAAGATAAAAAAAATAATCAAGAATAAATTGTGCAGAGGAACGGTTTATATACGATTTGACTTAGATTCAGCAATCAATAACAAAATTACTTTTGATCAGGAGAAATATGAACTGTTAAAAAGTATTTTAAGGGATATTCATGTTCGATATGGGCAACCTATGAATATGAGCGATATTATTTCATCTAGTGACCTATTAAAACTTACCGACCAAAAACTACCGGATGAGCAAGAATTAATAAAGTGTGTAGAACTAGCTTTGAATCAATTAGATGATATGAGAAAAGTAGAGGGAGAAAAAATTTTAGAAGACATTTTAAAAAGGGTGAAACGAGTTCAAAAAATAATTAAGCTAATAGAAAAAAAGGTGAATAGCTATAAATTTGAGAAACAGGATAAATTAAGATTAAAGGTGAGGGATCTATTAAATGGTGAAGATGTAGATGAGTCCAGACTTATTCAAGAAGTTGCATATTACATTGAAAAAATGGACGTAACTGAGGAAATTGTTCGGTGCATGAGTCATTTCAATCAACTTATCAGTTTTTTGGAAAGCAATGAACCTGTTGGTAAAAGAATTAATTTCTTACTGCAAGAAATTGGAAGAGAAATTAACACTATTGGATCTAAAAGTACTCAGACTGAAGTTATAGTCGACATTGTTGAAATTAAAGACGAAGTGGAAAAAATGCGTGAACAAATTCAAAACATCCTTTAGTGAAAAATTTAATCTTAATTTCCGCCCCTTCTGGCTCAGGTAAAACGACTCTTTGCAAAGCTCTTCAGAAAGAGTTCCCTCAACTAAATTGGTCAATATCATATACAACCAGAAAAATTAGAAAAATGGAAAAAAATGGGGTTGATTACCAATTTATTTCAAAAATAGAATTCAAAAACCTTATTAACCAGTCTTTTTTTGCAGAATGGGAAAAAGTGCACGGCTTTTATTATGGTACTTCAAAAAAATCCATTGAGAAAGTAATTGAAAATAATGAAATGCTTTTGCTAGAAATGGATGTTAAGGGTGCTTTATCAATAAAAAAATTGTACCCTAATAAAACCTTTTCTATTTTTATTTCACCTCCAGGTATAAAACATTTAAGAAAAAGACTACAAAAACGTGGCACTGATTCCATATATAGAATTAATATTAGGCTTCAAAGATTTAAAGAAGAAATGAAATATGTAAGTAGATTTGATTTAAATTTACTAAATGATCACTTAGCTATAGCTAAGAAACAGCTTATAGATACTATTTTGAAAATTAAAGAAGGAGAAAATAATGGGACTAAAAACAATACCATTTCGTGATATTGAACATCAAGCCGTAAATATGTATGAAGCCGTTGTTGCCATGTCTGGACAAGCTAAAGAAGAATTAAATGAAAGAATTGTCAAAAAAGCCATAAAAAATCATCAAGATTCCGAAATAGATGTTTTTGATGAAATCGAAGAATCCACTATTGAAAACTATGAAGAAGAAGAAAAAGTTACCACTATTGCTGTAGAAAAGTTTCTCATTGGAGAGGTGAAATGGAGTAAACCTTATTAAAATGAATTATGAGTAATGCTCAAAAATTATGTAGTTACTTAAAAAAATATAATCAATTATTTGTCAACGAAATATATGTTCCTAATAAAAATTTTATCGATAAGAGCCCAAAGAAAAAACAAGAACCTAAAATCAGTTTAGGTAGGTATCAGGCCCTAATTAGCAATTGTCAAGAATGTCAATTATCAAAAACTAGGAACAACTTTGTTTTTGGGTTTGGAGATCCAAATGCGGACCTTATGCTAATAGGGGAAGCTCCAGGATTTGATGAGGATAATGAAGGACTGCCGTTTGTAGGAAAGGCTGGAAAGCTTTTAGATAAAATTTTAATTGCAATCGGCCTAAACAGATTCGAAAAAGTCTATATATCAAATATATTAAAGTGTAGACCTCCTAAAAACCGTGACCCCTTACCATCTGAAATTTTAAAGTGCATACCATATCTAAAGAAGCAAATTAAGATAGTTAGACCAAAGTTAATAATTGCTTTGGGCAAAGTAGCTGGAAAATGCTTAACTAACGAAGATATACCTCTCATGAAAATGCGTGACCAAACCTATTATTATGATGGTATTCCGCTCAGAGTTACATATCATCCAGCAGCCTTATTAAGGAATCAAAATCTAAAAAAGTTTGCTTGGGATGATTTTAAATGGGTTAAGAGTTATATTGATAGTTAATGGAAGAAAAAATTAAAAATTTAAATCAAGTCCCTTTTTCGGAAGAAGCAGAATTGGCTGTACTTGGATCAATGTTATCATCAAAGGAGGCAGTAAGTAAATCTATTCAATGGTTAAATTCTGCATTTTTTTATATAGATGCTCATAGTAAAATTTTTTCTGTAATGATAAGTCTGTTTGAAAAGGGAGACCCTGTGGACACTGTTGCAGTTATTGAATCTTTGAAGCAAAAAAATGAATTAGATAACGTAGGGGGAGCATACTTTATAACTGGCCTGGTGGATCTTGTTCCAACTGCTGCTCATGTTGAACAATATTCTAAAATTGTTATGGAAAAAGCATTGCTTAGAAACTTAATTACATTATCTCATAATATTGCAAAAGAAGCATATAATGCTAACAAGGAAGTATCAGAAATATTAGATAATGTTGAACAATCAATTTTTAGCATTACTCAAAATCGTCTTAAAGGGGGTTTTACTCAAATAAATTCTATCTTACTTGATGCATTGGAAAAACTTGAGAAAACCAGATCTAAAGGAGGTTCTGTTATTGGAGTCCCCTCAGGATTACTAGATTTGGATGAAATAACCTCTGGTTTTCAAGATGGAGATTTAATAATTGTTGCTGGACGCCCTGGTATGGGGAAAACATCTTTAGCTTTATCAATGCTTAGAAATGCTGCCCTGGATTATAAAATAGGTGTTGGAATGTTTAGTCTCGAAATGTCAAATTCTCAACTTGCTATGAGGCTGTTGTGTTCTGAAGCAAGAGTAGATAGTCATTTTGTAAGAACAGGCAAATTACCTCCAAAATTGTGGAAAAATTTAGGAATTTCGGCAGGTGAACTTGAAGAAGCTCCAATTTTTCTAGATGATACTCCTGCCCTTACTGTCCTTGAATTAAGGGCAAAAGCTAGACGATTGAAAGCTGAAAAAAATATTGGATTAATCGTTGTTGATTATCTACAACTTATGCAAGGACCCAAGAGTATTGAAAGTAGGCAGCAGGAAATATCAGTTATATCAAGATCTTTGAAAGCACTTGCAAAAGAACTAAATATTCCAATAATTGCTTTATCTCAGTTGTCCAGAGCAGTGGAGCAAAGAGCAGATCGGAAACCTCAATTATCAGATTTAAGAGAAAGCGGGGCGATTGAGCAGGATGCAGATGTTGTCATATTTTTGTATAGACCTTGGATTTATAGTCAGGATGATGAGGATGAAGGAAAAGCCGAAATTATTGTTTCAAAACAAAGAAATGGTCCCACTGGTAGAGTTCGGGCTTCTTTTATAAATAAATATGCAAAATTTGAAAATTATTCTGAAGATCAAATGCCATTCTAATGCAAAACCCTATTGCTAAGTTAGTTCCCCAATATTTTGGTGAATATCCAAAAGCATTTCAAAAATTATTCAAAAGTGTCTCAATTGGCCCCGAGCAAAACAAGGAAGAAGTAAAATCCTTATTATGGAAAGCATATGAATTTGGTAATAGACAACACGAAGGTCAGAAACGATTATCAGGTGACCCATATTTTTCCCATTGTGTCGAAGTAGCTAATACCTTGGCAAAATGGAATATGGACACTACAACAATAATAGCAGGCTTATTGCATGATACAGTGGAGGATACTGAGGCATCCGTAGAAGATATAACTTCAATGTTTGGTGCAGAACTAGGATCTTTAGTAAATGGTTTAACAAAGCTAAAAGATATCAAATACCTAACTCGTAAGGAAAAGCAAGTGAGTAATTTTATGAAGATGTTACTTTCAGTTGCTCAAGATCTAAGGGTAATCATAATAAAATTTGCAGATCGCTTACACAATATGAAAACCATTGATTACATGCCCAAGATAAAAAGACACAGGGTCGCTATTGAAACCAGAGATATTTATGTGCCTTTGGCGCATAGAATGGGTATGTCATATGTTAAATCTCAGTTAGAAGATTTAGTATTTCAAGTATTGAAAAGAAAAGAGTTCGAGGAAATCAAGCGCAAAGTAAGATCTAGTAATAAACAGAGGTTAAAATTTGTAGAACAGGTAATCCAACCTATCAAAGTAGAGTTGAAAAAACATGATATTTATCCAAATATTTTTGGCCGCGCAAAATCATACGCATCAATCTATAACAAGATGGTATCCCAAAATAAATCTTTTAAGGAAATTTACGATCTTCATGCGTTGAGAATTATAGTTGAAAAACCTGAGCAATGTTATCTAGCACTTGGGCTAGTACATAATTTGTATTTACCTGTGCAAGATCGATTTAAGGATTTTATTGCAACACCAAAAACAAATGGATATCAATCAATTCATACAACAATTATTGGCCCTAACGGAAAAATGGTAGAAATACAGATCCGAACAAAGTCAATGGAGGAGACAGCTGAAATTGGTGTTGCGGCACATTGGGTTTACAAGACTAACAAATCTTCTGACATAGATAATAATGTAAAATGGCTTAGGGAACTCTTAGAAATTTTAAAAGATGAGTCATCTAACCCGAAAGAATTTATGGAATTATTAAAAATAGATCTTTACGATGAAGAAATTTTTGCTTTCACTCCCCTAGGCGACTTAATAAGACTTCCTGCAAGATCAACTACTGTCGATTTTGCTTTTCAAGTACACACTCAGGTTGGGATGCAATGTATCGGTGCTAAGATTAATCATTTAGTTGTCCCTTTAAATACACAAATTAAAAGTGGTGATATTGTGGAAATCCTTACAAGTAAAAAGCAAAGTCCTAGTATAGGATGGCAAAAATTTGTAGTAACAACTAAGGCTCGTAATGAAATAAATAGATATGTTAGGAAACAGTTGGATGAAAACAGTATCAAACTTGGGGAAGAGGTGCTAATAAAAACTTTGAGAAGAATGAAGTTAACTTCTTTAATAAATGAATTCAAGAATAGTTACCCAAAGTTTGGATATGCTGATACAAATTCAATGCTAAAGGCAATTGGTACAGGAATACTTACAGTCAGAGAAATACTTAAAAAGCTAAGGCCAAAAGAAGATAAAATAAAATTTAATGACAAGGTAAATCTCCCACCTTTTTATACTTTTAACAGAAAAGAGGTTATTTTAGATGGTATAGAAAATTTATTGGTGAACTTTGGAAAATGTTGCAGTCCTATTCCTGGAGACGATTTAATTGGATTTGTAACCAGAGGCCGTGGGGTAACAGTTCATCAAAGCTCATGTAAAAGTCTACCACTCCTAAAAAATGATACAGATAGACTTTTACCAGTACACTGGAATGTTAAATCATCAGAAAAATTTAGTGTTGATTTACTGATTACTGGGCTCGATTACAAAGGTTGGTTAAAAGATGTATCCGAATGTATATCGAAGGAAAATGTTAATATTACAAGCGTAGATATAAAAGCTAAAGATTCTATTGCTAAAGCTAATATCATTGTTCAGATAAAAAATAATAGGCAATTGGTACGTTTAATGCGCAAAATTACTAAACTCAAAAATATTGACCACGTTGAAAGAGTAGGGAGATAATGAAAATAAAAACATATACAAAAAAAGATATTGCTAGAGAATTTTCAAGACGAAAAAATAAGAGTATCAGGAAATCTATTGATTTTGCAGATACATTTTTTGACATTATTAAGGATATCCTGATTGAAGAAAATCCTTATACCAGAATAGAGATAAGGAATTTTGGTGTTTTTGAATCAAAACCTACTAAGGCTAAACCTCGTGCTAGAAATCCTGTTACAAATGAAGAAATCTATGTTCCAGCCCATAAAAAAACTCATTTTAAACCAGGTAGATTAATTAAAGAATATTTAAGAAAACCGCTTTAAAAATAAAATGGGGCAGATTTTGGGAGTTGACTATGGTGAAAGAAGAATAGGACTTGCTATATCGGATCAAACAAAAAGCATAGCTTTCCCTTATAAGGTAATTAAAAATGAGAACTTAAAATTTATTTTAGATTTCTTAAGAAAATTATGTAAAGAAAAAGAGATTGAATCCCTAGTAATTGGTTTGCCATTAGCTTTAAGCGGTAAAGATACTCTCCAAACTAAGAAAGTACGTCAATTTTCAAAGAAAATTGAAGCTCTTGGGCTTCCTGTATTTCTTCAGGATGAAAGATTTTCTTCATTAAGTGCAAAAAAATCTTTAATAAAGGAGAGAATTAAGACTGGCTATAACAAAGAGAAAATAGATGAAAGGGCTGCCGCAATTTTTCTTCAACAGTTTCTAGATATGAATGATTAAAATGCTTTTATTAAAAAAATCCCTTTGGCAATCAGCAATTGTCTCTGGGGTTTTGGTGGGAGTTTCCTATTTGCCCCTAAATATGGGATTCTTAATCTATTTTGGCTTCATACCTATATTCCACTCTTGGATAAATAATAATTCAAATTCAAATTTTAAATCAGGGTTAGCTTTTGGAATTATATATAATCTAATATCTAACTATTGGATTGGAACAAACTCAGGAGCGGAATTCTATGTTGTTTTTCTTTCTTTAATATTTGCAGTTTTCTATCTAGGCTTATTTTGGGCATTTGCTGGCTATATTTATGGCCACATTAAAACAACTAGTAACACTTATATAATTCTGCCTTTTTTAGTAGTATCCTTAGAGTGGATCCGCAGTTTTGGATCTCTAGGCTTCACATGGGGAAATATTGCTCTTACTCAATCAGAATATATTTACTTTCTACAATTATTAGATTTTACAGGACCATATTCTGTTACATTTTTAATTATTTCATTGAATTTATTTGCGTATTTTTTTGTTATTAAGAAAAAGTTATTGATCGAAAAATTTCGTTTATTCGTTCTATTGATTCTATTTGTTCCTTTGTTCGGGTTTTATAGGGTGAATAAAATAAAACCCACTGATAAAAGTGTTGAAGTTGTAATTATACAGCCTAATATAGACCCTAACAAAAAATGGGATTATAGTTTGAGAGAACAAACCATGAACCTTATGGATTCATTATATAAAGATGCAATTGCAATGAAACCAGATTTAATTATTTTTCCAGAAACAGCATTACCTTCATATTTAAAAATTGAAACTATCATAAGAAAAAGGTTGCAAAAAAAAGTAAATGAATCACAAATTCCCATACTCATTGGTACTGTAGATAGGCAAATCGACCAAAATGGAGCCAAATCTTATTTTAATAGTTCGATGTATTTAAGTCCTAATTCAGATTTTTTAATGTACGACAAAATTCATCTTGTTCCTTTTGCTGAGTATGATTTAATACCAAGTATTTTATCACCTTTAGCCGATCTAAACTTGAATATTAATAGAGGTGTTTTTAGGAAAGGGAAAAACTATACAAAATTCAAATTAAAAAATTTGTATTTTTCAAATCTTATATGTTATGAATCAAGCTTTCCAAGGTATGCACGAAGGTTTGCAGCAAACGGAGCTGATTTTCTAACTATCCAAGCAAATGACGGTTGGTTAGGAACATCTGCAGGACCTTTTCAACATTTTGCTCAAGCAAAATTAAGAGCTATTGAAAATAGAATTCCAATTGTACGAGGGGGTAATACTGGGATTTCTGGCTATATTCTTCCAACTGGAGAGGTTATTAGTAAGACATTATTAGGAAAGCAAGAAATAATCAAAGAGAAACTTTCAATATATAAAGCTGGTACATTTTATTCCTTTTATGGCGATATTTTTGCTGTAATTGGCTTTATATGTTTTTTATTTATAGGACCCGTAAATTGTTTAAAAAAATAATTTTAATTTTAGTCTTTTTTCAACTTATAACTCATTTGGACGCTAATAGCTATAAAATTCATCCATCTTTGAAGTCTGCCCTCATCCCAGGTTTGGGCGAATACTCCTTGTCTAAAACAACTCAATCTAAGCTTTTTAATCTAGTGGAATTGACACTTTGGTCTACATTTCTCGGTTTCAATAATTTCTCCAGCCATAAAAGATTACAATATAAATCTTACGCAGCAAAATACGCAGGAATTAACTTAGAAAATAAAAATCACCAATATTGGGTAGACATTGGTAATTATTTGAACTTGAAGGATCACAACGACGAACATTTAAGATGGCGGCAAATGAAAGAAATCTACAATGAAGAATTCAATTGGTCTTGGAAATCAAGAAGCCATATGGAAAAATTTGAAAAAATGAGAATAAACAGTGATAAATTGGCAAAATATGGGCAGTACACTTTAGGTCTAATTACTTTAAATCATATTGTGTCTTCTATAAATTCATTGTATTTATCAAGATTGAATGATGATTTGAAAATTTATTCTTTTTCAAAAGAAAAAAATATTAAAGTGTACTTTTTATATA
>MDTA01203613.1_pt1 | contig 18209 bp, 14 predicted proteins | sample 811151 | NCBI WGS metagenome assembly MDTA01 (sample SAMN05326648, study PRJNA326480) | marine metagenome | isolation source: seawater | place: Indian Ocean: South | collected 2010
GCGGCTTGATTATAAACCAGCGATTCAAAGACAGCACATGGTCGATACCTGGTAAGAAAGCGATTTTAGGAGCGGGTTTATCCCGCGATACAAAATAGTCTATTCAATCGCGGGCTAAACCCGCTCCAACGATGAGGATGTCGATAGCCATGGGGTCTAATTTGCGACATCAGCATCCACCCTCTATCGCGAAAGCGCCTGCGGGCTCGGTTCGCCTTGAATGACGAGGTAGCGGCCAGCTTCAAGACCTTCGATAATCGTATGCGTTTTCGGATTGGATTGCCATTCGATGACCACTTTGGATGCTCGATCAGCGGCGTTCAGCCCAACATGGATAATGGCTTCGTTTTGCTTTCCGGAGTGCCCTGCCGGTCCCAACAATTGTCTGCTCTGTACGACCTCAGGTGTACCAGGATCGCCGTCCGTGTCTGCAGTAACTCGAACGATCGCTCCGAATGCCTCGGAGGATACTCCTCCTTTTGGATCGCCTTGGAGATGAAGAATAATTGATGCGCGCCCGTTGCTGGACTCATTTAGATATAGTCTAGCTCGAGGTTCGGGCGGTCTGTCATCGTTCGAATTCGGCGAAAGGGCGCCGCTTTCGATCGACGCTTTAATACGTTGGGATCGAGTTAGTCGATTGAAGCTCTGGCCTACTAGCAAATCGAGGTCTCCATCGAGATCTACATCCGCTAGCGAGGGCATGCCTGCTCCGACATGGTCAAGCCCAAGGTCGCTAGTGAAGTCAAGGAATCGGCCATCCGTTTGCTGAAAATAGATGCGAAGCCGCTCGTCATGAGGAGGTGGGTCTGGATAGTCTGAGGAGCAGAGAACGAGATCCAATCGCCCATCGTGATTGAGATCCGCAAGCTCTGCATAAATGTCGCCTTGATTGTAGGATGTGTGCTCTTCGGTTAGGGGAACGCCAGGGTCAGGAAGATCGGGAATACGGTCTACCGATAGGTGTTCGAATGTCGCAAAGCTAAGCTCGCCCGTCTCGCTGAGCTGGTTGACTAAAAACCGAGAACGATCGGAAGATTCTCCCGCCCAGGCGTGGATGATAGTGGATACAAAGAGATCGAAATCTCCGTCATTGTCGATATCGCCGACAGCGCAATCGAACGTGTTCCCGTTGGAGCGGAACGGGGCCTCGTCGGGACGTTGCGAGCGTGGATGGGCGTTGGCTTGATCGCGGTTCCATTTCGGATGCCGACCGTGGCGAATCCCATCTCCATCCACCTTTGTTGCCGAAGCTATATTTTCGCCAACAAGCTGCCGGACAAGGTGATCCCTGATAGCGTCGGAATCGTTTGGCGCTAAAGGACCTGGTTTGTTCTCTGTCCACTGAATCTCCTTGATGGGACCGCGGAGAGCCATTCGGTAGAGCCTATTCCAACGTCGGCCGTAGTTTAGTTCCAGAACCATGGGCAATCCGCTGTCAAGACGGGTAATCGCTACCCCGTAGGTCGGTCGGCCTCCTAGGTCGTCATGAAAGTCGGTAGGCGACGTTTCCAATGGGAAGGGCCAACGGGTAAAGCCAGGTTCCCCATCTGTAGTTGGATATTGGATCAAAAGATCATTCGAAAACGCTTCGTATCCAGTGAAATATCGCTGGTACCAATTTCCGAAAAGGCAGTCGAGCAATCCATCTTGGTTGACGTCGCCGATCGCGATTGCTCGCGTTGTCGTCAGCGGAGCCTTTTCGAATATCTGGGCCTGGCCAAACGACCCGTCGCCGTTGCCAGGCATCCAGGCGGACCGTTTGGGGCCTGATACGGGTGGGGAATAGTCGTCTTGATAGATGTCGTTGTATCGGCTGAGGATCGCGTCCTTGATGCCATCGTTGTCTAGATCCGCGAAAACCAAGGTGTCGGCCGTTCGCGCGGCAGGGAGCTGCGTAGCCGACGCGATCTGGTATTGAAAACCGATTCCCTCTCCTGACGGGCTTGGTTTGTTCAAGAATACTCGAGGCGCGATGCCGGGTCCTGATTTCGGCAGAATCACCGCATCGGGACGTTGGTCGGAGTCGAGATCCACGAATTTCACCAAGGAAACAGCCTGTCCCTCGAGTCCGGCGGAAATCGTGGCATCGACCCACCTCTCAGCGGAAACCGGGACCACCAAGGTGGCAAGCGCGCCGACGAAAAAGAGAAGCGGATTTCGAAAAGCGGGCAAGGCGGAATCAGGAATTAATCCGAGGCCTCGTCGAGGCGCTCGACCGTATCCAAAAGTATGCGCAAACGGCGAAGATCCTCGCGAGTCGACTCCAATAGGGGAAAGACATGCGTCTCTAGAGTAATGTGCTCGATGGGCCGATCGTTTGTCAGGGCTTGGATTTGCCCGAGCCAGTTGACGCCTCCATCTCCGATTAGCAGGTTCTCCCACTTGTCGGGAGGAACTGGGATAGTATCTTTGACATGCACGTTCAGAATATAAGGGAGCACCGCCCGGTAGCCGATTGGGTAAGCGGCCTCTCCGGAGCTAACAGCGTTTCCAGGATCCCAGTTGATACCTACGCTCTCCAGTCCGATAGCTTTGACGAGGGCGGCGGTATTCTCGCCGGTATCCGCGTAGAAGCCTGGCTCGTTCTCGACTGCCATTTTTAGCCCGTGGTCGACGACTATCTGGCCCGCTTTTTTCAAAATATCGACCGCTTTGGCCTCTGATCCTTCTGTGGATCTCATAAAACTGAATACAACGATATTGGGCGCTTTGAGACGTTGAGCCATCTCGCAGGTTCGAGGCAGTATGTCATCAAGCTCAGCGGCAATTGCCTCTTGTTCGGAAAGCCTTCGTTTGAAAAGGCCGGGGGCGAGGGCCGTGAGCTCCAATTCGCCTGCATCGATCTCAGCCTTTAGGCGTTCCTCGGTTCCCGCTGGAAGGTTGGGCACTCGTTTCTCGTAGGAGTCGACGCAACGCAGCTCGTATTTTCGAAACCCGAGAGCCTTCCCCTCAGTTAGGGCCTCATTCAGGTTAAGAGAGATTTCGTCAGTCAGTATTCCGATTTCTAGCATGGTCTGTAGACATCCATCAAAGGATATTTGGCCTAGCGATTTACGAGCGATTCCAAGATCGTTTTCCGGTAAAGCGTACAGGATTAGGATTAGTTGTAGGTAGCTCGCTTGCGAGCGATCGTTTTCCTGGAATGGGCCCTGGTTGATTCGCTCGCAAGCGAGCTTCCTGCACAGCATACCTTTTGAGTAGATGAGAACTTGTCTCCAGCGATCGAGCTCTTCCGTTCAAACAGCGTCCAATCTGTACGTAAATCACTTTGATAGGATCAGGGTAGGGAGGACCGGCTCGGTCCTCCACTTTGGGTCGCGAATGCCGGTTCTCTTCTACTGATCAGGACCATTCCACCTGCGCCTAGGCTCGCCGTTTTCCTCCGGTCGCCTTTTGCCTGAATTCGGTTGGGGATTGGCCCGTTAGTCGCTTGAAGGTCTTGGAAAAGTGGAAAGGGTCGCAGAATCCGAGCTCGTCGGCCAGCTCTTGGAAGGTGTGCGTTCCCTGGTAGATGGCGGATTGGGCGAACTCGATTCGCTTCTGATTTTGGAATTTGGCGGGCGCGACTCCACGGGCCCTGGCAAAACGCTTTCGAAAGTTCTCGTAGCTTAAACCGACACGGCGAGCGACTTCCTCGGGAGCGATCCAGAGGCCCTCCATCGGTCCCGATAGCATCTCGGTCGCCGTATCGATTCGCGAGGCAGCGCTATCGATTTTGGCTTCCGAATCTCGAGTTTTCATTTCGATTAGAAGCTGGCTGAATTGTCCGAGGATCTTGAGGCTTTGAGTAGGAAATCTATTTCGGGTGGAGTTTAGGCGCTCCTCTACGCGCTGATTCCAGTAGGTTATGCTATCGAGTTGCCATATTGGTTGACCGGGATCCAAGACACCCGCTTGCCTTAGCAATTCGAATTGAGGGCCATTGAAGATAGCGTAGGTGTGGGACCAATCATTCTCCTGCATAGCCCCGTAGGCGTGGGCCAGCTCGGGAAAGACGATGATAGCGTCTCCAGTCTCGAGTTCCGTATCGATGCCGTGGGAGTCCTTGTAATAGGCAGTGCCGGATAGAATGAGAACTAGAGCATAGTCTCCCAAAATACGCATATTACCTGGATCGATGCCCGGGGTGTCATGGAGTTCGCCAGCGTGCAATATCGATCCTATTTCACTCGTAATAGGGGTTGAAACCCAAGTTTTGTATCGAGGTTTTTCCACTCTAATTTTATCCCAAATTGTACATGCTTATTCCCAAATCAACCATTTATTGGGATGCAGAGATGGGCTATCATTTCCCTGTTACCGCTTAAACCATTTCAGACTATGAGCTCAGCAGCCACATTGCCTCAGTTCTACTCATACGAGCATGCTCTCGATATGGATCGAGACCGCATAGGAACGCTCCGCGAATCAGCAGATGCGGCCGACGATTTCGTCGAGTTAAGGCGACGGCTGGAAACGGATGGCTACCTTTTCATGAAGGGATACTTGTACAGGGAAGAGGTGCTGGCGGCGAGAGAGGAGATCGCTCGAGCCATGGCTTCGAAGAACTTGTTGGATCCAGATTTTCCGGAAATGGATATGCGTTGCCGACCCGAGGCCTCGATGGAGTTCATGCCAGAGATCGCCGCTGCCTGTCCGCAGGTTCAAAAGGTGCTCTACTCCGGTCGCCTGATCGATTTCTACAAGGGGTTTTATGGGGAGTCGGTCAAACACTACGATTTCACTTGGCTCAGGGCGATGCCTCCCGGCAAAGGAACCAACCCTCACACCGATCTTCCTTACATGGGCCGGGGCACCCACAACCATATGACCTGTTGGATGCCTTACGGAGATATTCCTTACGACCTAGGTGGATTGATGATTTTGGAAGGCTCTCACCGTCGGATGGATCTCCTCAAAAACTACGTGTTTCGCGATGTGGACGCGTACTGCGAGAACAAACCGGAGCAAAAGCAGCGGGCCGAAGAGGGAAAGTGGACCTTCACGGGGACGCTTTCCCACAATCCGCCTCGGGTTCGGGATAAGTTCGGGGGAAGGTGGCTGACTTCCGAGTTCGAAGCGGGAGATTTCCTCACTTTCGGCATGTTTGTGGTGCACGCGGCCGTAGACAATCGGTCCGATAACGTATTTCGAGTTTCCAGTGACAGTCGTTATCAGAGGGCAAGTGAGCCTATAGACGATCGGTGGGTCGGCGAGAATCCGCCCGGCCACTCGACAGCGGGCAAGCGTGGCCGCATTTGCTAGATCGCTTTCGATACGATACAGATTATCATGCCTCAAGCGACATCATCTAGCCAAGCGGATTCCCGCGGTTCCAGGCGTATGGCTGCGGTAGGATCCGCGGTCAAAGGCCTCCGGGCTCTTTTCGAAGTGGAGCGAGAGATCGTGCGTTGCCTCACGACCTTCATCTATCGAGTTGGCGATATCGAATTAAAGTATTTGCTTTGCCAGCACGTTTGGGAATCGGCGGGGCATGCTCGGTTCATTCGAGAGCGCGGAAACGAGTTGGGCAGTTTTGGCAAGAACGAGGCGGCCCGTGAGGAGATAAGGCGCATATTTGAAGAATCGATACGGGTTGACGATGAGATCGAAGGATTGGCTGCGTTCTACAGAGTCGTCAAAGGAGAGCTTTTATACGCGTATCGAAAATATTTGGACATAACGCATTCATTGGCTGATTGGCCCTCTCGCAAATTGGTTGAGGAATTCATTCAAGACGAAGAGAGGCATCAAGCTGAGATACAGCCATATATTGATTCTGCGGAGGACGCGGCCTGGGTTCAGCGATTGCGACTAGCCTTGAGTTCTCAAGGCGGTTGGCTCGGAGTCCTACCCAAAACCGAATCGCCGGACGATTTCAATTGGCGTTGGCCTGATTTGCCTTATCGCCATCCGGATACCTGCAACAGAGGCGATTATCCTGTGTGTTCCAGCGTTTTTGGATACGATCCGGATGAATTCCCGATTTGTCGCGATTGGCTGGAGGATCCGAAAACTGATGCCCGAATCATTCGTCTAATGATCTATGTATGGCTAATGATGGAGCTCGACGCGGTCGATTACCTGTCGACGGTGTTCTATGAAACTCCGGATGCTCCTTTCGATCTCCATTACGATTTGGCCAGGCACTTGTGGGACGAGTCTCGCCATAGCGCATTTGGATTCCGTCAACTGCCTAAACTGGGCGTTGACCTCACGACGCTCGAGCATTCGTTGAGTCTCTACAATGTATTGATCCAAATGACCCCGCCCGAGCGCTATGCCATGATGACAATGGAGTTTGAAGCGGGTAGCTTTGGGACCAAGGCTCACATCATGGATCGTGTGCGTGAATTGAGCGATTTCGAGGCTGAAACACTCCTGGCTTTCGACCGAAATGACGAGCAGCAGCACGTTCGTTATGGCCACCGATGGCTGCCAGTGATTATGGAGCTCTTCGAGATTGATAAACCTGTCGATGCCTTCGTTGAGGAGACGCGCAAGCGATTCCAAGAGCTGGAAAAGACTTACGGAAAAATAACGCCACACAGCCTTAGCAAAGAAAAGCGTCTTACTGCGAAGAAACTCGTTCAGCTTGCGGGAGTCGAATAGAGAGATCCGTTCCCATCGATAGATAGAGCGAGATGCTCATAGAGTGTCTAGCTAGCCTCTTTACAAATGCCGAATGGCAGGGCTGATTATCCTTAGTCAGCCGTGTCTGTGAACCTCTCCTAACACGGCTGATCCCGCAACTGCGCATGGACGTCAACTTGAGCTCGCCCAGAGGTCGAGCTCCACCTTTCATGCTCCGGACTAGGGGTGGAACGCGACGTCCCGGCGCGTTCTATTAGGCTGAAATCAGTTAGGTTGAAGCGATCCCGCGACAGTGCGTTTTTTGCCAGATATAGTTTGCGAGACCGTATGCTCATCTGTGGAATCAGTCCTACCTCCCAAAGTAGGTTGAAGCGCCATCTCCTGCGCTTTGAGTTATAGCTTGGCGAGTTTTTACGGTAATCTGTCTACGCCTCTTGAAACGCTAGGGTCTTAGCCGCAACTTCGGGGTATGGGAGCGTCGAGAGTCGAAAATTCCAAACCTCATCCATGGGGCCGTTACGCCGAGCTGAGACCAGAGCAGATTTCTTCGATTCGAGAGCAGAGCAACATCGCGTTTGTTCCGTGGGGCGCCCTCGAGTGGCATTGCCAGCACGCTCCAATAGGATTGGACTCGACGAAGGCGGAGGGTATCTGTCTGGCAATCGCTCGAAGAGTCGGGGGAGTGGTGCTTCCAGCCATTCCCATGGGAGTCAACACGATCAAGCCATTTAAAGGCTTTCCTCATTCGATCGATTTCTCGGGCGATCTCGTCGCTGAGGTCGCTGCTGCCTTCTGCAATCAGCTAGCGGATGAGGGGTTCCAGATAGTTGTCCTGCTTACCGGTCACTATCCTCCGGAGCATGTGGCAGCCCTGGAAGAGGGAGCCAGCAAGGCTAGGGAGGCGTACCCAGATATTGATTTCATAGTCTGGGCGGATAATGAGCTTATGGGAGAGGCCTACAAAGGTGATCATGCAGGGGCGACGGAAACTTCCTTTCAACTGCTCTTCGATCCATCGAATGTCGACCTAGAATCTTTGCCTGATCGTCCCCTGACGCTAGATGGCGATGGTGTTATGGGTGAAGATCCGAGAGACGCCTCCGAGGAACGGGGGCGTAGGCAGCTGACCATCGCAGTAGCCGCTGCGGTTGCCCAGATAGAGGCAATTCGCGACAACGAGGATACCAATAAATCGCAATGAAGCTGAGACCTTTGGGAGAGACGGGTATGGAGTGCTCCGAAATTGGGTTGGGCACCTGGGCGTTGGGGAGCGGCGTTTATGGAGAAGTCGAACGAAACGAGGCTCATAACCTGATCAGCCAGGCTCTAGATTTGGGTATTAACTTTTTCGACACAGCGCCTCTTTACGGGAATAAGAACGAAGATGGCGTCGCGGAGGTAGTGCTAGGGGAAGGTTTGGGGATACGCAAAGATCAGGCAATTATTTCTACCAAGTTCGGTCGAACAGCTCGTAAGGTCATGCCCCCGCGATTCAATGCGGTTGAAGCTAAGCGGTCATGTGATGAGAGCTTGAAGCGCTTGGGACGCGATTGGATTGATCTGCTCTTTTTTCATTCACCTTTTGAAGCGGGCGAGATCGAGGACGACGTTTGGCAAGCTCTCGCGGAGCTAAAGGAAGCCGGAAAAATCCGATTCATTGGCCATTCGGTTTCCATGTATGATGATACCAAGGCCCTCTCTGAGCAATGGATGTCTGAGCGAAAGATAGACGCTATCCAGGTCGTGTTGAGTCCCTTCAACCGAGAAACCCGTCCACTAGTCGAGACCGCGGCCAAGTTGGGTCGGGCAGTTGTCGCCAGGGAGTGCATGGCCAACGGATTTCTTAGTGGCCAGATTCGTAAAGACACGGTTTTCCCGGAGGGTAGCCTCAATGCCAGGTATTCCAGGGAAGAGATTGCCGAACGGGTGGAATACGCCTCCGCTCTTTCGGAATGCCTAGTATCCGGTGAGATCACTTCGCTCCCCCAGGCAGCTTATCGTTGGACCTTGGATCAGCCTGGAGTGTCGCTCGCCTTGGCTGGAGCTAGGAGCGTGGATGAATTGATGGATGGAATCAGGGCTTCTCAGGCAGAAGCGTACACTTCGGAAACTCTCGAAGCTTCAGAAGTGATTCACAAAAAGGAGTTTAGCCCTGCTTAGAGGGTGCTCTGGGTGGGTTTGCCCTCTGTCCGCCGAAATTTGCCAGTAATTCCGTGTCTGGTTTACCGGAAAAACAGCTTTTTGATGACCAGCGGCCGAACCGCTCTAAGGTTTTCTGCAACGATGGGTGGGCTTCTCCTAATGATTACTCGATCCAATTGCTAGGTCAGCGATAATCGGGAAGAAATTTTTCCAGTTTGTCGTTGAACCCTTTCATGGCCTCCAAGCACGCTGAACCCACTCCAATTAGACCCAATCCTCCCTTCAAAGTGGGATTGATAGGAGTTACCGGCTACGGATACGACTACTTCAAGTGCCTATCGAAACTGGTTGAACAGGGTCGCATCGAATGGGGGGCTGTTACGATAATCAACCCGGATGAGGCAAGGGAGCAGATTCAGATTTTCGAGAGCTTAGGCGTCCCTATCTACGCTGACTACCGGCAGATGCTCAAGATGGAAAGCCGAGCTTTAGACTGGGTTTGCATCCCCACTGGGATCGGTTTCCACAAGCAGATGGCAGTCGATTGCCTCAAACTGGGTCTGCAGACTCTCGTGGAGAAGCCCTTGGCCCCAGTCTTGCAAGAGGTCGAGGCTATACAGGATGCGGAGAGGGAAGCGAACATCGTGGCATCGGTTGGTTTTCAGCACACTTACGTCGAGGATACCTGGAAGATCAAAAAGCGCTTGCTGGAAGGGGCGATTGGCCAAGTACAGCGAGTGGATTGCCTAGGGCTCTGGCCGCGATCCAGGGATTACTACCACCGAAACGAATGGGCCGGTAAACTGCGAGTAGGGGATTCCTGGATTCTGGATTCGCCTTTCCATAACGGACTTTCCCACCTGGTTAATCTAATTCTTTTTTGGCTGGGGGATACTTTGGAATCAGGGGCAGATCCGAAACAAATCAGCGCCGAACTCTATCGCGCCAAAGATATCGAGTCTTTTGATACAGTGCGTACCGTGGCGACGACGGAAAGCGGCGTGGAAGCGGCGGTCACCGTTTCTCATAGCTCACTGCATAACATCGACCCGGAGATTCGGATTACTGGTACCGAAGGTCAATTGCTCTGGCGGTATAGCGGGGCGCATTCGCTAGTGAGCGACAATGGTTCCGAGACGATCGTATCCTCGAATCCAGTCGAAATCCGAGCGCTCATGTTTGATGCCGTTGTCGACCGAATAGGGGGCGCCAAGTCCCGAAACTGTTCGACCAGGTTAGCGAAAGGCGTTTGCAAGTGGGCTAACGCTATTCACGACACCTGCCCGATTGAAGATATTCCTGATAGATTTCGAGTTAAGGTATCTAGCGAGAACGGCGAAGCTTTCGACGCTATCGATAATCTAGAATACATCGCCCTTAAAGCCCACAACGAAGGCATTTCCCTAAAGGCGGCGGGGGCGCCTTGGGCTATAGAGCCGTTGGTTCGCGACGTAAGCGACTACAGAGAGTTTGAAGGAAAGCTCTGTCACCCGGTTGATGGAAAGGGCAAGATTGTCGAAATTTCCTCCTAGTCCGTATTTAGAGCCCTAATGCGGTTGCCAAATCAAAACGCGTCTGGCTACGCTCGACAAGTATGATGAATAGAAAGGCTTTCATCGGCGCGCTCGGATTGGCGGCGCCTACGGTTTTCACCGCTTCGTGCAAACGGAAAGAGGACTCCTCGAAAGCGTTGCCAGCTTTCGACGAGAGTCAGCCCCAAAGCTTTTGGCAAGCGGTTCAGGGTCAGTTTACATTGAGGGAAAATCGCGCTTACTTGAACTGCGGTGGTCTAGGTCCAGCTCCAAAAGTCGTTCAAGACAAAGTTGTTTCCAAGATGAGGGAGCTGCAATCCGTCTCGGAATCCGGTCATTCCATCCTCGGTGAAACCAGAAAGGTGGCTGCCCGATTTTTCGGATCAAGCGAAGACGAAATCTGCTTCACTCGCAACGCGACGGAATCGAATTCGATCATCGCTTCTGGCATTCCGATGCAGGCTGGCGACGAGGTGATTTTCGAATCCCATGCTCACCCAGGTGGATCGTTTCCTTGGCTTAATCGGCAGAATATGGATGGGATTCGAGTAAAAGTATTCGATCCAGACCCGAGCTCTATGGATAATACGCTAAACCGTATCAATGACTTAATTACGGATCGAACAAAAGCCATTCAAGTGAGCCATATCACGGCTCCGACAGGGATTCTCTTGGATGTGGAGGCGATTGGAAAGCTGGCTGAGGAAAAGGGGCTGTGGTTTCACGTGGATGGGGCCCAAAGCGCTGGCATGATACCGATCGACTTCGCCAATATGAAATGCCATTCCTACGCAACGAGCGGCCACAAGTGGATGGGGGGACCGCGTGGCACCGGTTTATTGCTAGTGCGCCAAGACAGGATCGAGTCTGTTGTATCCTGGCACGTGGGAGCTTACTCAGAGTCCGAGTTTGGATTGCCCGACCGGTTCAAATTGCGTCCAACGGCGCTCAGATTCGAATACGGTACCCGCAACTCGGAACTGATTGCTGGATTGGGGGCAGCTATGGAATTTCAAGAATCCATTGGTAAGGACAGGATTGATGAACGGTCGTCGTATTTGGCCAACAGGCTACGCGAGCAATTGGAGAAGATCGACAGCATAACGGTGCTTACTCCTAAAGATGCGTCCATGCGGCGGGCCATTACCACGTTCCGAAGCGACCGAATGGATTTCGACGAAATCAATAACAGATTGTCGCGCGAGTACTCGCTTCGCTGTAGGCGAGTGACCGAAGTAGGCCTGAACGCGGTACGCGTCTCGACCCACATTTTCAACAGCGAGCAGGACTGCGATCGAGTAGCCGAAGCAGTCGCTAAAATCGTGGTAGGGTAGTTATTTGTTCGATACCTGAAAACCGCTTACTACGGCTCCACTTGAACGATCATTTCGACTTCCACCGCTGATCCCAGGGGTAATGAGCTAAAGCCGCTGGCGGCTCGAGCATGCCGGCCCTTTTCGCCGAACACTTCGACCAGGAGATCGGAACAGCCATTAATTACTTGGGAGTGCCCAGTGAAGGAGTCGGTAGCGTTGACCATGCCGAATACCTTGAGAACGCGTTTTACTTTGGAGAGATCGCCAATCTCCGCTTTCAAAGTCGCCAGCAATCCGACCCCGCATAGTCGAGCGGCGTTGTATCCATCTTCTACAGATAGATCTGCACCGACTTTGCCAACTACCAGCGAGCCATCCGCTTTCCTTGGGATGTGCCCCGATAGAAAGACTACGTTACCCATACGAGTGGCTCCCACGTAGTTAGCGATCGATTTGGCTGGAATTGGCAGCTCGATGCCAAGCTCTTTCAGCTTATCTTCCGGGCTGGCTGCTAGTAGAGCGTTACTGGGACAAAGAACTAAGGCCAGGAAAGCGAAAATTGAAAGGCGGCGGAGGGCTATGAATTTGAATCGGCGCATGATTTTGTGAAATTGGTCAAATCTTCGAGGACCGTCAACTGACTATCAATTACTATTGGGTAAAGAATCAAACCTTTTTGCATGTGGTATAATTGGCTTTTCGCAATAATGCAGCCATTCGACGGGTGGACGATCCGTCTAGTGCAGGAGGGCTAATAGACTCTCTTGGATGGTCAGCCTTGCCATCGGAAAAACTCGATATCCACTTTCGATTCCATATCGTCTAGTTTGAAAGAACACTGTCCGAAATGCTTACCGTATTGAAGTCTAGGGTACGCTTTAAACGCCCATGGGTTATATCCAGTATTCGAGATCCTTTTTCCGCATTGAGGTAGGGTCCCTCAAAAAGTTTCCATTTACTGTAGTCGATTGTTCTGCCATTCACTTGCGGAGCCGATCCGTACCGGGATTCCAGCCTAGCTCCTCGGAACGTCCGCAGGGATACCTGGGGCGTTGGCTCAAGCTCGAATGTCAGGCTCTGGTTCTTGATAGCGGATTTGAAGGCGTCGAAATCCGCGAATTCGGAAACCGAAGCGGCTTGGGCGATGGTCCCGTTCTTGTTTCCGGGGCTGATTAATACCTGGCTGCCCGACGCGACCCGTTCATATTGGTAGCCATTTCCAGTCGACGGCAGTCGCTTGTAAGCCATGTGGGCTTCCCATCGATAGTCGGCCATGGGAAAGTAGGCGAGATAAGCATTTTCTCCACGGGCGAAAATCCATCCTGATTCATCCTCTTCGAGATCCTCCAGGTCCTTGGAGAAAAAGCCGTTCACTTGCTCGAATCTCGTTCCCTGAGGAATGTCATAGAGGGCGATAATCGTGTCCTCATGTTGAAAAACTTTTTCGTAGGGCGAGCAGCCCACGAGCTTGTCTGCCACGTCGTATGAGGGCTTCCCTTCGGCTGCCACGGCTTTAACCATGGTATCCGGCCTCACGTTGAAATAGGCCTGCATGGCCTTGTGCGACGAGTAGGGATGGATCGAAAACAATGTCGGATGCTTGCCTCGGGGATCGGGCGTGGCCCAGGTGATGTCCCAAACGTGCGACTGGATAGGATCGGCCATACCGCCTTGATAGGATCCCACTGCGTAGTCGTTTGTCATATACGTGGTTTTGTAGATGGGAGCTTTCCCGACGTCGCTGTACCGCCAACGGTGACGCGAACGTTTGAGGTCCCTTTGCGTAAAGCTCTGGTCGCGATCCATGCCGATGCGGTAGATCACCTCAGGAAGATGATAGTTAGCGGCAACGATAGCATAGTAGTTGCCCCAGCTGAATCCTCGGGTAGGCGGGCAGTTCCCGAAATTCAGCCAGGAAAAGAAAGAGCTGAGACTATTCCAGCGCTCAACTACCGAAGAGTCATCAGTGCGGGCGTTGGGGCCTCTTAAAACGCCGCTCAGGGTATTCGCAGCCAGCCCAGCGTAAAGAAAATCGAGGAACATCTGCCCGCGTAGTCGCATCTCTGGATCCTTGGCCCAGGACTGAAGATAGATCATTGGAATGGCGTATTCACCGATGTAGTGGGTAGGATTGAATTCACCCTGTCCAATGGTGGTGGCGATGTTCATCCAGTCGATCAGGTAGTCGCGCGATTCTTCCAGGTTCTCCTCGGAGCTTTTGCCATTGTACCATTCCGTTCCGGGCTCGTTTGGGTAGAGCTCGGACATCAGGTAAAGCATGGTGTAGTACATGGCGAAATGGTTTTCCGTATCGCCTCGCAACTGGTACGATTCTTTCCAAGCGCGTCGAATCGCTTGACGGGCCTCATCGGATAGCTTCCCCCGTCCCATGAAGGCGACGCAAGTCGTAGGCAGCATCCAAAATGGACCAGAACCCGGATTCTCCATGAGTTCTATTACCCGAGCGTTGCAAGCCTCGATGTTTTGGTTTAGTAGAAGATTTGCGGATACAGAAGCCATATCCATTTTCTCGGCATCGCCTCGCTCAACGATGCCGGCTCGCCATTCGATGACCTCATTGACTCGGTCCAGGTATGCGGCCCTGCGTTGCATCGGATCTTCTACGATCTCCAAGCTCGGGTGAGGACCTTCGTAGGAAGGTTGCGCCATGGCGAGGGCGCCTATGGTAGTCGAGGCGAGAATGCGGACGAATTTCTCGAGATGGAAAAGGCTCATGCGGAAATCGCTACTTTCTAGAATTTGGGAGGAATACGAAGCTGTTGATGGCGGATCCTTCGAGTCCGGCTTTCTTCCATGTTTTTCCGAAGTCCGAAGATTCGTATAGCGCCTTTTGATACAGGCTGGCAAGCAAGGTGCCCGAGTCGGGGTCGACGCCTACTCGCCAAATACGATGGGGCTTGGGTAGTCCCTCGTTGCGAGGCTTCCAAGTGGCTCCCCCATCTTCCGAAGCGAGAACGCCGTAAGTGTAGCTGCCGATCGCTAGGCGACCAGGATTCGTGGGGTCGAAAGCGATGTTGTACAAAGCGGCTTCGGAGGGGACTTGATCGAAGGCGGTCCAGCTTCTTCCTCCGTTGCGAGAGATATAGGCTCCCGCGCTTTGGGTTACAGCTGCCCAAATGTCGGGATCGTGAGGCGATTGCTGAACATCGTTGACCGTTTCTTCCGTGACCAAAGTCTTTCGCCAGGACCTGGCGTCGTTTTGGCTCAAATAAATGCCCGATTCGCAACCGGCCAGGATATGGCCCTTTCGGGAGCGGTCCACCTCGATGGTTTGCGTGTATTTTCCACGGTCGGGGAGACCACGCTCTCGTTTCGTCCAGGTCATTCCACGATCATCGGATACCGCTATACCTCCAGGGTGGGCCAGGTAGACGCGATCGGGATTGTGCGGATCTACGCAAACATCTTTAGGCTCGGTAATATCCCAACTGGTCGTGACGCGCCAGCTATCGCCGCCATTTACTGTGCGAAGCGCTCCATTCAAGGCTGCCGTATAGAAAGTATTGTGATCGCGAGGATCAAACGAGACGGCGAATATGCTGGGGTCGTTGATTCCGACATGGGCCCACTGCCCATTGGCCTGGCGTAGGTGCAGCCCGCTGGTGGTAGTGATCTTCGATCCGATTACGTAGTTCCGGTTGACGGCGGCGCAAACATAGAGGTCGTAAGTACGATCTTGTCCGATAGCAATAAGGGGCAGAAAAGAGGCAAGCAGTGCAGCTAGAGGGATAAATTTGAGAGACATGGTAGCTAGTTCCTATCTTGCGGACCGTTTCGCTGGCGTAAAGCGAGTCCTCCATTTTACGATACACCAGGCAAATACCTTTGTCGCTTAGGATAGCGCGTTAGTCGTAATCGGGCCCAATCGGAGTGATCCTATCTGAAGATATCGCCGCGTTAGCGGTGGCATGAGGCTGTTTGCCACAATCCCCAAATCTATACATCAATGAAATCGAACGCGGTGGTCTTCAAAGACCGAAATCATGTGGTTTACGAATCGGTTGAATGCCCGGATCCAGGGCCGGATCAGGTAGTGGTCAATGTAACGCACTCTTGGATCAGCAACGGTACGGAAGGTTCGTATTTGCGGGGCGAACGGATTGAAGGGGATACGCCTTGGCGTCCGGGGGATCCGCATCCTTTTCCCGTCATCGCGGGCTACCAAAAGGTTGGCTTTGTGGATTGGGTAGGATCCGAAGTGGATGGGTTGTCGAAAGGCGATTCGGTCTTTGTGTCAGTCAGCGCGGTAACCGATATGTTTGAGCCCCGCGGCGGCCATATTTCCCCGTCGGTATCGGGAGCGGGGGCCGTAATCAAATTGCCGCCGGGTTTAGACCCGGTTGCCTATTCGGGCCTAGTCCTTACTCAGGTGGGTTTCAATTGCGGTGATCGGCCGCGGTTGGAGCCTGGGGATCTCGCGGTAGTTGTTGGTGATGGTCTTGTCGGACAGTGGGCTGCCCAGATGCTGGCCTCCCGAGACGCGAAAACGCTGCTCATCGGTAGACATGCGGATCGTTTGGCCAAATTTAAAAGCGGAGAGACGCTCCTCGAAGACGAGGGAGCCTGGGTAGATTTGGTTCGAGAGCGGTTCCCCGAAGGCGCTCAAGTTGGAGTAGACACCGTAGGATCCCTCAAAGTTATGGGGCAGCTAGAAAGCATGATGAAGCGTTTTGGCCACCTGGTTTCCGCCGGCTTTTATGGTCCGGAGGATCGACTGCCATTGCAGCCGCCGCGCTATAAGGAGCTTTCGATCGACTTGGTTTCCGGCGCCACGCGAGAACGTCTGGAGAAAACCATGGATCTGGTTGCTCAGGAAAAACTGGATACGCTTTCGCTGATTACCCATCGATTTCCAGTGGAACAGGCTGCTCAAGCATGGGATCTAATCGAGTCGAAACGGGAACCAGTGTTAGGGGTCGTACTAGAGTGGGTGTAAGGATGAAAGCGATACAGTACATAGAAAAAGGGCGTCCGGAAATCGTCGAGCTCCCCATTCCGCAGCCGGGAGAAGGCCAAGTTTTGGTTAAGATTTCCGGCGTGGCGACTTGTCCTCAATGGGATATGCATATCATGGATGGCGTTCCCATGGCTCCCGGAGGCAAGTTGGAATATCCTTACACTCCCGGTCAGCCGGGACATGAGGCTACGGGCAAAGTGGCAGAGCTTGGTCCAGGAGTAACGGAGTTCGCAGCTGGTGATCGGGTTGCCTTTTGGCAAGACCAGGCTGGGGCTAAGCAGGGATGCTATGCCGAGTACGTCTTGGCTGATGTGGGCAACCTGCTTCAGGTACCCGGTTTTCTAGAACCTCAGGAGATTGCCTCCCTAGAACTGGCTATGTGCGTGCAGGTTTCGTTCGACCAGATTCAGAACGTCGCTCCCATTAAAGACAAACGATTCGCGGTCGGTGGTTTGGGGCCTGCGGGCTTGGTGGCCATTCAACTTGCCAAAGCCCATGGGGCCGCCGAAGTGATCGCTTTCGACCCGGTAGAAAGCCGTCGTCAGTTGGGGGCTGAGCTAGGAGCGGATCGAGCCCTAGACCCGACCGACGAGGAGGCCTTTCCCCACGACCGCTTCAGTTCGGAGGCCATCGATCTCGCCATTGATTGCGTGGGCTTTCCTGCTTCCATCGAGTATTTGATGGGCAAGACGAAGGACATGGTCGCTCTTTTTGGCGTGTTGCGGGAAGACGTTCGCTTTGGCTTCAAGCATTGGTGTCGGGGCTTGCACTTGGTTGGGTATGGAACTCACAATCGAGGCGCTGCGGAGACCGCTTTAGATCTAATCGTTTCTGGCAAACTGAAATTGAAGCCACTAATCTCTAGAACCTTGCCCCTCGAATCCTATTCCGAAGGAGTCGCCTTGTTGCAAAAGCGGGAGGCGATAAAGGTGTGTTATATACCTTAAGCAGAACACCCTTGTGTTTTACCTTACACCGCAAAAATATTTGTAGTCTCGCCATTGCCTTCCCAGGAATCGCTATTGCTGCCTCCAAGCCGTTTATGATCTCCCCATACCGCCTATTGCATTTTACGCGTTGCCTGGCTGTCGCGGCGATACTCGTCGGTAGCTCTGTCAACGGAGACGATAGCCCGCCGGTTGCCGAAATCAGCGAAGCCGATCTGGTCCACCAATATAGGGAGCGCTGCGACTACGTCATTGATCAAACGGTTGCCAACACCGATCCGAATGACCTGACACGGGGAAGCAATTTCACGATTGCGGCCAATCTCTTTCGTGGAGCAAACCTGGATTGGGCCAGGGAGCGGCTTCGCCTTTCCAACGACCCTCCAACAGGGGCCATGTTCTGGATGCATCCCATGGCCTTGCTGATGCATGTCGGGCGGGAAGAGCTCAACGAGGACGACTGGGCTTTCATTCGCGAGCTTTGGCGAACCTACTTTCCGTATCGAGGGGACACGGAAAACCATTGGGTGATGTATTATGTGAGCCTGTATTTGGTGGCGGAAATGTTTCCCGATGCCGGTCCTGAAGCTTGGTACAACGGAAAATCCTCTGTGGAGATCATGGCGGATGCCAAGGAGTTCATTCTCGACTGGATGCGGATCACCACCTCCTACGGGCAAGGAGAGTATGATTCTCCCAACTACATAGAAGAGTACAC
>MDTA01145474.1_pt1 | contig 18205 bp, 14 predicted proteins | sample 811151 | NCBI WGS metagenome assembly MDTA01 (sample SAMN05326648, study PRJNA326480) | marine metagenome | isolation source: seawater | place: Indian Ocean: South | collected 2010
AAAAACCTGTTCACCCAAATGATCATGTAAACAAATCTCAATCTACAAATGATGTCTTTCCAACTGCAATGCATATCTCAATTGCTAAAGAGACAATTTTTAAAATGTTACCAAGCTTAAAAATTTTAGAAAAGGAATTAAAACGAAAGTCTAGTCAATTTAAAAGCATTATTAAAATTGGAAGGACTCATCTACAAGATGCGACACCTCTTTCTCTTGGACAAGAATTTTCTGGTTATCATACTCAGGTTAAAAAAAGTATTGAAAGAATAGAAGACGCTTTAAAGGAAATTTTATTTTTGGCTCAAGGGGGTACAGCAGTCGGCACTGGAATAAATTCAAAGAAAAATTTTGATAAAAAAATTGTTAAAGAAATTGCAAATTTCACCAAAATAAAATTTAAACCAGCTCCAAATAAATTTGCTGAACTTGCAGCTCATGACGCAATAGTAAATTTTTCTGGTACTTTAAATACTTGCGCAGTAGCGTTAATGAAAATATCAAACGATATTCGTTTCTTAGGTTCTGGTCCTAGGGCTGGTTATGGAGAACTAATTTTACCTGAAAACGAACCAGGTTCATCGATTATGCCAGGAAAAATAAATCCGACTCAATGTGAAGCGGTAACTATGGTTTGTGTCAAGGTAATTGGAAACCACAATGGTATTACTATGGCGGGATCACACGGCCATTTTGAGCTGAATGTCTTTAAACCTTTGATTGCTCATAACATCTTACAATCAATTGACTTGATTGCAGACAGTACAAAAAATTTTTCTCAGTATTGTATTAAAGGTATAAAAGCAAATAAAAAAAAAATACAAGAACATTTAGATAATTCATTGATGTTAGTCACAGCTTTGGCTCCACATATTGGTTATGACAATGCTGCAAAAATTGCAAAGAAAGCTTTAAAAAATGGAACTACTCTAAAAACTGAAACACTTAAAACAGGATTAATAAATGAAAAAGAATATCATAAAATTGTTAATCCTAAGAAAATGATTAGCCCAAATTAATTTGTTTAAAAAAATCTTTAATAGTATTTCTAAATATGACTTTATTTAAAATATTATTTTTTTGAGAATTAAAATCATTTAAATATTTTTTCAAAATTTTTTCATTTATTTCACTTATTTTTAACTCGTTAAGTTCCAATGTTCCATCATCTAAATTAAAAACAAAACTAGAATTAATTTTATCAATATTTTTTCTATAATAAGTTCGAACTTGAAAGTGAGAATAAAACTTTTCAATATCTTTAAAATCTAAGGTAATATCACCAAAAAATTTAAGCTTATTTTCTTCCACTATTAAATTTACTTCATCAAGATTAACAATTACAGAATTTTTAAAAATAAAATTTAAATTATTTACTAATATTAATCCTTCTTCAAATTGAATATCAAAATTTATTGCATCAACATGTTTTAGATCATTCAAATTATCTGCTGAAATATTAATTTTACCATTCAAATTTTTATTATTTAAAATTTCAGATTTAATCAAATTAATTATTACTGAGTCATTTTTAAAAAATTTTCTAATCTCAATTTTACGAAGATTTAAATTAGAAGATAGAAAAAATGGTTTTATATTTATTAAACCAGTTATTTTATTATCTTCTGAGTTAAAAATTAATTCTTTATTTTTAAAAATATAATCAACTTTTTTGTTTTTTTTTTAAAATATTAAAATCAAACTTACCCTTTAATTCATTCTCATCAAAATACATATCACTAATAATTTTTAATTTTAATGATCTAAAATCTATTTTAGAAATAATTTTTTTGTTTGATAATTCATGTTTTGCTTCAAGATTTATAGGTAAATTAAATATTCTTAATTTTGATTGAATTTCATTTAAAAATTCTTGTGAATACAAATAGTGTAATTTACTAATATCAGCTAAAAAAATTACATCATCATTTTGATCTAAATAAAAAAATTTATTTTTGATAAAATTGATATCCTCTTTGCTAATTTTGTTATTAAATAGATTATAAAAAAATTTCAAACTTGAGTTATCTATTTTAAAATCTGTTTGTGTAAAAATTAAATTCTTGATCTTTAATTTATTAAAAGAAAAAAAATTTTTGTTTGATATAAAAAATTTAGTGTTTTTTGAATTAGCTATAATTTGAGAATCAATCTCAATTTTGGTATTCTTAGAAAAAAAATGAGGTGCTGGAAGTAGCCCATATCTAAAACTTTCATCTAATATAACTTTAAAATCATATTGCTGTAATATTTGATTTTCTAGCTGAGCTCGAACCTTATCCTTGTCATAAAATGAAGGTAACAAAAAATATACAATTATAGCGATTAATATTGATGTAAGACCAATAAATATTTTTTTCTTATCTGATGGCCTCTTCCATAAATTTGAATTAATTTTTTTTAATGAATTCCAATTTTCAAAAAGATTAAAAAAACTTTCTATTCTCTTAGTTATTGATAATAATAATTTAGAAAGTTTTTTATTAAATAAATTTTTTTTTAGCATTTAATAAAACTTATAAATAAATAATCGAAATGGTAAACGTGGATTATCTAAAAAATTTAAATAAAGCTCAAATTCAAGCTGTAACTCACCTCAAAGGACCTTTATTGATTGTTGCTGGAGCAGGTTCTGGAAAAACTAAAGTTTTAACTAGTAGAATTGCTCATATAATAAAAGAAAAAAAAGCCTTTCCTAATCAAATCTTAGCAGTAACATTTACGAATAAAGCTGCAAAAGAAATGCAATCTAGAGTAAGCTTAATGCTTGGTGCTAGTGCGACTGGGTTATCTTGGTTAGGAACTTTTCACTCAATATGTGCAAAACTATTAAGAAAACATGCAACAGCTGTGAATTTGAATTCTAATTTTACAATTATAGATACTGATGATCAAATTAGACTAATCAAAAATATATGCAAAGCAGAGAACATTGATATAAAACAATTAGCACCAAGGTATGTAATTGCAATAATAGATAAATGGAAAAATAAAGGACAGTATCCAGATGAGGTTATAATAAATAATAAAGATATTTACGAAAAAAAAATTTTACCTGTTTATAAAATTTATCAACAAAAACTCATTGACCTAAATGCTTGCGATTTTGGTGATTTAATTTTACATGTTGTAAAAATTTTAGAAAAAAATCCTGATATAAGAGATATATACTCAAAAAATTTTAAATATATTTTAGTTGATGAATATCAAGACACTAACTATATCCAAAGTCGATGGTTAAATCTATTGGCAGAAAAAAATAAAAATCTTTGTTGTGTAGGGGACGATGACCAATCAATTTATAGTTGGCGAGGAGCAGAAATAAAAAATTTTTTAGAATTTGATCAAATTTATAAGGATACAAAAATAATTAGACTTGAACAAAATTATAGATCAACTCAAAATATTCTATCAGTTGCTTCTAAATTGATTTCTTATAATCAAAATAGAGTTGGTAAAACTTTAAAAACCACACTTGAAAAAGGAGAATTAATAAATTTAAGTTGTTATAAAAATGGTAAAGATGAGGCAATTGGAGTTTCAGATGAAATTGAAAATATCAAAAAAGAATATTCTCTAAATAATATTTCAATTCTTGTAAGAGCAATATATCAGACTAGAGAATTCGAGGAAAGATTTTTGAAAATTGGATTACCATATAGAATTTTAGGTGGAATAAAATTTTATGAAAGGACTGAAATTAAAGATTGTGTTGCCTATTTAAGAATAGTTAATCAAGATAAGGACGATCTTGCTTTTGAAAGAATATTAAATGTTCCAAAAAGATCTATTGGAGAAAGTTCATTAAAACAAATACATGAATTTGCTAAAATTAACTCATATAGTCTTGAATTTGCCTCAAGAAAAATGATTGAACAAAACCAATTTAAACCAAAAACAAAATTAGGTCTTTCTCATTTCTTAAATTCTCTCTCTAAATGGAGAAATGATTCAAAAAATAAGAAAATTAATCATGTAAAATTACTACAAACAGTATTAGATGAGTCAGGTTATTCAGCGATGATAAAAAATAAAAAAGATATAGACAATGAAACTCGACTTGAAAATATTAAAGAATTATTAAGTGCAATGAAAGAATTTGATAATCTTGAGAGTTTTTTAGAACATGTTTCTTTAGCAACTGCAATTGATCAAGATTGGGACGGACAAAAAGTAAATATGATGACCATGCATGCTGCAAAAGGTTTAGAGTTTGATGTTGTATTTTTACCTGGTTGGGAAGAGGGTTTATTTCCTCATCAAAAATCAATAGAGGAAAAAGGTCAAAATGGATTGGAGGAAGAGAGAAGGCTTGCCTATGTTGGTATCACACGGGCTAAAAAAAAGGCAATAATATCTTTTTCAATGAGTAGATTTTATCAAGGAGACTGGATTGACAGTATGGCATCGAGGTTTATTGATGAGCTTCCCAGTGAATATCTAGAAAAAAACTCAATTTTTGAGGAAGATAAAGCTGAGATAGAGGATTTTTAATTTAACCAAGATTTAGACTCTGAGGATGAAACCAGAAGCCCTGGATGGATAAGGTATCAAAAGAGAATAAAATGAATAAAAAAATTATATTATTAAGAAATAAGTTCAAAAAATATAATATTGATGGATACATTATTTCAAAAAATGACGATTACTTTACTGAATATTCAAAAATTAATAGATTAAAGATTATATCAAATTTTAGTGGTTCAGCTGGTCTTGCTGTCGTTCTAAAACATAAAAATTATTTATTTACAGACGGTAGATATACAATTCAAAGTCAAATTGAGTCTGGAAAAAATTTTAAAATTATAAGTTTTGAAAAACTAAAAAATTGTAAATTATTTAAAAATCTAAAGTTAGGTTTAGACCCAAAGCTATTTACATATCATCAAATTAAAAGAAATTTTTTGAAAAATAACAAAGTAAAACTTATAAAAGAAAATTTAATTGATCAAATTGAAAAAAAAAAAATAAAAGATTCATTTCCTTTTTTTTCATTAAATAAAAATATTGTTGGAGAAAGTTCTAATTCAAAGTTAAACAAAATCACTAATTATCTAAAAAAAAATAAAGCAGATTATATTTTCATAAGTGCGCCGGAAAATGTTGCTTGGGTTTTAAATATAAGGGGGAAAGATGGGCCTAATAGCCCCATACCAAATTGTAGATTAATAGTTAGCAAAACAAAAAAAATAATTTTAATTAGTAAATTAAAAAAATGTAAAAACCTCTTTAAAGATAAAGTAATTAAATTAAGTCAATTTGTTAGTGTAAAGGAATTTCCAAAAAAAATTTTAAATTTAAATGGCAAAAACTTCATTATTGATCGCAATTCTTGTTCAATTTATTATGAAAATATTATCAAGTCTAAATTTAAAATTATTAGAAAAGAAGATCCAATTTATTATTTAAAATCAATTAAAAATAAAACTGAAATAAAAAATATGAAAAAGGCTCATATTTTAGATGGGGTTGCTCTAACAAAATTCTTATATTGGATTAAAAATATAAATAAAAAAAAAATTACAGAAGTTGATGCAGAAAGCAAATTAAAAAAATTTAGGAGAATGAATAAAAATTTTCTTTATCCTAGTTTTGATACAATCGCTGGATCAGGCAAAAATGGAGCAATAGTTCATTATCGAGCAAATAAAAAAAATTGTAAAATTATTAAAGAGAATGATATTTTTTTATGTGACTCTGGAGGTCAATATGAATATGGAACTACGGATGTTACAAGAACAATTTGTTTTTCAAAGCCTAGTCAAAATATCAAAAATATATTTACTTATGTTTTAAAAGGTCATATCACAGTAGCAACAACAGATCTTAAAAAAGATAATATTGGTAAAAAAATTGATTTTAGAGCAAGAAAATATCTTAAAAAAAATAATTTAGATTATGCGCATGGAACTGGTCACGGAGTTGGTTTTTTTCTGAATGTTCATGAAGGGCCTCAATCAATTTCAAAAATTAACACAGTCAAAATTAAAGAGGGCATGGTTTTAAGTAATGAACCTGGGTATTATAGGAAAGATAAATTTGGAATTCGTATTGAAAATTTAGTTTATGTAAAAAAAATAAAAAACAAAATTTTTTTTGAAAATTTAACATTGGCTCCTATTGAAAAAGATTTGATAAACTTTAATCTCCTAAATTCAATGGAAAAAAATTACTTATTTAAATATCATTTGGATGTGTATTCAAATATTTCAAAATACTTGAATGCTAAAGAAAAAAAATGGTTAGCCAGTTTTATTTAACATTTTTAAAAATTGATCTTGATAAATTACCTTGATTTTAAGTTCTTTCGCGTTTATGACTTTTCTTTTCGTTGGTTTATCCCCAACAATCAAATAATTTAATTTCCTTGAAACACTGCTAACTACTATTCCAGAGTTTTCCTCAATCAAAGATTTAATTTCTGCTCTACTAATTCCATTAAGCTTTCCTGTAACTAAAAATGTTTTATTGTTTAATAAACCGTTATTCCTTTTAATCACCGCATTATTTATAGATAAAACTTTATCTAATTCATTTAAGACTGTTAAATTCATTTTATTAGAAAAAAAGTTTTTTATAGAATTAACTTGTGTTTCACCAATTCCATCAATATTCATTAAATCTTTAAATTTATTATTTTTTGAAAAATTCTTAAATTTTGAAAATGTGATAAAATATTTAGAAAGTAATTTTGCGTTTTCAAGTCCTATATGTCTAATACCTAAAGAGTAAATAAATCTTTCGAAGGAAATTCTTTTTTTTTGATCAATTGAATACTTTAAGTTTTCAACAGATAATTTTCCCCAGCCATCTAATTTTTCAATTTTATTATAATCTAATTGAAATATATCTTGAGGAAACTTAATTAAATCTAATTTCCAAAAATTTTCTACAATTTTTTTTCCTAAACCATCTATATTAAAAGCTTCTTTTGATACAAAATGTTTTAATTTTTCTATAGAAATTTTATCACAATCATATCCTTCACTTGAGCATCTTCTAACTGCATCTTTTTTTTTTGTTATTAAATTATATTCTTTAATTGTTTTGGAACCACAAGATGGACAATTTGTAGGAAAAATAAATTTTTTCGAATTTTTTAATCTTTTTTTTATATCTACAGATAAAATATGAGGTATTACATCTCCTGCTCTTTCAACAGTTACTGTATCTCCAACTCTTATATCTTTTCTGTTTATTTCATCCTCATTGTGCAAAGTTGCATTAGAAACTAAAACACCTCCAATATTTATAGGTTTGATTTTAGCAACTGGAGTTAAAGCTCCTGTTCTGCCTATTTGAATATCAATATCTAAAATTTTAGAAATAGCTTTATTGGAAGAAAATTTGTGTGCGATAGCCCATCTTGGTGCATTTGCAACGAAGCCTAATCTTTTTTGTAAAGCAAAGTCATTTACTTTATAAACAATTCCATCTATATCAAAATTTAAATCTGCTCTTTTTTTTTCAACTTCAAGATAATTTTTCATCATTTTATCTATTCCAACAACTAATTTGTTTAAAGGATTCGTTTTAAATCCCCACTGCCTTAACTTAATTAAAAAATCATATTGATTATTAACCTGTAAACCTTTTTGAAAACCAAAAGTATAAGCGATAAATTTTAAAGGTATTTTTTTTGTATCTTCAGGATTTTTTTGTCTTAAAGAACCTGAAGCTGCATTTCTTGGATTAGCAAATTTTTCTTTTAAAATATCAAAATCACTATTTTGAATAAAAACTTCTCCTCTAATATCAATTTCCTCTGGAAAATCTTTTGAAAGAATAGATTGTGGAATATCTTTTATCGTGGAAAGATTTGAAGTGATATCCTCCCCCTCCTTGCCATCTCCTCTTGATAGTCCTAATTTTAATTTTCCATTTAAGTATTTTAGTGAAGCAGAAATACCATCTATTTTCGGTTCAGCAGTATATGAAATATTTGAATTATTATTTTTTGATAAAAAATTAAGTATTTTCTTCTCAAAATTTATAAGATCTTCTTCATTAAAAGCATTTGATAGTGAAAGCATAGGAACTTTATGTTGAGCTTTTTTAAAATTTTTTGAAGGTTTATGCCCAATTTTAACTGTTGGTGAGTCTTTTGATTTTAAAAATTTATTTTTTTTCTCTAAATAAACTATTTCTTGTTTTAACAAATCATATTCGGAGTCTGTAATTTCTGAAATATTTTCGTTATAGTATTTTTTATTATAATAATTTATTAACTTTAATTTTTTGTTATATTCTCTCCAAATTAATTGATTTCTCATGCTAATTAAAAAAGTTTTTTAAAGTTTTCCATAACTCCTTTTTTATCCTTCTCTAATTTTTTTTTTAAATTAGTAGAGTAATTTTGATTAAAAACTTTATATGACTTTTTATACCACTCACTTGATAGATAGTTATAACCTAAAATCTTTGCATATTTCTCTGACTCCTCAGTTAATCCTATCTTGTAATGAATTTCTACCAATCTGTGAAGTGCTTCTTCTATAAAAACTGTTTGATCATATTCTATAGAAACTGTCTTGAAGCGATTGATTGCAGCTATCCATTTACCTTTTTTAATATAATGTCTACCTATGTACATTTCTTTAGATGCTAAAATATCTTGAATTAAGTTTAATTTAAAACTTGCATCTAACGCAAATTCTGATGAAGGGTAATTTTTAATTATATAATTAAATTTTTTTTTAGCTTTGAGGATCGATCCACTATCTCTTTTTTCATCTATGATACTTTCATAATAACACATGGCTATTAGATAATGCCCATACGACAAATTTTTATCATTAGGATATGTTTTTAAGTATCTTTCTAAATTAGAAATTGCCTCAGTATAAAAGTTTTGCATATAATAAGAATATGATGCCATCAAAGCTGATCTTGGAGCCCATAAAGATTGTGGATATAAAATTTCTGCCTCAAGAAATTTTTTAGCTGCAAAATATGGATCATTCTCTGTTAACGCTTTATACGCCTCATTGTAAGAGGAAATCATTTCTAATTCTTGTGAGGATTCTTTAATAATTGAAACTTTTGGTTCATCTTTGGAGCAAGCATACAAAAATAAAAATATTACTAAAATATAGAGTTTGTGCATAAAAAAAATTTAGGATTATTATAAAGAAAAATTAAATTTACGCTATAGATCTTAGTAAACTTTTATTGATTAAAGTATTTGGTAAATTTTTCTCTTGAATTTCGATTATTGAGAAGTTTGAATTATCACTAAAAACTTTTCTTAATAGTTGATTAGTTAAATAATGACCTCCCCTTATACATGTCATTTTTCCAATGATTCTATATCCACTAGTAAATAAATCTCCAATACAATCTAAAATTTTATGATTAACGAACTCCTTAGAATTTCTTAAACCACCATTATTTAAAATTTTATTTCCTTTTACAACAATTGCATTTTCAAGACTTCCACCTTTTGCAAGTCCAATTTTCTTTATTGCTTCAATATCCTCGTACAAACAAAAAGTTCTTGAATTAATTACTTCTTTTAAATCATCATTATAAACATTGACTATATTTTTTTGGTTCCCAATAATTTCATTATTGTATTTTAATTCGAATTTAATATCTAAGCTTAGTTTTGATGGCTCTATTGAGGCATATCTATTTTTATCCTTAAATTCTACTTTTTTATTAATTTTAATTATTTTGATTGGTTTATTGCTAATTTTCAAATCGGTTAACAAAATTTTCTCAACAAATTCTTTTGCTGATCCATCTAAAATTGGTACCTCCTCATTGTCAATTTCAATTATTGCATTATCAATTCCAACACTAAATAAAGCTCCCATTAAATGCTCAATGGTAGAAACTTTTACCCCAAACTCATTTGATATAGTTGTGTTTAAAGATGTATTAGTTACATTTAAAAAGGATGGATATACAAAATTATTTTCTTTTAAATCAATTCTTTTAAAAACTATGCCTGTGTCTGGTTCAGATGGTTTAATAGTGAAGTTTACATCTTTACCACTATGCAAGCCTACACCTCTGAATTGCACAGACTTGTTCAATGTTTTTTGATTGAGTAAACTCATTAATACAATTTACTGTCTAACACTAAATACTTAAAAACAACAAATGTTACATGAAAATACAAGATTAATTGAAAAAATTAAAAAATTTTTCAAAAAAGCCTTGTTTTTTTGGTTTTTTTTTAATTATAAAAACTTCATTAGAGTTATTTCCATCAATATTTTCATTGGCTATTTGAATAATATTTTCACTGCTAAAATTATTTTGTTTTTGTAAATAATTGAAATATAAAATTTTGCTAAGTGAGATTTGATATTTTAAAAAAATTTCTTTAAATTTTTCAACAATTATATTTTCAAGACATATAAAATTAACTTGAACTACTAACTCATCAATTTTTTCATTATCGGGCAAACTATTATAAACAACTCCATTAATAATATATTTGTCAATTAACATATGAATTATTTCATATTTTTTTGAATGTTTTTCCAACTGATTTTTAATATCGATTAATGAGTCATTGAATTGACTATAGTTAAAATCTACTCCTGTGAAGTTTTGTCTAAAAGATGAACCAACTTCAAAAACACTATCACTTTCAAAAATAATATATATTTTTTTAATGAAAATTTTTAACCTCTTTTCTATTTCAAACATGTTTTTTTCTAAGAATTTTTCTAATGTTAAAAAAATATTATCTAAAGAGTCATTTTTTAAAAATATTTCTTTAGTCAAAGTAGATCCATTAATTGGATCAAAATTTTTAAACGAAATTTTTTCTTTTTTAATAATTAAAAAAAATCTATGATCATCTATATTATCCATCAGTTACCATCATTTTTTCTTGTCGAAAATCAAATATCTTATTTGTATTAAATTTACTATTTTTAATAATTTCATGAATGAAATTTAATTTTTGCACTGTTAATTTAGATGGTAATTTCAAGGATATCCCCTCTTTAGTTTTTAAATCCCATCTATCAGATTTAAAATAATATAAATTTTCCAATTCATTAAATTGAAAATTTGACTCATCTATTATTTTCTTAAAACTTAAAAATTTTTTTACATTAATATTTCCAAAAATATAAGGTAAATTAAAAGTTTCATTATTAGATTCAATTAATTTTCCATTTGTTCCAATTAAATAATCAATATTATTTTTTTTTGTAATACCTAAAAATTCTGTTTTCTTAATTTCAATATTTAGTGTTGAAGGGTAAATCTTAGATATTTTTAATTTTTCTACAAATTTGTTGGAATAAATTTTTTCTGAGATGTCTTTTTTATCAAATAAAAAAATATTAACATTTTTGAAATTAATCAAACTATCTAAAATCTTCTTAGTTTCAATATTATTTAGGCCACTTATTTGAAATTCTTTAATTTTATAGAAATCATTTGATATCTTTTTATTATTTACAGTTACAAGTGTAAAAAAAAAAAATAAGTATATGAAAATTTTTTTACTTATTTGTTGAGGCATCATTTAATAATAATTCTATTAACTTTATAAAATTAATTCCTTTATGCATACAAATTTCAGGAACTAAAGAAAGTTTAGTCATACCAGGTTGTGTATTTGTTTCTAAAAGATAAAATTTATTTTTGTAATACTTAAAATCAGATCTTGTTACTCCTCTGCACCTAAGTAAATTATGCACCTTGTAAGAAATACTCATTAATTCATTGAATTTTCTTTTTGATAAATCAACTGGAATTATATGTTTAGTTTTTGCTTTTGAATTATATTTTGCTTCATAATCATAAAATTTTCTTTTTGGTTTTAATTCTATAGCACCTAACTTTTTATTTACTAAAATTGCAGCTTGAATTTCACGACCAGGGATAAATTGTTCAATTAAAATTTCTTTATAAATTTTGAGTTTTTTTAATTTAGCTTTTAGATTTAATTTATTGCAAATAAAAACATTTACACTTGATCCTTCATTTATAGGCTTTATTACAACAGGAAATCCAAATTTTTTTTTAATTTTTTTGTTAAGTTCTAAATAATCATCATCAAACGAATATTTTATATATTTTGGTGTTAATATTTTGTGTTTAATGAATATCTTTTTAGAAATTTCTTTATCCATAGCCTTTGCAGAAGCAATTACGCCTGAGTGAGTATATGGAATACCAATATTTTCTAAAATAGATTGAATATACCCATCTTCTCCATATTGGCCATGTAATGCATTAAATATTGTTTTAGGTTTGAATTTTTTAATAACATTAAATAAATTATAGTTTGGTTCACAAACTTTTACTGAGTAATTATTATTTTTAAGTTCTTTAGCAACCTGATTACCTGTCTGAATACTTATTTCACGTTCTTTTGAAATACCTCCAGAAATTATCAAAATTTTTTTTTTCAATTTTCTAAAATTATTATTTCTTTTTCAAATTTAATTCCTGTCTTCTTGAATACACTTTTTTCAACAAAATTAATTAATTTTTTCATATCATCAAATGTTGCATTTCCTTTGTTTACAAAAAAATTTGAGTGTTTTTCTGAAATACAGGCATCACCAAAATTAATATCATGTGGAACAGAGTCTTTAATTAATTCCCATGCTTTTTTTGAAGTAACTTTTATTGGATTTTTAAATGTGCTTCCACTTGTTTTAATTTTAGTTGGCTGATTAATATTTTTTTTATTTTTTAATTTTGACATTGTTTCTAATATTTTTTGAGAATCTTTTTTTTCGCCCTTAAATGAAGCACTTATAAATATTAGATCATCTGATAAATCATTATTTCTGTACTCGAAATTAATTTCTTTTGCAGGAATAGTTAATACATTTCCAATCTTATCTATGGCTTGTATTGAAACCAAAATATCTTTCATTTCTGTGCCGAAGCAACCTGCATTCATTTTGACACCACCACCAATGGTTCCAGGTATGCAAGATAAAAATTCAAATCCACTCAAACTATTCTCAGCTGCAAATTCTGCTAATTTTTTATCTAAAACTGCCGTGCCTGAAATAATTATGTTTGAATTTAAAACCGATAATCTATTAAAGTTTTTTCCAAGTTTAATAATTACTCCATCATAAACTTCGTCTGTAATCAACGTGTTTGAACCTGCTCCAATTGTATAAATTTTCTCTTTGTTATCTAATACTTTTAAAAAATCTACTAAATCTAATAATTCGTTAGCTTTAAAAAAAACTTTTGCTTTTCCACCGATATTAAACCAATTTTTTTTTTTTAAATCTGCGTTGTAAATAATATTTGAGTCAAATTTTTTAAGTAACTCTTTTAATTCTTGAATCTTCATTTCATTAAACTCGGTAGTTCTTTAATCCAATTTGAAATTGACCCTGCGCCCATTCCTACAACAATTTTCTTACCATACATATTTCGTTTTAAATATTTCGACAATTGGTCATTATTTTCAATCATATATAATTTAACACCAGAATTTTTTATAATCTTCTTTGCAAAATCCTCATAATTAAATCCTAATTTTATCTTTTCTCCAGCTGTATATATTGGACATAAAATAACTGTATCAGCATCTTTAAAAGCATATGTAAATTCTTTTTTTAAATCTTTTAGCCTTGAAATTCTATGAGGTTGAAAAATACAAACTTTTTCATATGTATTAAAAACTTTTTTAACACCCTGTAAAACGACTTTAATTTCAGTTGGATGATGTGCATAATCATCATAAAAATCAATATTATTATAAGAGAATATTTTATTAAATCTTCTTTGGACTCCTTTAAAATTTTTTAATCCTGATTTTATTTTTTGAATTGGAATTCCTACTGTCAAAGCAACTCCAATTGCTCCAACTGTATTTCTAATGTTATGGATGCCAAGTAATGGTATCCTTATATTATTTATGTTAAAATTGTCTTTATTTGGTAATTTTACAATAAGATCAAAATTTGAAAAAGATTTAAATTGTTTAATATTTTTAATGACGAAATTCGAATTATCTTTTTGTCCGTAAGTATAAAAATTTTTGTTTTTGATAGACCTGATTATTTCGTTATTGACTTTATCATCAGTACAAATAAATGATTTTCCAAACGAAGGAACTTTATTAATAAACTCTACGAAATATTCTTTTAAATCCTTCATAGATTTATAAAAATCCATATGTTCTCGGTCGATATTAGTTATTATAGAATATGTGGGTGAAATGTGCACAAAACTTCCATCAGACTCATCTGCCTCCAAAATAGACCAATCACTTTTTCCTAATTTAGCAGTATTTTTAATTGAATTTATCACTCCTCCATTAATTATGGTTGGGTCAATTTTTGTTTCCTGAAAAATAGAAGTAATTAAAGAGGTTGTTGTTGTTTTTCCGTGAGATCCTACAACAACAATATTTTTCATTAATGAAACAATACTAGCTAACATTTTACCTCTACTAATAATTGGAATTTCTTTTCTTTTTGCCTCAATTAATTCAGGATTGTTACTTTTTATAGCTGAAGAAAAAACTACAATTGTAGCATTTTTTAAATTTTTTTTAGATTGAGTTAAAAAAATCTTAATCTTTTCTTTTTTTAATCTATCTATATTTTTATTGTTAACAATATCGCTTCCTTGAACTTTAAATCCTTGGCCTTTCATAATTAGTGAAAGGCCGCTCATACCTATGCCTCCAATTCCAATAAAATGGATAATTTCTTTTTTTGCTAATTTAATTTTCATTTATAATTTTTTGTAGTTTTTGATTTGTATCATTCCAAGAATTTTCAAAATTTAGTTTTTCTAAATTTGATTTTTTAACAATAAAATCAGATTTATCTTTTAGAATTTTGAATATAATATTAAATAATTTTTCTTTGTTAAGTTTTCTTTGATCTAAAACCCAGCAACATCCCAATTCTTGATAGAATTCTGCATTTTTCATTTGATGATTATCTTTTGCACTTGGCAATGGTATAGCAATAAAAGGTTTATTTAAAATAGAAATTTCTGCCAATGAAGTAGCTCCTGCCCTTGTAATACAAAGATCAGACATATTAATTAGATTAATAAATTTTTCCTCAAAATCAAAAATTTTATTTTCAATATTATTAGAGTCATAAAAATTTTTTAGTTTCTCAATATTCTTTAAACTTGTCTGCTGAATTACTTTTATTGAAAATATTTTTGAAATATCAATCATTACCGTTTTAATTAATTCATCAAAAATTTTAGCCCCTTGACTTCCTCCTGATATTAAAAAGCAAAATTTATTGTTAATATCTTTAGTTTTTTTTAATTCATAAAAATCTTTAAAAACTAAAGGATTTATTATCTCAATTTTATGAAGATTTTTTTTAGGAAAATTAAATAATTTTTTTGAATAACAAAATATTTTTTTAGAAAAATTTAAGAAAAATTTGTTTCCTCTTCCCAAAACTAAATTAGGTTCAATTAATATAATTGTTAAACCTAGAATTTTTGCTCCAATAATAACTGGAATAGACATGTAGCCACCTATTGAAATTACTTTGTCTATTTTTTCTTTTTTTAAAAATAAAATTACTTGAAATATTAAATAAATTAACTTTATTAACTTAAAGGGTAGATAAAAACTTAAATTAATTTTTGGTGTATCAATAATTATAGTTTTATTAACTTCTGATGATAAATACTTTAAACCTCTAGCATCTGTAGAATAAAATATTTTAAAATCATTTTTTAAATGTTCTTCTATAATTTTTGCAGGTATTACATGACCTCCTGTTCCGCCTGTAGTGATTAATATTTTTTTCACTTTGAGAATAAAACTTTTCTTTTTGTCAAATTTAAGATTATACCTGATAATATTGAGACACTTATTATTGATGATCCTCCATAACTTAGAAATGGTAAAGTCATACCAGTTGTAGGAAATAATCTAATATTAACTCCAATATGTATCATTGATTGTAATAATATTAAACTTACTGAACCAACTAGTATTAACCTTGTCGTGTTATTTGGTTCTTTATCAACTTTTTTTAAAACTGAAAAAATAAATACCAAAAATAAGATTAATATTAACATTATTGCAATTACACCAAATTCTTCTGATATAACAGAAATGATATAATCTGTATGTGCCTCAGGAACTCTGTTTTTTAATGTTCCTTCTCCAATTCCTTTTCCAAAAAATCCTCCACTCATAATTGAGTCTAATGCTTTATCAGATTGGAAATTATGAGTACCCGTCTCTGAATCAATAAATGATAATAACCTATTTTTTATATATTCAAATTTTGGAATATATAAAGCAATGTATAATAATGAAATTATTCCAATTAGAGATATTAAAATTAGAAAAAATAAATTAATTCCTGAAACAAAAATTAATATTAACCAACTAAACCCAATTAATAAAGTCTGACCTAAGTCTGGCTGTAAAATTAGTAAAAATACAATTAATATCGTCAACAAAAAAGAAATCAAAAATTTTATAGTAAAATTGGAAAATTTCTTATCTGAAATTATCAATGCTAACATAATAATAAAAAAAGGTTTTACTAATTCAACTGGTTGCAACCTTGGTAAAAAAATTAAGTCTAACCATCTTGTTGATCCTTTTACTTCTACACCAATGAAGGGAACTAAAAGTAACAAAATAAATGATATTAAAAAAATATAAATTGATATTTTATATAATGTCTTTTGATCCATATACGAAAGTATAAAAATAATAATCAGCCCTAAAAAAACAAAAAGTAGATGTTTAAAAAAGAAAAAATAACTGTTTGTGTCAAGTTTATCTGATGCAATTAGAGAAGTGGATACCAAAGAGAAAAAAAGGCCGGTTAAAAACAAAGTAATTACTAAACTTAAAATAAATTTGTCTAAATTTTTCCACCATTGATAGTATGAGAAATAATTAAATACTTTATCTAACATATATATACTTTTTAATAAGTTTATTAAAATATGCGCCCCTATCTTCAAAATTTTTAAAACTGTCAAAAGATGCTGCTGCAGGGCTAAATAGAATAATTTTTTTTAAAGAATTATCTTTTTTAATATCTATGAACAATTGATTTAATGCTTTTTTTAAATCAGAAAATTTTTTAAACTCTATTTTGTTTTTTAAATCTAAAGTAAATTTTTTTTGATTTGCTCCAAAAATATAACCTTTAATATATCTGTAATTATTTTCAGATAAATCCAATTTATCACCTAATTTTGGTATACCTCCTATTAACCAATATATATTTTTTTTTTTCTTAAGCATCTCAATTGAAGATGAATAACTTGTAGACTTAGAGTCGTTAATAATTAAAATATCTTTTTTTTTAAAAATAATTTGTTGACGGTAATTAAGGCCTTTAAATTTTTTTACTACTTCAATTAAATTACTTTTTTTAACATTGAATTTTTTAGCTAGTTCAATCACGAATGATAGATTTTCTGCATTTGATCCTGATGAAAAATATTCATTATCAAATTTATTGATCAAATTTTTTTTTAATTTTGTATCAACTTTGATGACTTTACTTTGATGTCTAATCTTTTTAATTTTAGATTGAATATTTTTATCGTATTTGTTTATAAAAGCTATCGAACTTTTGTTCTGATTTTTTATAATTTTAAATTTTGCTGAAATATAATTTCTTATAGTTTTATGTCGCTCTAAATGATCTGGATAAATATTAAGTATGGCTGCATATTTAGATCTAAATAATTTACTATATTCTAATTGATAAGAAGAGGCTTCTATAACAAAAATAGTATTTCTTCTTATATTTTTTATAGATAATATTGGATAGCCAATATTACCAGCAAGTCTTACATCATATTTCTGTTTTTTTAAAACTTGATAAAATAATTGACAGGTTGTTGATTTGCCATTAGTTCCCGTAATAGTAATACATAAATTTTTATTGAATGAATAAAAAATATCAAGGTCTGTGTAAATAATTTTTGAATTTTTTTTTAAAAATTTACTTAATTTGCATTTTCTATCATTAATACCTGGACTTAAAACTATCAAATCAAATTTAGATTTTTTAATTTGATTTAAAGAAATTAAATTTTTTTTATAATTTCTTATTAATTTTATCTTATTATTATCATCGAATAAATAAACCTGATTTATTCCTCTTAGAAATTTAAATGATGAGATACCACTTTTGCCTAATCCATAAATTAAAATTTTTTTATTAATAAAAATATTTGAATTTTCATTCATTATCTTAATTTTAAGGTAGCTAAACCTATCATTGCTAAAATT
>MDTA01026600.1_pt1 | contig 18204 bp, 6 predicted proteins | sample 811151 | NCBI WGS metagenome assembly MDTA01 (sample SAMN05326648, study PRJNA326480) | marine metagenome | isolation source: seawater | place: Indian Ocean: South | collected 2010
TCGAGCTCGAGGAGGCCATCGAGATCGCGGAGGGGATGGTCGAGGCGGCGCAGGAGAACGCGACCGAGCGCGAACGCGCGCTCGGCGCCAAAATCACCGAGCTCGAGTCCATGCTGGCGGAGGAGCGCCGTCGCAACGAAGCCGGCGGGGCCTCCTCCCCCGCCGAGACGCCCGAATTTTTACAGGGCGGGACGAAGATCCTGAAGCGGAGCAAGGGCGACAAGTTTGTCAGCTCGTCCGCCGAAGCCGAGGTGACCGAGCTCACCTCGCAGCTCGAGGCTGCCGACGAGGAACTCGACGCGGCGAGGACGCGCGCGGCCGAGCTCGAGGACGAGCTCGGGGATGTCAGGGCCGAGCTGCTAGACGCCAGGGTCGCCGCAGAGGCGCAGATCGAGGATCTCGGCGAAAAGCTCGTCGTCCTCGAGGCGACTGTCGCGCAGCAGCGAGACGCGTCCGTCAAGCTCGCCGAGTTTGAGGCCATTGCATCCGGCGCCGTGGAACGCGCAAAGGCTGCGGAGGCGCGCGCGGACGCCGCCGACGTCGTCCCCGCCGCGGAGGCTGAGGCGCTCAAGGCGGAAGTGGCCAGGCTCGAATTGCTCCTCGCGGACAAAGCCGCGAAGATGGCGGAGACGCTGCAGACGCTGGAAGCGGAACGGTCCGCCGCGTACAAGACACAGTGGAGCGGGGTCCTCGGCGTGTTCAACGGCGTCGTGGGTCTGGGTAAGAAAGCCAGGGAGGCGCCGTCCGTGAAAGAGATGGCGGGCAAGCTCCGGGATATCCTCGACGACATCGAGGGATCGCCCCGGGAGAAAGCCGCCGAGCCCGCCGTCGCCGCGAGGTCCGAGGTGCTCAGGAGCGTGGACGACGACGAGCTGAAGAACATCCTCGCGCAGCTCGAGGACGCGCGCGATCGCGTGATGCAGCTCGAGCGGTCAAACTCCGAGACCGAGGCTCGACTCGCCGAAGCGCTCGCCGAGGTGGAGACCTTAGCCGCCGGTAGCGAACGGCGGCAAACGCAGGCGGCGGGAGATGACAAAAAGTCGAAGATGATGGAGCGCGCTTTCAAGGTTCAAGAGAATGAGATTCAGGAGGCGCTGTCCCAGATCAACATTCTCCGCGCCGAGCGCGAGACCGCCGAGCAGACCGTCGAGAAGCTCACCGCCAAGCTCGCCGCGCTCGAGTCCGCCGACGCACCGGTCGACCAGGAGACCCAGGACAGGCTGGCGTCGCTCACCGCGGATATCGCCGAAAAGGACGCGAAAATCGCTTCCCTCGAGGAACTCGAGCAGGAGGTGGAGACTCTCACGCTGACTCTCGGGGACAGGCAGCTGGAGCTCGAGGCGGCGCGCGCGGAACTCGCCGCGGCGGAGGTTGCCGCCAAGGGCACCGACGCCGAGCTCGCCTCGGTCAAGTCCCAGATGATCGAGCTCAAGTCCCTCGAGGCTAGGCTCGCCGAGGCGAAGAGGTCGGCGGCGGAGGCGGAAACTGCGGCAGAGTCCCTTCGCGAAAAGCTCGCGCCGCTCGAGAAGGAGCTCCGGTCGGTTCGATCGGAACTGGACGCGACGCTCGAATCCGCGGGCGCGCGCGAGGCTGAACTCGTCGATCGCATCGTCGAGCTTGAGACGCAGATCGAGGCGATGAGCAAACAGTCGACCGCGTCGCTCGACGAAAAGGCGAATCTCGCGGCGAAAATCGAAAAGATTAGCGACGAGTACGCCGCCGAGAAGGCTGCCGCGGCGAAGGCCAAGTCCGAGTTGACGAGAACTATCGAAACGCTCACGGCACAGATCGAGGAGACCCGGACGCGCGCCGAGGCTGACGTCGCGGAGCGGAGAGCGGCTGCCGAGCGCGAGGCGCGAGCCGAGGTGGACAAGGTCAAATCCGATCTCGAGCGAGTAAACGTCGAGCTTGACGACGCAAAAACCGCCGCCGCGACCGCCATCGCCGCGGCCGAATCGCGCGAGCTCACCCTCACGCGCCGGGTCAACACGCTCGAGGAGGAGTGCGAGCAACTGAGAGTCACCGTCGCGAGAGCCGCGGCCGTGGAGGAGACCGAGGGCGAGGAGTCCTACACCGCCAAGCTCACGGGAGAGCTCGCGCTGGCGAGGGCCGAGCTGAAGGAGATGCGAGCGGCGTTTGAGCTCGTCCAGGAGGTTTCCGACGAGGCCGTCGCGGCCGAGCAAACTCTGCTCGTCAGGGTCGAGGAGCTCGAGGCCCGACTCGCCGGCTACGACGACGGCGACGTGTCCGTCGACTCCGGCAGGATCGATGAGCTCGAGGACGCGCTCCGGACGGCAAAGGCTGAGCTTGCGGCGGAGCAATCTCTCAGGGCAGAAACCGAAAAGTCTCTCACCGAGCGGGTGGAGAGCCTGAAGGAGCTCGACGCGGCGCGGCGCCGCGTGACTGAACTCGAGTCGCAGCTCGCCGCGGTCGAGTCCGAGGGCACGGCGCTGGACGCGGAGACCGCGCGCGAGATGGACCAGATGAAGCAAATGATCGAGTTTCAGGATGAGCAAATTTTGGTCGCGGTGGACGCCCTCGACAAGAGAGACGCGGAGGCTAAGCGCGCCGCAGAGGATGCCGCGGCGAAGCTCGCGGACGTTCGCGCGCTCGAGAAGCGCGTTGAGGAGCTCCAGAAGGCTGCCGAGAAAGAATCCGGGCGCGCGAAGATGATGGAGCGAGCCTTTAAGGTGCAGGAGGAGGAGGTCCAGGATGGCTTGGGCCAAATCAACGCCCTCAGGTCCGACCGCGAAATCGCGGAGCGTGAAGTCGAGACCCTGAGGGCGCGGCTCGCCGCCCTCGAGGCTTCCCGGCCCATCCCTCCCGAGAGCCCCGCTGACGCGCCGGATACTGACGCCATCCGCGACAAGCTTCAAGTCGCGGAGGCTGCCCTCGCCGCCAAGCAGGCTGAGCTCGAGCAGACCAAGGCGGATGCGTCCGCGGCTCGAGCGCGGGCGGAGCAGCGCATGGCCGCGGTGGTGGATCGCTTCCGCACCGACCTCGTGGCTAAATCCGACGAGCTCGAGAAGCGCGTCGAAGCCGTCTTCGCCAGCGAGGAGAAGGCGGCCGCGGCCTTCGCGGCGGAGCTCGCGAGGAACGCCGCGATGCTCGCCGAGAAGGACGAGGAAGCCGCCACGCTGGTGGCGCGAATCGAATCTCTCGAGGAGGAGGCTGACGATTACCGCGAGCAGCTCGCCGTGTTGGAGGTGGAGCTGGAGGTGGCGTACGCCGCCGCCGACGATGAGGTGGACGACCTTCGCGACAGGATCGACCAGCTGCTCGAATTGGTGCGCGATTCCGACAAGGAGCTCGAGCAATTCAGGAGTCAGTCCGAGACGGCCGCCGCGCTCGCCGGCGTCGAAAGCGCCGACGCCGAAAAGGCTTCGGACAACGAGACCGAGGCCGAAAAGGTCGAGGCTCTCCGCGAGCAGATCGCATCCCTCGAGAACGCCGCCAAAGCCGCCGCGAAGACGCTTCGAGCCGCCGAGAAGGAGCGCAGCGTCTCCGAGGAGATGCTCCGCGAACGAATCGCCGATTTGGAATCCGAGCTGGAATCGTCCGGCGTCGCGGCCGAGGAGGAGATCGCGCGGCTCAAGACCGAATCCGCCGAGATCGCGGCCAAGCTGGAGGAGGCGGAGCGCCGCGCGCGAGATGCGGAGGAATCATACGCGGACGCGCTCCGCGTCGCCGCCGAGGAGAAGGATGCGCTCGAGATTGAAGTCGGCCGACTTCGACTCCGAGCCGCCGAGCTCGAGGACCAACTCGCGGAGCGGGACGACGAGCTCAGGGCTCGAACGGCCGACCTCGACGCCATCCGCGCGGAACTCACCGACGCCCGCGCCGAGCTCGCCGCGAAGGCGTCCGCGCTCAGAAAGGCCGAGGCGGACGCGGCGAACGTCAGGCGCGACGTCTCAGCCGCGGGCGACGGCGCCGTCGCCGCCTCGTCCACGCTGTCGTGGCTCATCGGCGGAATGTTCTCCGACGGGGAAGAGTCCACCGACGCGTCCGTCGTCCCGAGCCTGGACATCGACGGACCCGCCGCGTGGGCCGCCACGAACGCCTCGCTGTCCATGTCCGCGCGCCTGGGCATGCTCGTGGACAGCCGCCGGCGCATGTTAGCCGCCGCCGAGACGGAAACGGAGCGCGACGCGTTGGAATCCGAAATCGCTGCGCTCGCCGCGAGGAGGGACGAGGTGGCCAGGCTCGAGTCCGAGCAGAGCGAGGTGGAGGAGAGGCTCAGGGCGGCGAAGGAGATATGGATGGAGCAGGAGCGTAACCTGCGCCAGCGCATTCGCCAGCTGGAAGCCTCGGCGGAGGTCGCCGCCAAGGCTGAATCCGGGACAATGTCCAAATCCAAGGCTAAGGATGAGACGTCCGCCTTCTCCGACTCTTTCATGGAGCGCGAGGCTGCGAGCAAGGAGAGCCTCAGGATCCTCGCGAAGGAGGCCGAAGCCGCGCTCGCCAAGCGCGAGGAGGAGCTCAAACGTCTCCGCGGGGAGAAAGCCGAGGCCCTGGCGGATGCGGCTAAGCGCATCGAGCAGCTCGAGGATGACGCCGCGCGGGCTCGCGACGCGGTTGCCGACGCCAGGGCGGACGCGGAGCGCCGCGAGCGCGAGGCCAAGGCTGCGCAGCGAGTGTGGGCCGAGCTGGAGGCGACCCTGAGGGAGCAGATCGAGGCATACGAGCAGGAGCGCGTTCGCCGCGAGGAGGAGGGCGGGTTCTCGGACGACAGCGCGGAAGATAGCGGAGGCGGCCGGCGGAGCGGGTCCCGGAGGATGGACAAAAACGATCCCTCCGGTCCCTCCGGAGGGTCTCCGGGCGGCGACGCCGCCGAGCTGCGCGCCGAGGTCGAGCAGCTCTCCGAGGCTCTCAGGCTCAAGGAGGCATCTCTCGAGTCCCTCAAGCAAGCCAACGCGGAGATGACCGAGATCGCGCGCGAGCGCGAGCTCGCCTCCGCGTCCGCATCCTTCAAACCCGCCGCGCCCGTGATGGACCCGGCTCTGCAGCTGGAGATTGACGAGGCCCGCGCCGAGGCTGCCACCCTGCGAGAGGAGCTCGAGCGTAAGGACCGCGAGCTCAAGACCCAACTCGCTCGCGAGCAGACGCTGAGCGCCGCCGAGGCTAAGCTCAAATCGCGCGTCACCGATCTCACCTCGCAACTCAAGGAGGCTTCCAAGGGATACGACGCCGAGCTCACCCGCATGAACGCCGAGCTCGCGAGTTTGCAGACGATGCTGACCCAACGCGAGGAGGTGTTCGAGGCTATGCAGCAACGGCTCAACGACGCCGTGGAGTCCGAGTCGCAGAAGCGCAACAAGGAAATCTCGGACGCGCGGGGGGAGATGTCGGAGATGCAGGGTTTGCTCGAGAAGATGGCCAAAGACCTTCAGGCGAAAGCCGCCGTCGAGTCTGAGCTTCGCGAGACTCGCAATAAAATCCGCGAGATGGAGTTGCTGGTTGACGACAAGGAGCATCTGGAGCGCGAGACGGAACGTTTGAAGGCGGAGCTGGCCGAAAACTCAGATACCCTCGATCAAGCCGTCGCCACGGTCGCCGTGCTGGCAAACAGGCTCGCCGAGACGTCTTCACTTGCGGGTTTACCCCCGCCCAAGGAACTGGTCACCGGCATCACGAAATCGCTTCTCGATAACCTCACCGGCAACAGCGCCAAGGAAATCGAGGCGTCCGTGGAAGCCACCGCGGCGAAGCTCGTGACCGACTCCGCATCCATCGCGGATCGCATCGACGCCATGCTCGCGTCCCGTGAGCGCGACCTCGAGGTGGCGCGCGCCAAGGGCAAATCCGGTAAGCTCGAGGCGAGAATCGCGGATGAGGTTCGCGAGATGCACTCGCAACGGGACGCCGCGAGGGCCCTCGAGAAGGAGACCGCCGAGGCCAAGGCGGAGCTCGAACTCCTCCGCGCGTCCGTCCCCGAGATGGAGGCTCGGCTGAACTCCCGCATCGCGCAGCTCGAAGCCGAGCTCGGCGATGCGAAGTTTGACCTGGAGGACGAGCGCGTGAACACTCGAGCGGAGATTGAGTACCTCGAGGCTGAGCTGCGCGACAGGGACGCGAAGGTGCGCGAGACGCAGGCGGAGTGGGAAGCCGCGAAGCAGCAGCTCGAGTACGAGCTCGAGGCTGAACGCGCGGAGCGCGCCGACGCCGCCGAGGCCTTACTTGCCGAGCGCGATGAACTTCGAGAGTCTCTGGACGCTCTCCAGGCTTCCATCGAGTCCAAGATTGAAAACGCCCTTCGCTTCCACGAGGAGCAGGACGAACTCCAGGCTTCCCTGGAACAGGAGGTGGCGCAGCTCAGGCAGACGGTGGTGAGCGCCGAGCGCAAACTCCGCGCCGCGGAGGCTGCCGCGAAGGCTGCCGAGGCTGCCGGCGCCAACGCCGTGGCTGAGATTGAAGCCACGCTCCGAGCGCAGCTCGCCGAGACTGAGGCGAAGAGGATCGCCGCGGCGGATTATTCGGCCGAGGAGCTCAAACGCGCCTTGGACGCCGTGAACGAGCTCGAGGCGCGGCTCGCCGAACGCGAACGCGCGCTCGACGACGAGCGCGCCGCGTCCGAGACGGCGGCCGCGTCCAAGACGGCGGAGCTCGAGGATGAAATCGCGAGGCTCAGAGCCGAGGCGGCGGCGTCAAACGCGCTCGCCGACGTCGACGCCGCCGCCAAAGTCACCGAGCTCGAACGCGCCCTCGACGCCCGCGAGGCGGAGCTCACGGAGCTGAGGGCTCGCCTCGACGGCGACGTGGCGGCTTCGGAGAGGCGATGGGAGACCGCCGCGGCGGAGGCGACGCTCGTTCGCTCGCAGCTCGCGGACGTCAAGCGCGAGCTATCGGATGCGGAGTCGAAGCTCCAGCAGAAGGAGCTCGCCGCCGCCGCCGCCGCCGCCGCTGAGGCCACCTTACGCGAACGCCTCGCCGAGGCCGAGACCCAACGCGAGGCTGCCGCGCTCGCAGCCTCCGAGGAACGCGACGTCTTCGAGGCTGAGGTCAAACGCCTCGAGAGGGCGCTCTCGGACGCGGAGGCTCGCGCCGACGCCGCCACCGCGGAGGCTTCCATCGCCGCCGACGAGCGGGTCGCCGCGATGGAGGCGGAGACCAAGCGCCTGCGCGCCGCCACCGCGGACGTCCAGACGCGGATCGAGGCCGAAGCCGCGGCGTCCGCGGCCGATCGCGACGCCAAGTCGGCGCAGGACTCGCTCCTGATCGCCACGCTGAAGCAGAGGCTCGGCGACGCAGAGGCTGCCGCCGAGGAGCTTCGCGCGGATCTCACCGCGAGGCTGTCGCTGATGACGGAGCGCGTCGGGATCCTGGAGGCTGAGTTGGAGGGTAAGAAGGGCGACGAAGGGGAGGTGAAGCGATTGCGCGAGGAGATCGTGGCTCTCGAGGCGTCTCGCGCTGACGAGGTGGAGGAACTGGAGAGGCAGGTGTCGCGACTGATGGCGTCCGGGGAGAAGGAGGAGGAGGTTCGCGCGCTTCGCAAGAAAATTGACGAGATGGCCGCGACTATGGAGTCCACGCTGGGCGAGATGCGACAGGTCGAGGACTCGCTCCGCGCCAAGCTTCGCGCCGCCGAGGCGGACGCGGTCAAGGGCGAGCGCCTGTCCGCCGCGCGCGAGGAGCTCGAGGCTCGCCTCGCGGACAGCGAGGCCACGCTGGCTGCCGAAAAGTCGCGGCTCACCGCGGAGGCTGAAGCCGCGGCCGAGAGGGCCGACGCCGAAGCCGGCGAGCTCAGGTCGAAGCTCAACGCGCTCAAGGAGACGCTCGAGTCCAGGGACGTCGCGCTCGCCGAGGCTAACACCACGGTGGAGGCGCTTCGCAAGGCTAACGACGACCTCGACGCGAAGCTGTTGGGCATCGAGCGCGACCGCGACGCCGCCGCCATACAGCTCGCTCCCGAGATCGTCAAGCTCCGAGCCGAGGCTTCCGCGCAGGCTCAAAAGCTCGCCCAGGCGGAGGAGGCGATGAGGGTGGCCAAGGAGGAGGCCGCCGCGGCGACTGCGAGGGCCGAGAAGGCTGAGGCTGAGGCGGAGAGCCTACGCTGGCAGCTGCTCGCGCGCGACGAGCTTCGCGCCGCGACGACGGAGATCGAAGCCAAGACGGTGCTGGCCAAGGCTCAGGGCGCCGCGCCGGAGTCGGCGATGGGCGCGATTCGGGACGAGCTCCGCCGCAGACTGGAAGGGCTCGAGAAGGAGCGCACCGCGAGGGAGCGCGAGATGTCCGTGCTCGAGGAGGAGGACGCCAGGCTCAAAGCCCGCGCGGCGGAGACGGCGGGGGACGTGGAGAGATCCGAACGCGAAGCCGCCGCCGACGCCGAGGTGGCCCGACTCAGATCCGAGATGTCGGAGCTCTCCGCGAAGGCCGAGCAGCTCGAAGACGCGCTCGCCGCGAAGGAGGAACTCGTGGGTAAGATTCAGGGCGAGATCCCGGCGCCCGCGCCGGCCGAGCCGCCCGCCGCGGAGCCCAGACTCTTCGAGCAGCCCGAGGATGAGCGGTTCGTCGTCGTGTCGGCCAACGCCGCGAGACTCGAGGTACTCCTGCGACGCCGCGAACGCGCGCTCGCGGAGCTCCAGAGGCTCGAGACCGACGGCGCCACGGTATCGCCGGTGTTGCAGTCGTATCGCCACGAGATTCAGCAGCTCGACGCGGAGGCTGCCGAGGTGCGGGCCGAGCTCGCCGCGAGGGACGAGGCTGTCCTCGAGCTTCGAGGTCGCCTGGACGTCGAGCTTAACCTTCTCGCGAGGGAGAGCGCCAACGTCCGCAAGCGCCTGCTCGAGTCCCCGCCGTCCACCGGTATGCCCGCGATGGAACCCGAGAAGGAGCAGAGGCTCAGCGATACCCTCGACAAGCTGCAGACGGATCTGCAGACGGCGGAGGCGGCGTCCACCGCCGCGTTTGAAAAGTTGGACCGATCCATCGGCGCCGCGGCTGAGGTGAGCACGGGCGGCGGCAAGCTCATGCCGTGCAAGTTCGACATCGAGTTTGTGACCAAACCCGGACAAACCGTGCATGTGGTGGGCAGCTGGTGCGACTGGGACGTTAAGCAGGGTTTGGAGCTCAAGTGGTCAGAGGGTCACCGATGGGTGGGAACCATGCCGCTCAAGCCGGGATTCAACTACGAGTACAAGTACTGCGTGTTGGAGAGGGTGGAACGCAAGCAGCCCGGCGACGCGCCGCCGTACTGGCCCGATTATGGTTTCACCGAGCCCACGTGCATCATGTGCAAGCCCGGCGAGGTCGCCATGGTGGTTTGGCAAAAGGGGAACAACAAGGCTGTGGCGCTGGACAGCAACGTTGTCAACGAGGGAATCAAGCACGTGTACTGCAAGGACGAGTGGATCCCGGATCCGATGACCTCGCCCGTCCAGCTCATCGGCGAGGATGGCGAGGTGGTGCAGACGGTGGGGAGCACCAAGCTACTCGCTCAGTGCGTTAACAGGGCGGATGAGGCCCTCGCGGAGGCGCGGGCGACCATGGAAGAGGTGATGCGCATCGCATCTGAGACTCTCGGCGCCGCGTCAATGTTTGGACGAATCGACGACGAGGACGAGGACGACGGCATTGACCGCGTCTGATGGATAAACGAACCATAAATATGCTCAATGGTATTCTTTAGACTCTTTGCATGTATTACGATGCTAAAAGTAATCTTCGTACTATCGCGGATGATCAACGGGAAGAAACAACGCCGGTGACGTTCAGGTCATTTGCGCTCGCCTCCGTGACCTCTTCCTCCCTAACATCCGCGGTGGTGTCCCGGGTGACGATGCCTATCATGGCCGCGTCCGCATCCACGGACTCCAGCGGCGGCATGACAACCTCGGACTCTCCTCCCGCCGCGGTCCTCTCCAGAGACTCCGCGGCCTTCTCCGCCGCGGGTTTCGGAGCCATGATGGTCGCTAGGATACCGTTCCAGACGACGCCCGCGGCGGCCACGTACACAGCCTGCTCGTCAACGGGGATGGCTGCGAACTGGAAGCCCTGGGCGGGGATCCAGAACATCAAGTTTGCCTTCATCAGCCCCGGCAGCCGTTGGTGCAGCGTGGTCATCACGGTCGTCAGGCTCTGCCCCTCCACTATGCCGGTGAAGAAGAAAAAGCTGGGCCAGTACAGCAGCGGGATCGCGATGAGCTGGTTCACCCCGAGCGGGCAGATCAGCTCGCTGAACTTCTCAACCCCCGGGAGAAAGCTGAGCTCGAACGAGGTGAAGGACGGGTTCGCGAACGCCCCCGCCGCCGAGAACGCCGACGACCTCGCCGCGTCCACCACCTTGGGCATCAGATAGGGATCCAGCCCCGGGAGGTACTGCCCCCTGGACACCGCCTCGATCATGGCTCGCATCTGTATGTCAACCTGCTCGGGGATGATGGCTGTCGACCAGTCGTACGAGTTCAGCACGTTGAACCAGTGCGGCTGGAAGAGACCGCCGTAGCACGTCGAAAAGACGATCGTCTTGGCGACGTCGTCCCAGTCCGCGCGTCGCAGCCACGGCGCCGACATCGGCGACAGCTCGAACCGCTCCTCGTCGCCCGTCGCCTCCTCGTCAACCTCGGGCGCGTCCTCGACGTAATCCCAATCCGGGGCGCACGTCCCCGTCACCTCGCACGCCGCGGTGTCCCTCGACCGCATCGCCTCGAGCTCCGGCGACTCGAGCGCGCACGCCGCCGCCGCCGCGGAGGACGCCGCGGCTCCATCTACTACGTCGGGCCCCGAGACTTTCGCGTTTTCGGTTTGCACCAGCCGAGCGCACCGGTCAGCCGCGTCTCGCACCGCCCTCCTCCGCTTCCACTCCGTTATGAGCCTGCTGCCGACGGATCCGACACCCGCGAGGGCCGCGATGACCCCGGCGCGCTTGATTTCGGCCTGGAGCGTGTCCGGGGCGTGTTCGGCGGTCTCCTTGAGGACGTCCTCGTCGGTGAATCCCGCGGCGACGAGCGCGGCTTTGATCTTTTGGCGCTTCTGATCGAGCTGGAGGCGTTCCCGTTCGCTCATGAGCGTGGACTCCGCGAGCTGTCCGGCGGTCTCCGCGACGATACCGCCGGCGACGGTCGCGAGGAAGAGCCGTCGGCGGCTCACCGTCGGTTTCTGCACCTGCACGGGCGACGACAGCGGCGCCTCCGGCTGCGAATTTCTCCGAGATCTCGACGCGTCGACGAAGATATCTTCTCCATCCTTCGACGCTCCCGCCGAATAGGCCGACGCGGAGACTTCGTCGCCGCGTTTCGGGGCGTTCGCGTTCACGCCGGTGTTCGACCCGCTTCGATCCAGCCGAAGCCTGCCCTCGTCCGTCGGGCCCGTCGCCGCCGCCCTCCACGCGACCGCGACGCGGGACCGGCGTGTCGCATATCCCGGACGCGGAAAGCGATCGCGGGTTGCCGAGCCGCGGTGAACGCCCCGAGCACCGATCCCGGCGCACCCGCGCGCCGCGTCGAGTCCCGACGCCAAAAACGTCCCCATAGCGATCGCCGCGGGCTCGGACGCGATCGTTCGGAGCCCTACCCCTGCCAGAGTCCCGTGGCCGACGCGCTTGGAAATGCGGGTGAGCTCAGCCGACGTGGCACGGGCGGTGACCTGGCGATTCGGCCACTCGGCGATTTGGCGCCAACATGGGTCCCGTAATTAGAAGAAAGCTGACTGATTTCCATAGGGCATGGTAAAGCCAATTGGCCCCGAGATGTATGGTTTGCAGTCGGGTGCCCACCGTCGAGCAAAATTGGATAGACTACTCAACCCTAAAAGTTATCCATCGTGTCGCTGAACGTTCGGTTGGTTGGTTTGAAACTCCCGGCTGGTTCTTTGGAAAGTCCCTCCAGAACGCCCTTCGATTGGCTTCCAGCCACTCGCAGCGCATCCGCTGCTCGACGAAACCCCGCGCGCTACACCACCGCGCTACACCGCACGACCGAACCAGGGTCCGTGCCCCACTCGGAACCCTCGCGACCCTACCCGACCGCGGTAGTTCCCTCGCGGCCGAGCTCCGAGAAAAGAAGATGTTCGCTTCTTCCTCTCTCACGCAACAAACGGCCGTCGCGGGCTCCTCCGCCTCCGGCCTGCGCGGATCCAAGGCGATTCGCGCCCGAGCCGCGGCGCGTCGACCCGTTCGCGTCTCCGCAGTGGCCACCCAACAGGTTGGAAAGGTGAGATTCGACCCCCAAGGCAGCCACCATCCGAGGCGCTCGCTCTCATCCCCGCTGGGTTAATCGTAGTCCAGCTCGGATGTTGGATCTTTTTCCTTTCCGCTGACATCCGCTGACGCGCCGTGCTCCTCATCCATCCTCCACGCGCAGATCCGATTCGATGAGGTCGCCAACATCGATCACAAGGAAGGCGACACCCACACGGTCGGTTCCGTCGACATGAAACGCGTGGACTACCCCGACGGCACGCGCGTGGTGAAAATCACCACCCAGGGGTTGGGCGATAACCTGGAGCTCCACTGGGGATGCGTCTTCGACGGCGCCGACGGCTGGGCGCCCCCGCCGCAGGGAGCCAGCGCGACCGGCGGTATCAACGACTTCGGCGACGGCGTCGCGAGCCGCACTAAGATCGGCGGCGACGACGTCACCTTCACCTTCCCCCCCGGCGTCGGCGAGAACGTCGAGCGCATGGTCGGCATCGTCGTCAAGGGTGAACTCTGGCTTCACTCCGTCATCGGCGACCTCGTCATCCCGCTCAAGACCCCGAGCGGAACCGGCGTGCTCAAGTCCCTCGCGGACGGGGAGAAGGCCCAGTCCGGCTCGCTGTACGAGCGCTTCCGCAGGGTGAACGACAAGCTCTCCGAGGCGGTTCAGGCCGGTCCAGACGGCGCCGCCGCGGTGATGGCGACGCTCCGTCTGTCCGCGATGCGACAGCTGCCCTGGTACGCCGGCGGCAACTACCAGGGCAAGGACATGGCCCACATGCAGGAGATGGTGGCGTCCCGCGTCGCGGAGGCTTCGAAGAGCGCCGAGAGCGGCATGGCTCGCCAGCTCTTCCGCATCGCGCTCTCCACGCTCCCGCGCGGCGGCGGCAACGGCGACGACATCCGCCTCGGCATCCTCCAGATTATGCGCGATAACGGCATCAAGGAGGGGCACCGCCCCGGCATCGAGGACGCGTTCATCCAGCAGTGGCACCAGAAGCTCCACTCCAACACCACCGTCGACGACATCTACATCTGCGAGGCGTACCTCCACTTCCTTCACACCGGCGTGTGGGAAGATTTCTGGACCTACCTGTTCGATAACCACGGGCTCACAAGGGACGACCTGGCGGAGATGAAGGCGGGCTGGAGAACGGAAGGAATTCACGGCCCCGCGGAGCACCTCCCCCACATGATCGACCCGATGAAGCACTTCCTCTGGATTCTCAAGATCACCCACGGCGGCGGCAGCATGGACAGCGCGATGGACTTTGCGCACGGCGTCCTGCCCGAAGACCTTCAATACGAGATTCGCGACATGCTCGACAACAGGGATGCGCCCTGGGTCCCCAACAAGATCGTAGAGCTGCGCGAGCGCCTCGCGGGCGTGTGGAAGTACGGCCCGGACTGCAACCGCGATGTGGTCTTACTCGACATCGCCATGGAGAAGTTCTACCGTCAGCGCATCGAGGCGATGAACACCGCCGGCATGACCGCGGACGACAAGCTCGGCGGCCTCGAAGCCGCAGTGCGCAACGTGTGCGTCGGCGGGGACTTCGACCGCATGCAGATGGCGCTCGAGTTCCTCCGCAAGGCGAACGGCCCGGAGGAGGCGTCGGGTGGGCTCGTCCGGTGGTCCGCCGAGTGGGGCAAGGCGATGGACGCGGCGTTGGACAACGTCGCCCTGGCCATGGAACACCACATGGACGAGCTGTGCTCCTACGCGCAGCGCGCGGCGTACCCCATCGGCCTCAACGCGGAGATTGACTTCGCCTACCTCGACAACTTCGGCGAGGAGGTGGTCCGCGGTCACTCGATGTTTGCCGTGTCCAAGATGATCGGCGAGGTTCGAGACGAGATTCGCGCCGCCGCGGGCCGATCCCCGTGGCTCATCGTCTCCAACGGCTCGCCCGAGATCTCGCTCCACGCGGGCATCGTGCAGGTGGTGCCGCTCGCGGACATCCAGGGCCAGGATTTCTCGTTCAACCCCATCGTCGCGCTGACCGCCAAGCTGGGCGGCCTCGAGGATATTCCCCCCGGAGTCACCGCGGTCATCACCGCTTCGCCGGTGGACCTGCTGTCGCACATCGCCATCCGCGCGAGGCAGATGAACGTGCTTCTCGCCGCCATGCCCGACCCCGGCGGCTGGGCGGAGCTCATGTCCATGTCGGGCGAGGGCGTCAAGATCGACATCGTGGGCGAGGAGGTCATCGTGAAGAAGTCCGAGCTCGGTCCCGCGGCGGTGGCTACCGTCGCGGGCCCACCCACCGGGCAGTACATCGAGGGCCTCACCATCACGCCCAGCGCCAACTGCCCGGTTTGGCTGGTGGAGCCCAAGGACTACGCCGACGGCATCGTCGGAGGCAAGTCCAAGAGCCTCAGTAATCTGGGCTTCAGCACCACGCTGAGCACCTACGCGATGATGTCAGAGACCATGCGCGGCGGCGACCTCACCGTCCCAACCTCCAACGCGATTCCATTTGGATCCTTCGAGAAGACTCTGAGGGCGGATGAGGACACGCTCGAGAAGGTCGCGGTCGCCACCGCCGCCGTCGCCGCCGCGGACGACGCGGGCGACGCCGACCTTCGTCGCGATGCTCTCGACGTCCTCCGCGATATCATCGTCTACAGGCTCAAGATGCCGGAGGATCTCAAGCCCGTGCTTCAGCAGGCGATTGTCTCCTACGGCGGCATGGCCACCATCGAGGGCGTTTGGAGGGCGATCAAGAAGGTGTGGGCGAGCAAGTGGAACGAGCGAGCGTACCTCAGCCGAAAGGCTTGCGGCGTGGAGGAGGAGGAGCTCTGCATGGCGACGCTGCTCATGGAGCTCGTGCCCGCCGAGTACTCCTTCGTGCTTCACACCGCTAACCCGGTGACTGGCAACCAGAACGAGGTGTACGGAGAGGTTTGCGTCGGCCTCGGCGAAGCCTTGGTCGGAAACGAGCCAGGAAACGCGCTCTCTTTCACCGCGCAGAAGGTCAAGGGCTTCCCCCACAATGTTCGCTCGCTCCCGTCCAAGCCCATCGCGCACGTGGCGCAGGAGAACACGCGCACGATCATCGCGAGGTCCGACAGCAACGGCGAGGACCTCGAGGGTTTCGCCGGCGCCGGACTCTACGACTCGGTCGTCGTGGACGAACCCGAGCTCAAGCCGGTGGCGTACGCAGACGAGCCGCTGATCTGGGACGCTGAGAAGCGAAGCTCGATGATCCGCAAGCTCGCGGAGCTCGCGGTGGCGATAGAGGTGGAGATGAAGTCGCCGCAGGACATCGAGGGGTGCATCGTGGGCGAAAACTTTTACATCCTCCAGTCGCGCCCTCAGGTTCTTCACTAGCTAGCGTGAGGTGGAGCGACGGAGAAGGCTTTGGAGAGAGGGTGAGAGGGGGAGGAATACAATTGTAGAAGCTGTGTTTAATAATACATCGTATAATAATCATCAATCTCAACACCTCGCGAACGCCCGGTGGTCAGCCCCTCGCCGGGTTGACTCGCAACTTATTACCTGCCCGCGTCACCCTCACCTCAGCCACTGCTGGAGCCTGGTCCACTGTGCCCTTACCTTTACCCCCCCATCGTTCGGCGAAGTACGGCCACGACCTAGACAGGTGCACGTGCGACCTGCCCGCGATTAGCGCAAACCACATCACGCCCAGGCCCCACGGCCAGTTGGTACCCTTCAGCCCCTCGTACTGGGTGAAGGTGAGGAACATGCGCATCCCCACGTAGTTGGACACCCCCATACCCACCGCGTACAGGACCTCGGCGAGGTGCTTGACCGTGGGGCTCACGTGCGGACCGGAATCCTTCCCACGCAACAGGACGATGTTGTAGGTGAGATTACCCATCTCCAGGACGGTGCCGCCCACGAGAAACTGCCCGAGTCCCGCGGGCACGGTGAAGAACACCAGGACCCCCGCCAGCGCGATGCCGTGGTGGAGGAAGAACAGCACGTCGTTCCTGAAGATCCACATGTCCTTCATCATGAAGCCGAACATGGCGTACAGCCACACGCGCTCATGCTGTTTCGCGTCGCCCATCGGATCCGAGCCCCATCCCTGCGAGAACCAGCGCTCGTCGTAACCCGTGAACCTCCACGCCGACCACGCAAAGTGCGGGTAGACGAAGAGCTGGAAAAGCATGGCGACGAAGAAGAGGTAGAGCGGGACGCCCTCGACGATCTTGCGCGAGTTGGGCAACGATCTGAATAGCAAATTCGCGGCGCCGGACATTATGGATGCGGCGGCGAGCCCGCCGACGTGGGGGCGGATGGCGTCGACCCACATGGCACCAGACCGCGCCGAGGATGTGTGCACACGTGGCCGGAAAACCTATTGACCTCGCTCCACCGTGCCGTAACCGTTCTTTTCTGAGCCGCGCGATGCGGATTTTAGACAATTTCTGATTTTTCCAAAAGATGTAGACTAAGCTCCATAGGGTTCCCACGCCTAGCACTCGCCACCCTTGGGCAGGTCCAGGGGCAGATACCCGTACTGCCTGAACGCGCCGTCCCCGAGCTCGGGAGTGAACAGCACCCCCCTGTACTCGCCCCCGTACCCCGACAGGAACGCGTCGCCGCTGTCGGAGTTGTACTTGATGAACACCGGCCCCGGGGGCGGATCCACCGGCTCGCCGTCGACGTCCAGCCCGTGTAAACGCCCTCGCGGCAGACCCAGGTCCGTTGTCCACGCCTTGAGCGCGCATAGCCCGTTCTCCGCGTCCGGGGCGCAGATCCCCATCATCACCCGCGACGACGCGGCCGCCAGCGCCCTGCACGAGGCGCGGAGCGGCGGATGCGTGCACCGCGGCGACCCCTCGGGCGTCGACTCGGGCGCGAGCGAACCCGATCGCTGGTCCCTGTCGAACCGGTTCAGCAACCTGTCGGCGTCGTTTTTGGGGGGAAGCGAGGCGCGGTCTACGCCGTCGGCGATGAACCCGGCGGGTGGGCCGGCGGGAACGGTGGGAACGGACCCCGCGCGCGTCGCGAAAGGGTCGGACGACGACGCGGCGCCGCCGCCGCCAAAGGGAGATTTGGATTTGGCGCCGGCGCCGGCGCCCAGGGTGTCGAGCGCCTTGAACGCTCCGGCGTTGGTGAACTTCTCCTTCGTCTCCACCTTTGAATCGTCGTCCGACGTGGCGTAGACGCGGATCGCCCGCCGGCCTGGCTTACGCGACGACCTGGACGGCTGCGCGCGAGCAGCGGAGGCGACGGATGCCGACGCGGTCACCATCATCTTGTCTCACTGCTGCGCTTCGGGTGGGGACGATTCGCTCGGACCTCCCGAGGATCTGCACGTAGATCAAGCGTTATCGTTTGGCTCGGTGGACGATGCCGATTTGGCCTCCTGCTCCGCCAGCGCCTTCTTGGCGAACTCGCAGCACTTGTTGTACCGATCGATGTCGGGCTGGCACCGCGAGTGGTCGATCGTGGCGCCGGAGACCCTGGACTTGTTCACGGGGAGGCGCGAGATGCAGACCTGTATCTCGCACGCCAGTCGCTTGCACTTCTGCTCGCAGATGTCGGCACCCTCACGGATCTTCGTTCGCTTCTGGTACACGAAGCTCGCGGGCATGCGCTCGGATATGGCGAGACGTGGTGACCAAACCCCGGAACTTATCGCTTCGGAGATCTCCGCCCTCGGTGAAAGCTCCCTCGGTCGCGGCGGTTGATTGATGAGTCAGTGTATCAAACGAGGCGCTCCCACGGCGCGCACATCGGGCGCGCTGGGGCGGTCCCGGCCATGACATCGGCGGATTCGGATTCGGACATCGACGCCGCGCGTGGCTTCGACAAGGACGAGCTCGCCACGTGTGTCAGGGTGCTCACGCTCCTCGGCGGGGGCGCCAGCGCGAGAGGCGGCGGCGGTGCCGACGCGAACGATGGCGAAAAGGGCGGCACCGCCGACGACGCCTCAACCGCGGGCGTGCACCCGCTCTTCCACCACAAGGCGCACAAACAGCTTAGGGTGGCGCTGCGACCGTTACTGACCACGATAGCAGGTCAGCTCGGCAGCTTCGGCAGGGATCCCGCGGCGTACAAGGACGCGCAGCAGGCGAAGAAGGACCGCAATCGGAGA
>MDTA01066207.1_pt1 | contig 18202 bp, 12 predicted proteins | sample 811151 | NCBI WGS metagenome assembly MDTA01 (sample SAMN05326648, study PRJNA326480) | marine metagenome | isolation source: seawater | place: Indian Ocean: South | collected 2010
ATTCGCGCTCACTCGTGCCAACCTGCAACCCTGCGGTAATTTCTCGAAGGACCTGCTTGGCTTCGATCATCGACTGACGAATCTGCTGCGGACGCTGACGCTGTTGTGCCAGCGTTTCGGTCAATGTCTGTACATATTGTCGCGCGCTGCCGACTGCGGCTTCGGCGAGACGCAACTCGCTTTCAAGTTTCTTGGCGTCGAGTCCTTGCGCCAAATCACGAATGGCCAGTTCGGGTGCGGGCGCAGCGAGTGCGGTCCTCAGCCCGTCGCGTCGGGCCGGTGCCGCGGCCATTTCAACGCGCAACCGTTCGATGTCGGCACGCAGCGTCTCCGCTCGCTCAGCGGCAGCGATACCACTGTTCAATATCTCAACCAGACGCGCAGTTGCGTTACCGTTGCCGTCTTTCTCTGCCTCTACTGCTTTCAGCTGCGATGCAAGGCTGGCGGCCGAGGAGATGTTTGCTGCGCGAGACCCACCGAGCGACACAGTGCCGGCGTTGATGGTAGTTTCAGAGGCGGTAGGTTGGACGGGGGTTAGCGTCTGGGCCGGGGCGCCGGCTGATAACAACATTAGCGCAGCGGCAACCAGCAGTACCCGCATCATGCCAGACGGATCGGCGCACCTAGCATCACGGTCGCGGATGCTACGCGACCCGGCCGCATGGCGAATCCGGGAGCACTCAACCTTCATCAATTCTCAAACGGTCATAATCAGACGACGACGCTAATGATAGCGGGTCCGTCTACCCCATAGTGAATCACACAGACGCGCGTGGAAGCTCTGCTAGAATGGCGTCATCCTGTTAGCCCGCGCGCCAAGGCGAGTCTGCCCGCAGCGCGCGCAATGGAGTTCAGCATGCGTAAATATTTGGATATCGACCTCGCGACGCGGTCCGTCACCGAGCGGGAGATGAGCGGCGACGAAATTGTCAACGCCGGCCGGTACTTTATCGCGAAGACCCTGCTAGACGCGGGCGCCGCAACCGTTGACCCGCTGTCCCCCGAGAACCCGCTCATTTTTTCAGCCGGGCCGTTCGCTGGGACCAACTTCTCCAACGCAAACCGCACCAGTATCGGTTGCAAGAGCCCGCTGACCGGTGGCGTAAAAGAAGCGAACGCGGGCGGTACTTTTGGCGTTGCGATGGGACAGCTGCATATCGCCGGTCTGACGCTACACAACGCGTGTGACGACTGGACCTTGATCCACCTGCACAAAGACGGCTCCGTCACATTCGAATCTGCCGAAGAATACCTGGGCCTCGGTAACTTCGAAGCAGCTGAAAAGCTGCACGAGCGTTTTGGCAAGAAAGTCAGTCTGGCCCTGTGCGGTCCGGTGGGTGAATACGAAGGCCTGTTGTCGGGCATCGCTATCAGCGACGCCGACCGACGCCCGACCCGCCTGGCGGCACGTGGCGGTGTCGGCGCCGTCATGGGATCGAAGAAGGTCAAAGTCATCGTTGCCGACCTGAACAAGATGCCAGTCCTGAACGACCGCAAGAAAGTGCTTCAGACCGTGCGCGAGTACGGCCGCATGCTGGGCGAAGATGAAGTAGTCAAGGCGTATACCGACACCGGCACCGCCGCCATGGCCGACTTCACCAACCATATCGGCGGCCTACCGGTGAACAACTTCAGCAACGGTCAGCAGGTTGGTGCTGAAGAGCGTTTCCGCATGGGCGGCGATTTCATTCGCGAAATCACGTTGGAACGTAGTGGTGAACCCGCCCACGCCTGTATGCCGGGTTGCATGATCCAGTGCAGCAACGTGTACGTAGACGAGGACGGCAAGGAACTCGCCTCTCCGGTTGAGTACGAGACGATCGGGCTGATGGGCACCAACTGCGGCCTGACCGATCCCGATGATCTGGCACGCGTTAACTGGCTCGCCAACGACCTGGGCGTGGACACCATCGAAACAGGCGCGATGATCGCCGTGTTGATGGATGCAGATGTGGGTGCGTTCGGCGACGTCGATTTCATGCACAAAGTGATGAACGACATCCGCGTGGGTAACGAGGCCGGGCGTATCTATGCGCAAGGTACTGCGCGCGCCGGCAAACACTTCAACGCAGCCCGCATTCCGGTCATCAAGCAGCAGGCCATCAGCGCATACGACCCACGCGTCATCGAAGTCACCGGAATCACCATGATGATGACGGCGCAAGGTGCCGATCACACTGCTGGCAACGTGCCGCGCATGGTGACCAATGGCAAAGAGACGGACGAGTTGGTAGACGCGAGTATGGACGCCCAGGTGGTTTCGGCAGCTGCCGACTCGCTGGGGTTCTGCGTGTTCGGTCGTAACGTGACAAACGTTAACCTGGACATGATCGCAGGCGCCATCAACCATGCCATCGGCACCGAGCTCGATGGCACCTTCTTTGAGAAGCTGGGTCGCGAGTGCCTGAAACTGGAGAACGAGTTCAATCGTCAGGCAGGCTTTGAGACCGCTGACGACGAGTTGCCAGACTTCTTCTACAAGGAGTCGCTGCCGCCGACAAACCAGCAGGCGCGCTTCCACAGCGACGCCGTACGCAAGAGCGTAGAGCGCTGGTGGGCGGACGGGCCGCTGTCATAAGGCCCTTTGCTCCCTATGCCCGTCGGTTCATCAGGGTGGAGCAACCACCCTGAGAGTCCCAAACAGGCACCTCGCAACCGCGAGGTGCTTTTGGTTCAGGCCCCGCGTTGCCGTCAGCGACTTTGCTCACAGGCGCAATCAGACCAGCAGGTGGACACCCTCCCCAAAAGCCGCGTCACCGGCCTATCGCACGACTCATTCTGCGAGGGTCCGCCGCACCTTCGATGCGCCCGGTTTTATGGTCGCGTTTGACCGCGCAAATGCCAGCTACAGCGTGCGTCCAGTCTGCCAGCCGCTCAACCTTGTGGCCACGTTCTGAGAGATCGTCGCTTACCTCTTCGGCTACCCTGCCCTCGATGGTCAGACGACCTGGACTGGAAGCGTGTGGCGCAAAACTGTCGGGGTGACTGTGGGTAATCAGGCGCGGTGCCTCGATCGCCTCCTGCAGCGGCATGCCAAAGTGCAGATGGCTCAACAGGACCTGCGCATTGGCCTGCACCTGCTGGTCGCCACCTGGCGTCCCAAAGGGCATGAACCACTCGTCTTCACATTCGATAAAACACGGGTTGGGTGTCAGCCGAGGGCGTTTACCTGGCGCCAGACAAGAAGGATGTCCGTGCACGGCCCACGACTGCTGGCCGCGCGATGAGATAGCGAGCCCGGTGCCTGGTACCACTGGCGTGTCCCAGCTGGTATCCGAGGGCGTGCAACAGATTGCGTTGCCTTCGCGATCAACCACCGCGACGATGGAGGTATCGGCCGGTAACCGTTCCGGCTCCGTGCGCACCATGACCGGTGATACGTAAGGGGTATACCCGGCAATTGCGCCCGGCATCGGCAGGCCGGGACTCGCCGACCGCGCATTCACACGATGCGCCTGCGCCCGCCCGTACTCCGCGCTGGTCATCTGCGCCACTGGCACGTCAACAAAATCGGGATCCCCCAGATAACCTTCGCGATCGGCCAGTGCGAGCTTCAGCGACTCCGCGATGGCGTGGTAGTAGTCCGCTGACCCGTACGCATAGTCTTGAATGTGCAACGCATCCAGCGTGGACAACGCGGTGTGTAGGGCGGGGCCTTGCGTCCATGCGCCACACGTATGGACACGTATCGCGCGGCCACCCATCTGAAACTCACGCGTGAGCGTCGGCACAACTTGCGAGCGGAAGCCGGCCAGGTCAGAAGCAGCCAGCAGCCCATCGTTGGATTCCATATGCCGCACAATCTGACTGGCGATGTCACCTTCGTAGAACGCGTGACGGACAGCTCTGAGACCTGCATCGCGACCGCCCGCGTTCAGATCAACATCGATCAAATAGTTGAGCGTACGGCCCAGGTCTTCCTGTACAAATAACGTGCCCGTCTCGGGGACGGTGCCCCCCGGCATCCAGATCGATACATTCTCATCAAAGTTTCGGTAACAGTCTGCGTACTGCTCAATGTAATCGACCATTACCTTGTGTCGAGCAAAACCCTTGGCCGCGTATCCTGCCGCGCGCCGTGCGACATCCGCGAATCGCATGGTGCCGAAACGCGACAGTGCGAGCAGATACGCATCCGGTGCCGCCGGTACCACAGTGCGGCGTACCCCCAGAGGAATCTCACTTTGATGGCGGGCGATAAATTCGTCCGCATTCAGCGCTTCTGGCCAACCGCCCAGACCGGTGATGGTGATCAGCTCACCAGTCTTGCCGCTGCGAATGACCATCGGTGCAACGCCGGCGACGCTGACCTGATCGCTATACAAGACACCCAGCGCGAGCACTGCTGCGACACCGGCGTCAACCGCATTACCGCCTGCCTCGAGAATTTCGAACGCCGCCAGCGTTGCCAACTCGTGACCACTGCTCGCCGCGTGTTCATAACCAATACTTGCGGGGACGACTGACATGTCAGAATCTCAACTACAAACTTCCATCGACTCATACCATAACAGAGCGGACCAGCTCGCCTTGAGGCATGCCCATGACTGACCACATCGCCCGTACAGCGGGACCTGTCCAAGAAGCTCACTCGGCGACAGAACTCGCCGGTGCAATACACACAGAGAAACTTTCGGCGCTCGACGCGGTGGAGGCTTGCCTCGCAAATACCGCACACCTCGAAGGCGACGTCAAAGCGTGGATACACCTCGATGCCGATGGCGCCCGCCAGCGCGCGCGTGACTTTGACGACATGGCGCGCTCCGATCCGCGCCGACAGAGGTTGATGGCCGGCGTGCCGGTTGCTCTCAAGGACAACATCGACACGGCGGATATGCCAACAGCTTACGGCACGGGCATCTATACAGACGCACGACCGTTCCGCGACGCCGCCTGTGTGGCACAAATGCGTCTTGCCGGCGCCAACCCGCTTGGCAAGACGGCATCAACCGAGTTTGCTCACCGCCATCCTGGTGCGACCAGAAATCCGTGGGAGTTGAATCACACGCCTGGCGGGTCGTCGAGCGGCTCAGCCGCGGCGGTTGCGGCGGGTATGGTGCCCGTAGCACTCGGTACACAGACCACCGGCTCCGTGATTCGCCCGGCTGCTTATTGCGGCGTGTTCGGATACAAGCCGTCTTTTGGTGATATCAACGTATCCGGTGTGCTGGCCAATACACCCAGCTTTGACACGGTTGGCATCATGGCTCGCTGCGTTGACGATTTGCTCCTGGTGAGACGCGCCATCCTCGACGAATCGGTCAGTTCCGCGCCGGTACCCGACCCTCAGTCTTTACGCATCGGCATTTGCCGCACGCCTTATTGGGACGAGGCTGAGGCCGATATGAAGCAGTTGCTGGAGCAAGCCGGTGCGGATTTAGAGCGCGCGGGTGCGAGCGTGTTTGACTTCCATGATCAGGGCGCTTTTGTCTCGTTGGATGAAGCCAACATCACCGTAAGTGGCTATGAATTCGCCCGCACGTTAGCGTTCGAGCGCATGCGTCACTACGACAAACTGAGTCCGGTTTTGCGCGAAGGACGCATGGCGGATGGGCTGCGGGTCACCTACGCGGAGTACGCCGCGGCGCAGCGCCGCCTCGCGGAATCACGCACGCAGCTGGACCACGCGTTTCACAATGTGGACTTTGTGATCACGCCACCCATCCCAGGGGCCGCGCCAGCAGGCATCGAATTTACGGGCAGCGCAACCTTCAATCAGATCTGGACCAGCATGCACACGCCAGCAATCACCTTACCCATAAGCCGTAACGCCGCCGGGATGCCGCTTGGCTTGCAGATCGCAAACTCGCGTTACGGAGATGACAAGCTGTTGGCCATCGCCAGGTGGGTTGCGCGCACCCTGATGACGTGACGTGGGCATGAGGGCAGTTCTAAGCCCGGTAGTCCGCGCCCTGGCGATCCAGCATGCGCAGCAGTGATTCCCACTCGAGTTCGCCCAGAGACGCGGCTTGCAGCCGATCCGTGTAATGTTCGATCGAGAGTTTCTCAACTTCTTGCGGCGCGTAATGTAACGGTTCATTCATCGCCTGCGCCGTTGCCTGGATCTGACACGACAACTCCAGGTAATACATGCGGAACCATGCAGCCGGAATGGTTTTGCCCATCGTCAGTAAGCCGTGGTTGCGCATGACAACACAGTCCGTCTTGCCGCACGCCTCGCTCATCGCATTGGCTTCTTCAATGCTGCCGGGACCGCCGTATTCGTAGTAGCTGATGTCATTCCATATCAGCATGACGTGCTGAGAGATAGGCAGAAGTCCGCGCTCGGTTGCTGCTACTGCAACGCCCGCGCGCGTATGGGTATGCATGACACAGTTGATTTCAGGGCGAGCTTTATAGGCCCCGCTATGAATATTGAAACCTGCCAGGTTGAAGCGGCTCTGGTCGCCGATCACATTACCGTCCATATCCATCTTGACGAGGCTGGATGCCGTCACCTCGTCGAACATATCGCCGTACCGATTCAGCAGAAACGTGTTGGGCTCGCCAGGCACGCGCGCAGACAGATGCGTGTAGATGAGGTCCGTCATCTTGTAGTGATGGACGATGCGATACAACGCGGCCAGATCGCAGCGCGTTTGCCATTCGGCTTCACTCATCTCGTTCTTTGTGGGCAACGTGGTTACGGACATCGCGGTAGCTCTCAGTGCATCAAGGGGGACGTTAGGGCTACCATACGCCAAGATTCGAAGTTCAAGTGAGTGTTGCTCAAATGAGTTCTCTAGCGCACCTAAAGGTCCTGGATCTGACTACCCATCTGTCAGGCCCATACTGCGCCATGATCCTGGCCGACCACGGCGCCGACGTTGTGAAGGTTGAACGACCTGACGGCGGCGACGACATGCGAAAGACGTCGCCGTTCATCGAAGGCGAAAGCGCGCCATTCATGTTGTGGAACCGCAACAAGCGCTCGCTGGCACTGGACCTCAAATCTGCTGATGATCTGGCCCGCTTCAAGGAACTGGTCGCCGTCGCGGACGTCATGATCGAGAACTTCAAACCCGGTACCGCGAAGCGTATCGGTATTGGCTACGAGGCCATGGCGGCCATCAACTCACGCCTCATCTATTGCTCGATTTCCGGCTTCGGTCAGACCGGCCCTTATTCGCCTCGCGGTGGGTTTGATCTGATCGCCTGCGGCATGTCCGGGTTGATGAGTATCAACGGGCCGCCGGCAGGTGATCCTTATCGCATCCCCATTCCGGTGACCGACATCACTGCCGGCATGCATGGCGCGATTGGTGTCCTGACGGCGCTGGCCGCACGTGAGCGCACCGGACGGGGTCAGCACGTTGATACGTCGTTGTTCGAAGCGGGTATCTCACTCGGCCTGTACGAAGCCGCCTCGGTGTTCGCGACCGGCGAGGTACCTGAGCGTTTGGGACAAGGTCACCGCGGCAGCGCCCCTTACCAACTATTCAAGACGGCTGACAGCTACATGACGGTGGGTTGCGCCAACGACCGGTTCTGGCGCGGTGCCTGTAAAATCCTCGGTTGCGAACATCTGGTGGACGATAAACGGTTTGTCGACAAACCGGCGCGCGTCAAAAACGTTGGTGTTTTGGTGGAGGCGCTGACGCCATTTTTCGCCAGGCAGACCACGGACCACTGGTGTGCGCAGTTTGAAGAGGCCGGCATCCCCGCAGGCCCGGTCATGAACCACGTCCAAGCCTTGTCAGACCCACAGGCGCAGGCACGCGGCATGGTAGCCGACGTTGAGCACTCCGAGGCTGGTAAGACGCAGACATTGGGCGTGACCGTAAAACTGTCCGAAACACCAGGCGCCGTGCATCGTGCTGCACCACTGCTGAACGAGCACGAGCACGAGATTCTGAACGAGTGGCTGTCCGCGGAACACACGCTCGGCGCCGCGGAGTAATCCTCCTGACCCGAAAGGCATTCTGGTGAACATTGCTTGCCTTGTACGGCTGAAGCCTGCGGACGCCGAGGCGATTCGTGCAATTGACCCGTCGATAAAACTGACCGAAGCCGGCGGTTGGTTTGACGGTGAGTTCAAAGAGACCTGGCCAGCGGCGACGGCCAGGCGTTACGTGCCTGGCGAAGGCGCAGGGACGCGCGGCGAGCGCGACGCCCTGCTAGCTGAGGCTGACATCGTTGTCAGCGGATTCCCGTATCCGATGGATCTCTACGCGCGCGCCCCACGCCTGCGTTGGATGCATCAGACCCCCGCGGGTGCCAGTAACCTGCGTAACGGCGATATCTGGGGCAAGCCGGTGCTGGTGACCACATCACGCGGACTCGGCGAAGTACTGGCCATCGCCGAATACGCGATCAGCGGACTGTTGTACGTTGCCAAGGGCTTCGATATCGCGGTTGATCAACGCGCACGCGGCGAACTGTCGCACCCGGACTACAGCGCCGTCAGCGCGCTGCGCGGCAAAACGTTGTGCGTGATCGGTGCGGGAGGCATTGGCCGTGAAGTCGGACGACTCGGCCACGCCCTTGGTATGCGGGTTGTCGGTACCCGCAACACACTGTCTTTGAGTGAGGCTGATGCGTGTTTTGAACGCATTGTGCCACCACCAAACCTACACGCGGAACTGGCGCTGTCCGACTTTGTGGCTGTGTGTTGTCAGTGGACCGATGCCACCACCAACCTGCTGGACGATGCCGCGTTTGCTGCGTTGAAGCCGGGGGCCGCCATCGTCAACGTCGCCCGTGGGGAAATCATCGACGAGGATGCGCTGGTGCGCGCGCTCGCGGCAGACCGCATTCGAGGCGCCGTGCTGGACGTATACGTCGGCGAATTCGAAGGCCCCCCGCGAACCGAGTTCCAGCAGGACCCGCGCGTCCTGCTGACGCCACATACTTCCAATAAGACGGATGCCAGCGACCGCGGGGATCAAGCTCTGTTCAGAGACAACCTACGCCGTTTCCTGAATGGCGAAGCGCTGCTGAACCAGGTCGACTGGACCCGGGGTTATTGATCATGAGGCGCCAGCGCGACCGATTCCCGCTTGAATGGCACGTCGTCCGTCATGCTCAAGTCCAGCTCACGCGCAAATTTGTGACCGCTCCAGACCGCTGATTGAATGGTGCCGGGTGCAAAACAATCGCCGATCCGAATGACACGACGAACCCCGTTCGCCTCCCATTCCGGTTTGCGCGAAACCAGCCCATGGTAGAGCTCGTCAACTGGTTGCATTGCTCCCACCAACACAACGCTGTTGGCCGGGATGGTCTTCTCTTCCGGCGCATACTCGTAGACAGCGCGGACGTGATCCGCACCCACCTCCACCACCGTATGTAATGGCACTATCTGGACACCAAGCTTGTGTAACTGCTTCTGGATGCGGGACTGTTCCAACGTGTAGTCCGTCCACGACGAAACGACGGCGCCCGGCGTAACCAGCGTGACATCGTGACCCGCCGCGCGGATCTGCTCGGCCAGCACACCGCCCATATAGAACTCATCGTCATCAAAGACGACCACGGGACTGGTCAGACTGGCGCCTGCCATGACCTCATCCGGACCCACGACGTGGGCTTGCTCGGCGCCTGGAATCGGTGCGCAGGTCGTACGTCCGAAACCATCGCCGTGCCAGCTCGCGCCAGTTGCTACGGCCACCAGCGAGCAGCCGGCCTCCAGAACCGCATCTGCGGTCATCGGGCTTTGCAGATACACATTGACGTTGGCCATCTGCTGAAGCTGGTAAACGCGGTAGTCCGCGACGCGTCGCCATGCAGCCAGACCTGGCAGCCGCGACTCGCGTAACGCCCGGCCACCCCACGCTTCACCCGCTTCCGCCAGCGTGACTTCATATCCACGCTGCCCCAACGCGCGCGCTGCCTCCAGTCCAGCAGGACCACCACCTACGACGAGTACTGTATCGTCCGTGTCCTTCGCCGGGATGTGTTCCGGGTGCCAGCCGCGGCGCCACTCCTCACCAACCGTTGGGTTCTGCGTGCAGCGCATCGGAACCATGTGATTGGCGTAGGCAACGCAGATATTGCAGCCAATACATTCGCGTATGTCCTCTACGCGCCCTTCTTCGATCTTTCGCGGCAGATACGGATCCGCGATGGATGGTCGCGCCGCGCCGATCATGTCCAACACGCCGGCGCGCACCAGTGACGCCATGCGGTCAGGGGACGTATAACGACCCACTCCCACGACCGGCTTGGTCGTGACATCTTTCATAAAACGAATGAACGGCTCCTGAAAGCCTTCCTCCGCGAAACGAGAGGTTATGGAGTCGTTTTTCCAATCGCTGCAGTTGACGTCCCAGAGGTCTGGCAGCTCAGCCAACATCGCCACGATGTCGCACCCCTCTTCTTCGCTCACGAGCCCCCGAGGTCCCATCAGTTCGTCAACAGCCATCCGCACCGCGACGCCACAGCTGTCGCCCACAGCCTCTTTGGTGTCTTCGATCAGTTCACGCAAGAGCCGGGCACGATTCTCCAGCGACCCGCCGTATTCGTCCGTACGTCGGTTGTACCGCCTCGCCAGGAAATGCATGGCCAAAGCGATGTTGTGGCCCGCGTATACCACTACGATATCGAACCCCGCGCGTTTCGCGCGCACCGCGGCGTTGCGGTGCCAGGTACGTAGATCGCGGATGTCACGCTTGGTCATCGCCCGCGCAAAACCCGGCACCACATGCTCGGGAGGATGCCCCGAAGGTGCCATCAGCGGCTCGCGGCTGTACAGATTCATGCCGTAGTGGCCCATATGTACCAACTCGATACCAGCGAGAGAACCGTGCGCGTGCACAGCGTCCGTCATGCGCTGCAGGTAGGGGATATCCTGATCATCCCAGAGGCGAATTTCGCGCCGCGTGTCACTGGACGGATGGATATCGCACTGCTCCGTGCAGATGACCGCCCAACCGCCCGCCGCCTTGTTGCCGCGCATCGTCGCCATCTCCGACGGATAAGCGCGCCCCATGCCATTGCAATGCGGCACCTGATAGAACCGGTTACGCGCGGTCACCGGCCCGATCTTCACGGGTTCAAACAAAACCTCGTAGCGGCTGTCAGGCCCCACCTGCGTACTTTCCGACATCTGCTTTCTCCTGCTTGCTGCTGTATGGCTCAGGGACTACGGTCGCCCGCATTCAAATTGTGTCCGGCCGCGCGACGTCAGGCGCACCGCTACATCGTCAACCCAGGACTATATTGCGCTTAGATGAAAGTCAGCGGATACAAAATAAAGCGCACAATTGGTAAAGGTGGCATGGGTACGGTGTACCTGGCCACACAAGAATCGCTGGAGCGCGATGTTGTGCTCAAGACGATGAGCCTCGTGGACGCTGAGGGCACGGAGTTTGCCGAGCGCTTCCTGAATGAGGGACGCATTGTTGCGTCTTTACGCCATCCGCATATCATCACGATCTACGACATTGGCGCCACCGACGACATCCTCTACATCGCGATGGAGTACGTCGATGGTGGCGATCTCAAATCGCGCCTGGATGGCCCGTTGCCACCGCACGTGTGTCTGGAACTGCTCATCGGCAGGGCATCATCCACCGCGACGTCAAACCAGCCTACATCCTGTTTCGACGTGACGGCACACCGCTTCTGAGTGATTTTGGCATCGCCAAGCAGATCAAACTGGACGCGGAGCTCACCTCAACAGGCACCATTCTCGGCAGCCCGTTCTACATGAGCCCGGAGCAATCCGAAGGCCGCGTTGTCGATGGCCGTACGGAGACCAAGACTAACGGCAGGGTGGATTTGGCAATTGAAAGATGACGGAAGCGCAATGCGTGCCTGTGTATTTAAACCACTGTACAGGCGGGGTTTGCCTGCGACAGCAACTATACTGTGATTGCTCGTGATATGCCGAAACGGATTGACACAGTTTGCGACAAATCACACGTTACATGGACACATTGTAGAGACATCGGGGCGTTAGCCTACGACTTGAGAGTTGCGTGGGCTCAGGCAACCACGCAAACGGTCGGGGAAAGGCCCGAGGAGCTATTGACGCCGTGAGAGTGACTTTCCGCGCTTTGCTGGGATTGGTGCTGGTCGTATTGACACTGGGACCGCTCGGTTACGGCGCGTACACCCTAATGGACGCGAAACGCAATGCAGCGTCACGGCCCAAGGGTGGTGGCGAGGAGCGTGTCCACATCGCCAACGTGAAAACCCTGAAGTCGTTGCAGGCACAGCCGGTCATGCTGGCATACGGTGAGGTGCGCAGCTGGCGCACACTGGAGCTGCGCGCCCCTGCGGCCGGCCGTCTTGTGGAAGTCGCACAAAATTTCCGTGATGGTGCGGAAGTGGCAGCTGACGCGTCGCTGGCCGTCATCGACCCGGCAGATCCCACGGCGCGCCGAACGGACGCCGAGGCGGTGGTAGCTGAGGCCACCGCGGAGCTGGCGGAAGCCAGGGAGGCGGCGCAGGTCGCCGGTCAGGAGTTACAGGCGGCGGAACGCCAACGCGCGTTGCGCGCGCAATCACTCGCTCGGCAAAAACAACTGCGGGAAAAAGGCTTTGCGACGGCCGCAGAGATCGAAACTGCCGAGTTGTCGCTCGCCAACGCCGATCAGACGGTCCGTAATCGTGCGCAGATGGCGATTGCCGCGCGTAACCGGATTGAACGTGCAAACCTGGGGCTGAAACGCGCCAACGTGACGCTGGAAGACGCGGAGCGCGGCTTGTTCGACACACGGCTTAGGGCACCGTTTCGAGGCCTGCTGACCAACGTACAGGTGGTCCTGGGGCGGCTCGTCAGTGTCAACGAGAAAATGGGCGAACTCGTCGACCCAAGCGCATTGGAAGTCGCGTTCCGGGTTTCAAACCGTCAGTTTTCGCACCTGCTGGATGACCGCGGTCAGGTAAACAAGTTACCCGTCAAGGTAGTGCTGGAGCTGGGCGAGCGTAAGGTTGAGGCGCCCGGTCACATAGAGCGCGCTGATGCTGTTGTGGGCGCCGGCCAGTCCGGTCGACTGATGTTCGCGCGGCTGGATGCCAATCCAAATTCAGTTTTACGCCCTGGCGACTTTGTCGCAGTACGCATACAGGAAGAATCGCTGGACAATGTCGCCGAGCTACCGGCAACCGCTATTACCGAGGATGGCCGCATCCTGATGGTAGGCAAGGACCAGCGCCTGTCGGAGCATCGCGCCAGAATTGTCAGGCGCCAGGGCGATGCCGTGCTGGTGCGCGATGTACCGTTTGGCGAGCAAGTGGTGCTCGAGCGGTTGCCGCAGTTTGCGGCCGGCGTGCGCATCAAAGCGAGTCTTGCCGACGAGGCCCCCGCCAGCGGTGGCCCGGTACGCGTGGCGGCAGCGCCGGCGGATGACGGCAAAATTATCCTGGAAGGCAAACGGCGCGAACTGTTAGTGACCGCGGTAAAGAGCGCAAAACGCCTGTCCGATGAGCGCCGGGCCTGGATCCTGGGTCTGTTGGAGCAGGAACGGGTACCCAGACAGCTGATTGAGCGAATCGAAGCGCGTATTCGCGAGGCGCGCGGTTCTTAAGGTTGCTCATGAAAAGCACCACCCACCCTCGGGGCGCGTCTCAACCTTCTGGCTGGCTGGCTTATTTTGTCCGCCACCGGACGGCTGCCAACCTGCTCCTGGTTGTCATGCTGATTGGCGGCGTCTATGCCGGCAGCAACATCCGCGCGCAGTTTTTTCCGGACGTTGTGCTCGAGGTCATCACGGTCTCGGTCGCATGGTCGGGCGCCGGCGCGGAAGACGTGGACATTGGCATTGTCGGCGTTATGGCGCCAGCGCTGCTGGCGGTGGAGGGGGTTGAGTCCACCAGCAGCACCGCAACCGAGGGACGCGGTTCCATCCGCATGGAGTTCGAAGCCGGCTGGGACATGTCCCGCGCAACCGACGAGGTCAAGGCGGTCGTCGACAACATTACAACGTTGCCGGATAACGCCGAGGACCCCGTGATTCGCAGAGCCGCTTTCCGCGACCGCGTCACGGATGTTGTGGTTTATGGGCCAACGTCGCTGGACCTGTTGTCGCGCTTCGCCGACGAATTACAGCTGCGGCTGTTCCGTGTTGGAGTCACCCGTAGCACCGTCACCGGTGTGCCTGACCCGATATTTGCGGTACGCGCACCCGAAGCAAACCTGTTACGTCATGAGCTGACGCTGGCCGACATCGCCAATGCCATTTCCCGTGAGAGCGAATCGGATCCGGCGGGCGACATCGCGCAAGGCAGCGCTCGCGTGCGCACAGGCGCCGCAAGGCGATCCGTCGAGTCAGTAGGCGACGTGGCCATACGCTCGCTGCCGGACGGGACACGCCTGTATGTACGCGATGTTGCGAACGTAAAAGTCGAGGGCAGCGAAGGACGCACCTACTTTGTGGGGGACGAGCCAGCGGTCCTCGTACGCGTAGAGCGCAGCGACAACGGTGACGCGATCGAGATCCAGAAGGTTGTAGAAGCAACCGTCGCCGAATTGCAGGACCTCGCGCCAAAAGACGTGAAGATGCGGCTCACGCATATGCGGGCGAAAGCGATCAGCTCGCGCCTGGAAGTGCTGCAGGACAACGCTTTATGGGGCCTGGCGCTGGTCTTGATGGTGTTGTTCCTGTTCCTGTCCGCGCACACGGCGTTCTGGGTGGCAATAGGCATCCCGCTCGCGTTGGCGGCAACGGTCGGACTGATGTATGGGGCGGGAAGCAGCCTGAACATGATCTCGATGTTTGCGTTGATCATCTGCCTGGGCATCGTCGTGGACGACGCCATTATCGTCGGAGAGCACGCGGATTTCCTGCACCGCAGGGGGTTGTCACCCACCGACGCTGCAACGCAGGCGGCGCGGCGCATGGGTCCACCCGTCTTCAGCGCTGCAGTGACTACCGTAATCGCATTCATGGCGCTGACTGCTATTGGCGGACGCTTCGGCAACCTGATCCTCGAAATTCCCTTGACGGTATCCGTTGTCCTGATCGCCAGCCTGGCTGAGTGTTTTCTGGTGCTGCCAGCGCATATGCGTCATGCGCTGACGGCACGCCGCGAAGACGCCTGGTACGACTGGCCAAGTCGCATCGTCAACAAAGGTTTCGAGTGGTTTCGGCGGCGGGTATTCGAGCCGGTTTTGAAGCTACTCATGCGCACGCGTTACCCGAATGTCGCGGTGGCAGTGATGGCGTTGATGTTGTCGCTCGCATTATTCTTTGATGGCTCAGTACGGTGGCGTTTCTTCAACGCACCGGAGCGCGGCACCATTTCCGCCAACATCGCCATGCTGCCCGGCTCCACCCGGGAAGATACGCGCGACATGCTGATGGAGATGAAACGTGCACTGGACGTCGTAGACGCTCGCTATCAAGAGCGTTATGGCACCGCCCCGGTCGAGTTCTCGCTTGCCATTCTCGGAGGCTCGGCCGGACGTGGCCTTCGCGGGGTTGGCGCCAAAAGCCGTGACCTGATTGGCGGCTTTGCTATCGAACTCATCGATCCCGACCTGCGTCCTTATTCCGCATTCCAGTTCATAGGTGCCTGGCAGGCCGAGGTTGTGCGCACGCCACGCCTGGAACTGCTGGCGCTAAGGGGCGGGCGTTCGGGGCCAGGTGGCGACGCCATTGATGTACAACTGCTTGGCGAAGACGCAAAACTTCTGAAGGTCGCAGCAGAGTCACTCAAATCTTCGCTGGCGGCATACCCACCCGTCAGTGCTCTGGAAGACACGCTGGCATTCGACAAGGCGGAGCTGACGCTGACACTGAAGCCGCGCGGCGAGGCGCTCGGCTTTACGACCGAAGCCATTGGCAGGGAACTGTTCCAACGACTCGAAGGCATCGAGGCCACCGAGTTTCCGCTGGGCACACGCACCGTCACTGTCAAAGTGAGTCTGCCTGAAGCAGAACAGGATGCGGCGTTTCTATACCGCACCAAACTGCGCACGCCTGACGGCGGCGAGATAGCGCTCGAAGAGGTGGTCGACATCCACGCGGCCGTTGGCTTCTCCTCGGTCCGTCGGGAGAACGGTTTACGCACGCTGCGCGTGACCGGGGATGTGTCGGAGGACGATCCGGCGGCTGCCGAAGAGGTGACGGAGGCGTTGACCGGAAGCCTGTTACCGGAGTTGAGCGGGCGTCACGGCCTTGAGTGGGTCATGCGCGGGTTGCATGAGCAGCAGAACCGTTTCCTGGCCGGCGCGGCAACAGGGCTCGCATTAGGCCTCGCCGGTATTTATCTCGTGTTGTCCTGGATCTTTGCTTCATGGTTCAGACCGCTGGTCGTGATGTTTGTGATTCCGCTTGGATTGATCGGCACGATCTGGGGGCATGCCATACACGGCGTACCGCTCAGCATGTTCTCTGTTGTGGGTTTCATCGGCATGGCCGGCATCATCATCAACGACGCGATTGTTTTGATCACTACGATTCATGAATATGGCGAGAAACAGAATCTACGTGACGCACTGATACGCGCCGTTTCCGACCGGCTGCGCCCGGTGTTCCTGACTACGGCAACCACCATTCTGGGTCTGACTCCGTTGATGTTCGAGCAAAGCCGCCAGGCGCAGTTCCTGCTACCAACCGTCATCACGCTGGTCTACGGTCTTGGCCTTGGCATGTTCCTGGTGTTGGTTGTGACACCGTCACTTGTGCTCATCCAGCACGACTGCAAACGTGCGTTGCAGAGCCTCAGGCGACTGCCACGGACGCTGGCGCGCCGGCGACGCTGGCGCACCATACAAGCAGGCCGCCCTGCCTGAGGTCCCCCAGAACGCTCCTATCAGAGCTTTCCTTGCGACTCGATGTCTGCGGCTCAGGCGTCAGTGCTCTGCAGCGCATCTATCAGCGCACGCAACGCCTTACCACGGTGGCTGACACCATTTTTTTCTGCCGCAGTCAGTTCGGCGGCCGCGCGATCGCCAAATTCAGGCGCCGCAAAAACCGGGTCGTAGCCAAACCCACCCTCCCCACGCGGTGCGTCAAGAATCCAACCGCGCCAGACGCCATGACAGATGAGCGGGGCCGGATCGCGCGCATGGCGCATGAACACCACACACGCATGAAAACTCGCCCCCCTGGACCCGGGCGCCAGATGATGCAATTCGTCCAGTAGCCTGGTGACATTTTCAGCATCGCTCGCGGATTCGCCAGCATAACGCGCCGAATAGATGCCTGGCGCGCCGGCAAGCGCGGTCACCGCGAGACCGGAGTCGTCAGCGAGGCTCGGCAACCCTGTCGCGTGGGACGCATTACGCGCCTTGATGAGCGCGTTCTCAACAAATGTCAGTCCGGTTTCTTCAGGGCTGTCCACGTGGTGCTGCGCCAGTGTTTCCAGCGTTAAACCCAGCGGCGCAAGCAACGTTTCGAGTTCGTTGAGTTTCCCGCGATTGGCGCTGGCCAGCACGACCTTGCGGGTCGCCAGCGATTCCGCCAGAGTGCGCGCGGTCATGTCCCGAGCGTTTCCCGTTGTGCGTGCTGAATTTCGCTGATGCCTTTTTCAGCGAGTCGCAACATCTCATCCAGTTCCTGGCGGCGGAACGCGTGTCCCTCAGCTGTGCCCTGGACTTCGATGAAACCGCCACTCTCGTTCATGACTACGTTCATGTCGGTTTCGGCTTCGCTGTCTTCCGCGTAATCCAAGTCGAGCACCGGTGTTCCGCTGTAGATGCCAACTGATACCGCGGCTACCTGCCCATGTATCGGGCTCCTGGTGATGCGGCGTGCCTTCAACAATGTGTCGATGGCGTCCACAAGTGCAACGTAGGCGCCGGATATGGATGCCGTGCGGGTTCCACCATCAGCTTGGAGTACATCGCAGTCCAGCGTCACGGTGTGTTCGCCGAGCGCGTCCAGGTCCACGACAGCGCGCAGGGAACGCCCAATCAGGCGTTGTATTTCCAACGTGCGCCCGCCTTGTTTGCCACGTGCGGCCTCGCGAGCATTCCGATCGGTCGTCGCGCGCGGCAACATGCCGTATTCGGCAGTCACCCAACCGCGCCCCTTGCCGCGGAGCCAGGGTGGGACGCGTTGCTCGACACTTGCCGTACATAACACACGAGTATTGCCGAAATTCACAAGGACCGATCCTTCCGCATGCATGGTGGCGCCACACTCAAATGTAACCTGACGCATCTCGTCCGGGGATCTTCCGCTAGGGCGCATGCTTGGAACTCCTTATATGTCGACTCTGTGCTTGACGATGTTGACTAACAGAGCCGCACAGTTTCGCATCGCATCACGACTAAAGCATCATTAAGAGCGTAAAATGTCTGCATTCG